>Ga0136846_1222592_pt1 | contig 74295 bp, 71 predicted proteins | sample HopSoiMetagenom2_FD_96841 | JGI IMG/M metagenome (GOLD analysis project Ga0136846, IMG submission 96841) | Grasslands soil microbial communities from Hopland, California, USA - 2 Assembly 2016 (version 4) | ecosystem: Environmental > Terrestrial > Soil > Grasslands | place: USA: Hopland... | reverse complement strand
GGGTTGCCGGGGGGCGGACTGGTCTGCGGGGCCATGGCGCAATTGGTAGCGCACCTGCTTTGCAAGCAGGGGGTTAGGGGTTCGAGTCCCCTTGGCTCCACGATCAGGGTTTTGACAAACCCTTAGGACGTGTGGTAGCGGCCCTGACCTGCCAGGTCAGGGCCGCTTTTCATATTTCCACTGTTCGAAAGCCGGTCTCACCGGAATCCGTTTTTGATCATGGTTTCGCGGGGTTCGTGGTCTTCTGGTGGTCGCGACCAGAGCCTGTCAGGCGTCAGGGGCTGGGTCCGACTCGGCCCATTCGAGCGCGGCTTCGATGCGCTGCTGAGCGAGCTGCTCCTGTCCATCGATGCACTTGGTGTACGTGCTCAGCAGCATCTCGACGCTGTGTCCGGCCCATTCCGCCACCTGGGGCGCAGGGACGCCGGCGTTGAGCCACGTGGACAGGCAAGCGTGGCGCAGGTCGTAGGGGCGTTTGGCCAAGGGTGAGTCGCACTGGACCGAGCTCAGAACGGCCCGTCGCGTCCGGGCCCAGACGCTGGCGAAGGTCGCGTAGCGCAGCGGACCACCGTCTGTGCGGGTGAAGAGGCGCCCGTCCCGGGCGGTGCCAAACTCGTCGATGTGTGCACGCAGGTGAGCTACCAACTGGGGACAGGCAGGCACCGTGCGACTCTCGTTCTTGGCACGGTGTTTGAGGGCCTTGCGAGGGCTGTCCTCGCCCTCGTTGGTCCAGATCGGTGTGGCATAGGGTGTCGAGCCTGCAAGGCACAGCATGCCCCAGGCTCCGCGTTTCTTCGGAAGGGTGCAGTCCTGGACCCGCAACGCAAGTGCCTCGCTCGGACGCAGGCCGGCGTAGTACATGGTCGCGAAGAAGCCGACGAGTCGTGGCCCGGTCGGCCCTTGTCTGTGGACTCCGCTGATGAGTGCGCGCGCCTGGCGTGGGTTGACGACGACGCGGCGGTCGACCGTGGTGACCTTACGGGGCGGCGTTGTGCTGATCTTTTCCAGTGGGTTACAGGGCAGCCGGCCCAGCTCGATGCCGTACTTGATCGCCCCGGAAAGGGCCTTCATCTTGTTGCGGTAGGTGTCTGCAGCAAACTGCTTCCCCGTGTGATCCGTCGTGGTGCTGTTGTAGGCAACGCGAGCGACCCTGGGATCTGCCAGCGCGGACAGCGGAAGGGAGTGCTTCTCGATCCACGTGATCGCGTCGGCGTACTCCTCGCGAGGCTTTCCGGCCACGCGGGCTGTTTTGTTGAAGGCCCACCCCGCCAAGACACGGAACCCGACACTGTAATCCGGTGCCCCATCGCGGTCGTCGACGAGTGCCAAGGTCACGGTGGCCAGTGCGCTGGCCAGCGTTCGGCGAGACCCCGGTTCGAGCGCGGGCCACTTCATGTCCATGAACTCCACTGCGTTCACATAGAAGCTCACGCTGGTGAGGCGGTGACGCATCTCGGACTCGGGCAGCCCGGATTCCTCGTCGAACGCCTCACCGCGGCGCTGCGCTGCGGTCAGTTCCGATCGTCGGCTCTCAGCAAGAGCCTTGACTGCGAACGTCTGGGGGAAGTCCTTGCCCCGCACGCTCCACCTGAGCGTGTAGCTGGTCTTCGTCTTCCTCTTGTTGGTCCTGATCCCCCAGACGCGGACATCATGGCTGTACATGTAGATCTCCTTGCGTTGGTGATGGGACCGGCCCTGCGGGCGGCTGCTGGGCCGGTCCGGGTCGTGCAGATGAGCTACCGACGTGCTTCCTCGCAGGAAGCGATGAACGCGGTCAGCGCGGAGCGACGGATGCGGACGGTCCCATTGGGCAGGCGAAGGCTGGCCGGGGCTTTGCGGTGTGCGCGCCAGCGGTAGAAGGTGGCGCGGGCGATTCCGAGTTCCTCACAGACTTCGAGGATGGTGAGGAGTTCATCTCGCGCTGTTGATCGGGCCTTCATCGCTCGATGCGTGGAAGCGAGCTCATTGGGCGGTGTCATCGCGGCCCTCCAGCCGATTAGCGACGTGCTGATGTTCTTCGTCCCAGCGCAACGGCCGGAATTTACCCACTTCGGAACCGGATAATTCTCTGATTTCCGGCACTTGATCGCTGATCGTAGGTTCGGCCACGGCGGGTTCATTGGTGGCGCGCATGCGATCTCTTTGGGCGATCACTTCGTAACTCTTGTCACGCGTGAGTTGCCGCGTAGCGCATTACGGCGACTGACACCTTGCCGTGGATGGCTCCCAGTCCTGGGGCACAGAGCTCTTCGGCCCTGTCGAAGGTGGATGCAGCGCCGATCACCGTGTTGATCTCGTCGAAGAGGTCACTCCGTGCAGATACGAGCACGTGGCCGCCGGGCCGAAGCAGCGCACAACCCACCTCGAACGCAGTCGCGAACCGCCCAAGGGCTTCAACGGCGTCGACGCGCGCATGCTTGCCGAGGACTCCGACCCGAGCCGTATCGACGAGCACGAGTGCCGCCTTCCTGAGCGAGTCGGGCCCGACGAGTTTCGGCACATCGGCCAACTCGCCGACAACCACGGCGGCGAAGCCGGGCCCGCCATGGGCAGTCGCCTGAACCACGGCCTCGCGCGCCGTCTCCGCAAGCCGCCTGTTGCGCTCGACACCGATAGCAAGCCGGTCGGCGCGGACGGCCTCGACGAGGGTGCGTCCGTCTCCGCAGCTGAGGTCAACGATGAGGTCGCCGGGTTTCGTATAGCGCGTGATGGCCGCCGTGGTCAGCGGCTGGGTCGAGACTCCGAATTCTGCGATGTCTCTCAGACTGATCACGAACGCCTCGCTTCGGGCTGATGGTCCAGAACGCTCAGGCGATCCGGACTCGTGGTTGATGTCAGCTCCGAAAGCGGGGATACGGGGGCGCAGGGGTCAGCGCCAACTGGGTGAATGGTCCGGGTGTACTGGATTCGCCCCCTGAGGCGCTTCTGGGGCCCTACGCTCAGGTCATGGATCGGGTGGACCTCGAAGCATTTGTCGTTCGGCTCATCGACCAAGTGCAGCTCCGCGGCTGGGCCGCCGAATACGACGTCGAGGACCCTTCCTCCCTTCGCGAGTTCCTGTGGCATGAGGCGCAACAGCGCGGACTACGAATCCACACAGGCACCGTCACCGCAGACGATCACGCGGTGTGGGTCTACCGCCCGAAGGACGAAGACCCCGCGCACCAGATCACCGAAGCAGCCGAGTAGCCGACCGGCCGAAGCCACCAACCACGCGGGCCGAATACGACCAACGGGGTGACTTCGGAGCTGGCGCTTCAATGTTCGCGCGTTCGCAGCATCAAGCCATCGACAACGGAGAGGCCGGCCTATCGCATAGGCCGGAGCGTTTGCTGGCTACCTGATGCCGCGCTCCATCCTTGATCGACGCTCGGCGCGCCTGCTTTCGACCATCAAAACCCCAGGTCAAGCGCAAATTTGATGACCCCTGATCGCCTACTGCAAGGGCTCTCTCCGGCTTGATCAGGCCCTGTGGGCCTGCGCGCCCCATGAGCGGCGGAATCCATCCGCCTACCTCATGGAGGTACCCCTCATGGGCCGTGCCGCTGTCCAGTGCGCTTCGCCGATCGACCTCGCCGACAACGCCTTCCGCACGCTGAACGAAAGCTCCGTCGCTCCCGTCCTCGACATGTCCCACCCCGCTCCCGAGCTGCCTGCTCAGGCCGTCCGCCTCGACGAACTCCAAGAGATCCTGCTCGCAGGTGCATCGCAGGAGCTTCGGGATGCGGTGTGGGCCGAGGTCGTGCGCCGTGCCCGCCAGAACGAGACGTGGAAGCTCGCCGCCGTCGGGATGGCCATCCCGGCGCTTCGGGCGGCTGCCGGCTCCCTGAGCCGTGGTTTCGACGGCGATCGCGAAGAGCTGGATGCCGAAATCCTCACGGGCTTCCTGACCCACCTTTCGTCCGTCGACGTCGAGGCTCCGGGAATCATCACGAAGCTGCGGTGGGCTGCCTGGCGTGCGGGCCGTGAAGTTGTGCTGGCGCATCGGCGCGCCGTAGAGCGCGAGGAGGAGATCGGCGAGGGTGCTTCGCTCGCTCGACCCACCGGCCACCCTGATCTCGTCCTCGCCCGCGCGGTGGAGGCCGGTGTTATCTCGGCGGCTGATGCGGAGCTGATCGCAGCGACACGGCTCGACGGCGACGACATGGAGGGCTACGCGGTCCGGGTCGGCGCTTCCTACAACGCCGTGAAGATCCGCCGCCAGCGGGCGGAGGTCCGCTTGGTCGCTTTCGTCACCGGTCACCGGCGACCGCGGGCGGACGAAACTCGTGTCCGAAGCATTCGTCCTGCTCAGCGCCCTGCGCTGGGCCGAACGGCTGAACTCCTGAACGTTGCCTGACCCCTGAGAGCGCACAGACCCGCTTTCGGCCGTAACGGCAATCCACTCAACTCCAGGAGTCCAGATCCCATGACGCGCATCATCCGCATCGCCGCCACGCTGTCAGCTGGTGTCCTTCTCGCCGCCGCAGTCGGCGCAGCCCCCGCCTCGGCGGACGAACCGCACCCGTCAACACCGACAACGATCACAGTTCCGACCGACGCGACCGAGATCCCGCCGGAAGTCCTGCCGCTCTTCATCCCCACGGGGATGGCGGCTGTGTCTCCGGACTCTCCCGCGCTTCCCGTCGCCATCCTCGCCGATCAACTGCGGGCGGTGGCGACCCTTCCCCAGGTGATGGACAACGTCCGGAACTGGCTCATCGGCCTGCTGTCAGGCTTGGCGACGCTGTTCGTCACCATCGGCGGCCTGCGCTACCTGATGGCTGGCGGCAACGAGGGCGAGGTGATGAAGGCCAAGGGCGCGTTGAAGTCCGCGGCCTGCGGCTACGGGCTCGCCGCACTCGCGCCAGTGCTGGTCGACGTCCTCAAGTCCATGGTGGGCGCGTGAGCGGGCGGCCGATGCCGCGGTGGGTCGCAGCCGTCTCGTTGGCGGCTTCGGTGGTCTGCCTGGTCGTCTGTACCCTGATCGGCTCCGCTCGCGCGGACGCTGCTCCCGCAGGCTCGGCCGCGCAATTCGTCATCGGCACGGTGAGAGAGCTGCCGCAGCCGACCCCGGTTCCGCCGCCTTCGCCCGTACCCGGCATCTCCGGTCCGCTGATCGGCGGCGGGTCAATGGCGCCTCCGCCGCCGAACGTCGGCTCGTTCGGCTCCGAGCACTCTGACCCATCGTGGTGGGACATCCCGGGCCAGATCGAGAAGGCGATCGACACCTGGCTCGGCGACCTGGTGAAGTCCGCGCTTGAGCCGGTGCTACACCTCGTCGCCACCTCGGTGCTGTCGAGCCCAGATCTCAGCGGCGGTCGCATCGCGAGCCTTTGGACCTCGGTCGCGATCCTGGCAAACACGCTCTATGTGCTGTTCGTCCTAGCCGCCGGGATCCTGGTCATGGCACACGGCACCCTGCAGACGCGACACACGATCAAGGAAATCGCGCCCCGGCTGGTCATCGGGATCATCGCCTCGAACGCGTCGCTGTGGCTGATCTGTCAGTCCGTCTCGCTCGGCAATGCACTGGTCGCAGCGCTCATGAGTGGTGAGATCTCCGCTGAGGGCGTCGGCTCGCGGCTGACCTCGCTGATCGTCTACGAGGTTTTCCTCCCCGGCGGGATCGGCGCGCTGCTACTCGTCATCATCGGCGGCGTCATCGCCGCGATGGGCATCGCCCTTATCGTCACGGGTCTTGTCCGAGCCACGGTGCTGATGGTGCTGACGGCCGGCGCCCCGCTGGCCTTCGCCTGCCACGCGCTCCCTCATACCGAAGGCCTGGCCAAGCTGTGGTGGCGGGCGATTCTCGGCTGCGTGGCGACCCAGGTCGCGCAAGCACTCGTCCTGGTCGTCTGCATGCAGGTGTTCTTCGACCCCAAGGCGGACAACATCCTCGGCCTGCCGACCGGCGGCGGACTGACCGATCTTCTGATCTGTCTGGTCCTGTTCTTCGTGCTGATCAAGATCCCGGTCTGGACGAGCCGCGTCGTCATGCATCGCAGTGCGTTCGGCCAGACGCGCATAACGAGCTTGGCGCGGAGCTACCTCCAGTACCAGGCGTTCGGCGCGATCACGAGCCGGTTCGGCCTCGACCGACGGCCGCCGCGGCCTGGTCGTGGAGGTGGTCCACCGGCCCCGTCGCCACCCGCGCCGCCTTCCGGCCCCGGTCCCGCACCGTGTTCGGGGCCGGGTCACGGCAAGTTCGGCCCGCTGCCCACACTCCCCGGAGAACCGAAGGCAACATCCCCACCGCCCGCCGGTTCACCCCGCGCTCCCGCCGTCGCAGATTCGCCGGCACTGGAGCCGTCTCAACGCACACGGCCGTCGTCACCTCGTGGTTCTCCGGCCCAGTCTGCACAGCGGCCTATCCCGGCAAGCCCGCCCCAGGGGCGCCCGCTTCCGAAGACCGCCCGGCTGCCGAGCGGTCCGGCCGCGTCGGCGCCTCAGACAGCTAAGGCCTCCACCTCCCCGCCCGCGCGTGAACAGCCGTTGTCCGGCCGGAAGCCGCAGCTCAGACCTCTTCGTGAAGGGTGACCCCGATGTCAGATAGCCCCACCGGATATGGCTCGGTCCGCATCCCAACCGACATCAGCCGCCCCGACCGCGTTCTCGGACCGGCCACGGCCCGGCAAGTCGCGATCGTCGGCGGCACAGCTGCCGGGCTGTGGTGCACCTGGCTCGGCGTGCGCGTTTGGGTCTCGCCTCTGCTCTTCCTCGTGCCTGCGCTATTCGTCCTGGTGGTCGTCGGCGTCCTCATCTCCACCGAACGTGACGGCCTCACTCTCGACCGGCTCCTCCTCGCCGCGCTGCGTCAGCTGAGAGCACCACGTCGTCAGGTGGTCGCCCCTGAAGGTGTGATCCCGCCACCTGAGTTCCTTGCCCACGCGATGGGTAGGCAGGCCAGCCCTCCGGCTCCGCTCGGCCTCCCCCTAACCGGCCTCGATGAGCGGGGTGTACTAGATCTCGGAGCGGACGGCTCGGCGCTGGTGGCTCGCGCGGGCACGGTGAACTTCAGTCTGCGCACTCCTGAGGAACAGGACGTCCTGCTCGGCAGCTTCGCGCGCTGGCTCAACTCCCTGAGCGGCCCGACCCAGATCGCCTCGACCAACGCTCCTGCCGACGTCCGCGACCACGTCAACGCCCTCCATCACGACGCCCAGAACCTGCCAAACCCGCTGCTGGGGCACGCCGCGCGGCAGCACGCCGAGTTCCTCGACGGCTTGGCCGCCACCCGAGTCTTGTTGACCCGCAGCCTTCACCTCGCGATGCGTGAGCAGGGCAAAGCAGCACCACAGCGCCTCACCCAGCGCGCGGACGACGCTGCCGGCCATCTCGCCGCGTGCGAGATCCGAGTGGCGCCCCTCGACCATCAGACGGCTTCCGCCGACCTCCGTTCGCTGCTCAATCCTTCAGGAGCCTGACCATGTCCACCTCCTCCCTCGCCACGGCCCTCAACCTTCTGCCGGTGTGGGCAACACGTCGGTCCGCGGTTTCAGACAACGTCCTTGGTCTGGGACCCTCCAGTCTGGAAGTCGGTGCTCAGACACTGAAGGTCAACGAGTCCTTCGCCGCGACGTTCGCAGTTGCCGATTATCCGGCCGAGGTCGCCGCGGGCTGGCTCGAGCCACTGCTCAGCTTCCCGGCGCGGATCAGCGTCGCCGTCCACATCGAGCCTGTTCCCGCTCCCCTCGCCGCCGACCGTCTCCGCAAGCAACGCGCCCGGCTGGAGTCCGGACGGCGCCACGATGCGGCCCACGGACGCCTGGACGATCCGGCGACCGAAGCGGCCGCCGCCGACGCACGCGAGCTCGCCTACCGCGTCGCGTGCGGCGAGGGGAAGCTGTTCGGTGTCGGCATCTACCTCACGATTACCGCCGACACTGCCGAGGAACTGGCCGAGGTCACTGCGCAGGTCCGCTCGATCGCCGAGGGCATACTGCTCCGCTTGGTTCCGGCGACGTTCCGCACCGTGCAGGGCTGGTGCTCAACGCTGCCGCTGGGCTTGGACCTGCTGAAGATCCGCCGGACCTTCGACACCGAAGCCCTGGCGACGCTGTTCCCCTTCACCTCGGGCGACCTGCCGCTACCACCCAACTCCACGGCGTCGGTGCTGCTCGGCGTCAATGCCACTGACTCCGGGCTGGTGATGTGGGACCGCTGGGCGGCCCCGAACCACAACTCGGTCATCCTCGCGCAGTCCGGCGCAGGCAAGTCCTACCTAGCCAAGCTCGACGTCCTACGGAACCTCTACCGAGGCGTAGAGGTGATGGTCATCGACCCGGAGCAGGAGTACGCCCGGCTCGCGCACGCCGTTGGCGGGACTGTCCTCAGCCTCGGAGCACCAGGGATCCGGATCAACCCCTTCGACCTCTCCATGTCTGGCGACACCTCGGACGCGGTCCGCCGCCGTGTTCTGTTCGGCCACACCGTCGTGTCGGTGCTGCTGGGCCGGGACCTGACCGCCGGCCAACACGCCGCATTGGACACGGCGATCCTCGGCGCCTACGCCCGAGCCGGGATCACTGACGACGTGCGCTCTTACCGACGCCTGGCTCCCACCCTGCGGGACGTCGCCGAGTTGCTCAGCACCTCCGACAGCCCGGACGCGGCCAACCTCGCCGCGGAGTTGGCGCCGCACACCACAGGCTCGTTTTCCGGGCTCTTCGACGGTCCGACCACTCATGTCATCGACAGCCACCTGGCCGTATTCGCGCTGCGTGAGCTGCCCGATGAGCTCAAGCCCATCGGAACGCTGCTCACCCTGCACCTGATGTGGCGCCGCGTCTCGGACCCCTCCGAGCGGCGTCGACGCTTGGTGGTGGTCGACGAAGCCTGGTGGCTGATAAAGGAACCTGCCGGAGCGCGGTTCCTGTTCCGCATGGCCAAAGCGTCGCGGAAGTGCTGGGCCGGGCTGTCCGTCGTCACACAGGACGCCGCAGACTTGCTCTCGACCGAACTGGGGATGGCGGTCGTCTCCAACGCCGCCAGCGCGGTGCTGCTCCGGCAGGCGCCGCAGTCTGCCGACCAGATCGCGCGGGCGTTCCGACTCTCAGCGGGCGAGCGCGCGTTCCTGCTGTCCGCGGGCCGTGGCCAGGGCCTGGTGATGCAGGGCAACGCACGGGCCGCGTTCTCCTCTGTCGCCTCAGCGTGGGAGGACGAACTGGTCACGACAGATCCAGCCCAGCTGGCACAGCTCGACCACGAGAACGAGCGGTGGTTCGGATGAACGCTCCATCTTCCTCGCCGCTGGGCCGCTTCCTGCTGCACCCCTCCGAGATCTTCTCCGTTGCTGAGTACCTCGCTGCCAACTCGTGGACTGCAGGGATCCCGGTGACGACTTCCATCTGCGCCGCCCTCGGTGCTCGCCGAGTGCTTAACCAGCGACGAGATCACTTGTCGCAAGGTAAAGCGCGCTACGTCACGGTCAAGCTTCCGCCGCAGGTCGAGCGAGGATGTGCCGAAGCGTTCTGGACCCACCTACACGCGGTCCTGCGTCCGGGTCGGCGGCACCGAGTGCATCTCGCATTTGAGTTCAGCTGGTCAAGTGATGGTCTCGACCTGGGGATCTGGGTTCCTGCAGCGGTCCCGGCTCCTGCCATCGCGGCGGCAGTCGAGGCCGCGTGGCCTGGTGCCCACGCGCAGATCACTACTGAAGTCCCGTGGTCTGCGGTGGTGGAGGATTCCACTGTCGTCGGTGGCGGACTCCGCTTGGCGAAGCCTGCGTATCTGCCGCTGAAGGTGAAGCACGAGTCCGACCCGCTCCGTCCCTTGCTTCGCGCCGCTGGCAGTCTGCGCGAGGGTGAACGCGCGTGCGTTCAGGTGCTGACACGGCCTGCGAACGGTCGCCGAGTCCGGCGCTTACACCACCAACTCGGACAGTTCCGGACCCGTGTCGGGCACGAATTGGGACCGGTCACCACTCTAGGTACGGTCCTCGACGAGTGGGCGCCGAATGCCACGCCGCGTGCCGGCCAGCGCAGCGACCCGGTTCACGCCGCGGCTCTGCGGGCAGCAGTCACGAAGACCATCGGGCCGCTCTGGGCGGTCGAGATCCGGTTCGTCGTCCGTGCGCACTCGGCGAGCAGCATCACGCAGCGGCGAGTCCAAGGCCTGGCCGAGAGCCTGGCCTCCGCGTTCGGGGTCTACACCGAACGCAACTGGTGGAAACGCCGTCGCCTACACCACCCGGCTTCGGAGCTGGCCTCACGGCGCCTGGGCCGTGGCGACCTCCTCACGGTCGCCGAACTTGCGGCGATCGCCCACCTGCCGATGGATCCCGGCGCGATGGGCGTCACCCGCGCCGGTGCCCGATCAGTGGCACCGCCTCCAGCCATCCCCACCTGCGCAGATGGGGTCAAAATCCTCGGCGACGCGGACACCGGCCGGGCACGGGCCGTCGGCGTCGCGGTCTCGGACGCTCGGCAGCACTTCCACATCATGGGCGCCACGAACTCCGGCAAGTCCACGCTCATGGCACGCATGATCCTCGACGACGTCCGGGCCGGTCGGGGCGTCCTGGTCCTCGACCCCAAAGGCGACCTGGTCGGCGACCTACTGGACCGGCTCCCGAAATCGGCAGCCGAGCGGCTGACCCTTATCGACCCGACCGACTCCGGCCCACGCCCCAGTCTCAACATCCTGGCCCAGGGCGACCCTGAGCTGATGGTCGACAACGTCGTCGGCATCTTCCGGCGGCTGTTCGCGTCGTCCTGGGGTCCGCGAACCGACGACGTTCTGCGCGCCGCCTGCCTGACGCTGATCGCGACCGCCCGGGACCGGCCGCCGACGCTCGCCGACGTCTCGCAGCTGCTCAGCGACAAGACGTTCCGCGCAGTACGCACGGCAGGCCTGGCTGACCGCGGTCACAGGGTGCTGGATCACTTCTGGCTGTCATTCGCGGATCTGTCGGTCCAGTCGCAGACGGCAGTGACGGCGCCGCTGCAGAACAAGCTCCGGGCGTTCCTGCTGCGCAAGTTCGTCTCCGACGTCATCGCGCAACCGCGCTCCACGGTCGACCTCGGCCGGGTTCTCGACGGCGGGATCTGCCTGGCCCGGCTCCCGAAAGGCGTGCTCGGCGAGGACACCATGCGGCTGCTCGGCTCATTCGTCCTCGCCGCGGCCTGGCACGCCACGACGGCCCGGGCTGGCCAACCGGAGCACGCTCGCGCCCACGCCGCGATCTACCTCGACGAAGCCGCCAACTTCTTGAACCTGCCCTACAGCTTGGAGGACATGTTGGCCGAAGCCCGCGCCTACCGCGTTTCGTTCAACCTCGCCCACCAGAACCTCGCCCAACTCCCGAAGGACCTCGCCGAGGGCATCTCGACGAACGCCCGGAACAAGGTCTTCTTCACCTGCTCCCCAGAGGACGCACGCACGCTTGCCGCGCACACCGGCCCGCTGCTCGGTGAGCACGACCTAGCGCACCTCGGCGCGTATCAGGCAGCGGCGCGGCTCACCTCGAACAGCGAACACGTGCGCGCGTTCACGATGCGCACCCGGCCAGCGCCCGACGCTGTTCCCGGACGCGCTGACGCGATCCGGGCGATCGTCCACGCTGCGGCACAGGCGCACGGATGACGACATGGACACGAACTCGACCAATCTCGGCCACCACTCACCCTGGCGACCGTTTGACCGCCCGAGACGGCGAGATGCTCCGCATGCTGGTCGAACACCAGGTCCTCACGGTGGGCCAGCTTGCAGTAGCGCTGTTCCCTGACGTCCGGAAATGCCGAGCGCGGGTCGCGCTGCTGCGTGCACTTGGACTGGTCGAGACGTTCCGGCCGCCGCTTCAGCGCGGGACGTCGCAGACTCACTGCGTCGCGACGGCCCGGACCGTTTCCCTCCTCGTCGACCAGGACGCGGTCAGCCCGCGCTTCCGACGCGCCTCTGTCGGCGGGGCGACGGCGATCGCGCTTCGCCCGGACCTCGGACACCTACGCGGCGTCAACGAAGTGTTCTGCCAGCTCCTCGGACACGCTCGACGAACGCCCGGCGCAGCGCTGGAGACCTGGCGATCAGAGCGCTCCACCACTCGAGCGCTCGGCTCCCGACTCCGCCCGGACGGCTTCGGCCGATGGCGCGACGGCGATACGTGGTGCGAGTTCTTCCTCGAATACGACACCGGAACCGAACCGCACGTGCGGCTCCTCGCCAAGCTCATCGGCTACGCGGACCTCGCCGAATCGGCAGGCGCGGCCTGCCCGGTGCTCTTCTGGCTGCCGAACGCTCAACGGGAAGCGCACCTTCAACGCCACCTCGCCGGCACCCCGCCCCGCGTCCCCGTCGCCACGACGTGGGGCGATCCCGCCCGGACCAACCCCGCCGGTCCGATCTGGCGTCCCGCCTGGCCAGCTACCCCAGATCGGCTGCCTCTCGCCGCACTCGGAGCAACGGCAGCACGCCACCTCGACATCCCGCAGAACCCGCACATCCTCCTCTAGAACGGAGATCGAACATCTCGACGCTCGCGAAGACCGTAGTCGCCTGCTCGACCCTCTTCCTGATGCTCGTCGTCCTCATCAGCGCCGCAGCTACCTCGATCGCCTCCGTCACCATCGGCCCGCTCGACTCGCCTTCGGCCCCTACCGACGTCGCTCCACTCCTCGACCGCCAAACCGGCGCAGCCCAGTACGCCGGGCTCCTGGCATCCGCCGAGCAAGCCGCACCGAATCCAGCCGCTGCCTCGGCGATCGTGTTCGCCGCACGCCAGCTCGGCCTGCCGTATGTCTGGGGTGGCAACGGCCCGTCCAAGGGCGATGCCGGTTACGACTGCTCAGGATTAACGATGGCTGCCTACGCAAGTGCGGGAATCAGCATTCCTCGCACCGCCACCGACCAATACCGCCACGGAGTGAGCGTTCCTCTCTCGTCGCTAAGGCCGGGCGATCTCGTCTTCTACGGCAATGACACATTCGCGCATCACGTGGGAATCTACGTCGGCTCTGCTAATGGCTCAGGCGTCATTCTTGACGCCCCGAAAAACGGCGCGGTAGTCCGTTTCGATACACTCGCCGCTGACGACCTATTCGCCGCAACGCGTCCCAGCGCAACCCACTAGACCGCTACGCGGACCGACCCGGGAGCCGGTTCCCAGGCCGTTACCCGACACCCTCAAGGCTTTACCAAATGATCATCAAACCGCAGCTCAAGGCCGATTTGACGGCCGGCCACACAACCCGACGATCGTGTCTCCCACGATGGTTGCGGCTGGTGGCCGGCCGCGTCCTGCGCGGAGTCCGCCATGCCCATCGGAGGACCGGGCGGGACGTGAATCACCACCAAAGCGAGTATTGACGACCCAAGAGAGGCTTATTTCACAGACCTAGTCCAGGCTAGAAATCTCGTGGTCTAAATGGGTGAACGACAGCGCTCGCGAAAGTTGTCCCACGTGTAAATCACGGCCAGAATATACATAAGCGGAGATCGCATCAGATTGGTCGATCTCCGATGGCATTCGAAGCACTCCCGTTCGAATGCCCTACTGGCCTTAAAACCCTGGTGGGCGCGGTTGCCGCCGCACCCACCAGGAACAGGACCGCAAGCTCACCCGCCCGACCTTCGAAAATCAAGACTGGAGTACTCATGGACCCTGCTCCGATTCTCCCGGATCCCCGGACCGCGCGTCGCACGCCACGCGTGAAGGGACCGCTAGCCACCCCCTAGGCGCGGCCCCTGCGCAGCTTCCTGCGCGTTCCTCTCCCTCGGCAGGCGCCAGACCTCACGTCTGCGCGCCTGCATCCGATCCCCGAATGGAGCTACCCCATGTCCGCCGCCTTCTGCACCGCATGGATCAACGAAGTCTCGCTCGCACTGCCCATCGACTGGACCCGCGACATCCCCGCCGAGAACGTGGACCGTGACGTCGTCTACTTCTCCACCTCCTGGAGCAGCCCGTACTCCACTGTCACCCTGACCGCCACCGTGGCCAGCACTGGCGAGACCTCGGCCGACATCTGCTGTAGCCGCTGGAGCATCGAGGCAGAGAACCTGACCGCATCAGCCCTCGCGAACGTCATCGACGCGGTCACCCGATACGGCGCACAGCCAGACCTCCCCGACCTGAGCGCCGCCTTCGTCGGCGTGTCCCTGACGTACTACGACTGGCTGAATACCGACTACCAGCGACACCCCGTCGAGATGCGTCGCTGGACGAGCCCGGACGGCTACCGAACCTTCGACTTCCTCCGCCGCGACCAGCCCGGCAACTCGATCTTCATCATCCGCCGGATCAACACCGGAACACCGGAGGCCGAGGCCGCGATCACAGCAGACGGCGCCACCCCCACCGCTGTGCTGCTCAGCCTCGCTATGTCGGACTGAACATGCCGTCTTCGCCCCGCTCCCACACCTCGAACGAAACGGCACCGTCCATGACTCCGCCTCGTAGCACCACGCCGTCCACCGACAACTGGAACGCCGGCGCTCTGCTCGCCCTCACTCTGCTGACCTCGGCCGTCACGACCATCGTCATCATCGGCTTCCTCGGCTCCTACGGCCCCCTCCGCGACGCCTTCCTAGCCATCCACCAAAGCCCGTCCGCCGCATCCCGCGATCCCTGGGCCGTCGACGGCCTGATCGCCGTCGCCACAGCCGCCGCGATCTGGCTGAAGAACAGGAGAATCGCCCACCGCTATGCCGTCACCGTCGGCGCCATCACCACCGCCGCATCCCTTCTCCTGAACTTCCTCCACGGCTGCGGAGTCATCCGCACCGGAGGCCAGACCGACGGCCCGCTCCACCCAGTCCTCGTCCTGATCATCACATCACTCCCGGTCGGAGCCATCGGCTTCGGCTCGCATCTACTTATCGCCTGCCTGCGCAACGTCCGCGCCCGAGTCCCGCGTACTGACGAGCAGTCCCGTACTCCGGGGCGCCGGGACATCGTCCCAAAGGCTCTCGACCCCAGCATCTGGAGCTGCGCGCCAGATCGCTCGGTACCCTCCGAGCGAAACTTGGTCCCGTCCGCCGTTCCGGACGAGTCGCGGGCGTACCGGTCCTCGAACTGGTCCCGGACTGCTGACCTTGCCAAACTCGACCCTGCTCTTGTCGAACTGGGACGACAGGCCCTGGCTGGACTGGTTTTGGATGGTGTCTCCCCAACTCGGGACGCGCTCCGCGCAAGGATGGGTGTCGGGAACAGCAAAGCGTCGGCAGTTTGGACCTATCTCCGCGCAAGACCTGACCCGCCCACGGACGAGGCTCAGTACACAAACGCGCCTCAGCGGATGAGGTCGTCCCCTACTCCGCAGTAGCACCGCTATGGGACCGCTCCGGACCTCCGGGCGGTCCCGTAGTACTGCCCTGGTTGTCCGCAGGCCGAGCTAGTCCGGCCGCAACAAACTGAAACGGACCCGGACTCTGCTACGCGTGTACGAGCCAGGCGTACCGACTGTTTGAGCATTACGTGGCAATACTCTCAGGAAACGCTGACCGTGCCCTGTCTCAACCGATCATTGTCGTCTAGTAGCACGACTGACCGCGACTAACGATCGGCGCTGGTAGCCGTGAGCTCTTAGCCAAGGTATAAGGCCAGGTCACGAGCGTCCCGATCACGCTCCCGGCCCATAATTGTAAGGATCATAGTTATAGAAATCTACCTGAGACTGCTCGATAACCAAGCATTGAACCGACGCCCACGTCGACGTGTTTGGACTGCGATAGCTGTACGTAGGTACGTCATTAATGGTAAGGCGCTTCAGATGCTTTAGACTCGAAAGCCCCTGCACGCTGGACAATGCTTCGCAGCCATCTAGATTAACTACTTCGAGACTTTCGAGGGTTGCCGCGAAGTCTACATTGACAACTTGCGTTCTACTCAAACTAAGGCTTCGAAGGTTACGGTTGCTCTCGATACCCTGACAACTCATCAAACGGACACAGTTGCTGAGGTCCAGCTCCTCTAGGTGTTCAAGGCGAGCCAATGCGCCCAGATCCGCCATGTGCTCGGCACTAGATAGCTTCAATTTCCGAAGACCAGTAAGAGCGCCCGCCATTGCAATATCAGACGAACGGGCGCCAATGATATGCAACTCGTCGAGGTCGATATTTTCAGGTAGGCGTATCGAGCCGACATTGCCTGGAGCAAGAGTAACGTGAAGGCGCCTGAGGCTCCGACACTCCCTCAGATCAATATCGCCGACTATGCCACCATTGGTCTCTGCCCGTAGCGTTCGTAGGTCCCTTAACTCGCGGGCGAAGCTCAAGTCCCGAACGGGACATTCGTTCAGTGAGAGACTTTTGAGGCCCGATAGACTTGAAAGCGGTTGCGGATCGACGACCTTGCATCGATCCAAGAAGAGCACTCTCAGTGTGCCAATGCCTGCAATTTGTGTTATGTCTGACACTTCGACACAGCCACTAAGATATAGCTCCCGCAGGCGAGGCAATGCTGATAGCTCTGAAAGATCGTCTATGCGTACGTTGCTAGACAAGTTGAGCCTTCGCAGCGAGGTAATCTTTGACAACCCTTTCAGTGACTCGAGTCGCCAGTATTTTGCGACATCGATCTCTTCAAGTTTATGGAGACGATGCCAGTTCCGGAAGTCTATAAGGCCATCCGTGATGCCCAGAGTCAAGCTCTTGATCGTTCGTGCGAAGCCAACGCTTTCTATTGGCGTGGAATCTGAGATTCTTACCGGCATGTCTACAAAGTCGATGTTATCCAGTACTCGTTCCGCATACTCTCGCGGCTCGAATGAGGACCAACCATACAGAATCTCCGCAACTACGCCGGGGCTCACTGGAAGCTTGCTGTACTCCGAGATGATCTCGAGTGCTCCGCTACCGCCGATTCGCGCCGCTGCTCGGACACAAGCAGCGACGACGTCCGGACCACGGTCACCGTAACCAGACAGCCAGGGCAAGATCTCCTCGCCGAAAGGAGAGAAGCGGTCTGCCTCGCTGTTGGATCGAGGAGGAACTATAGAAGCCATGGCTTCGCGTGCGCGCTCAAGGACCTCTCGCGATACCCTGCCGCCAGCGGTCAGACACTCAGCAGTAAGCATCAACAGATCTCGTTGGTGCTCATGCTCCTGCTCCGCAAGGTCCAGCAGGCCGTCCACCAGTTTGGTAGTAACCTCCGGCAGAGCCGCCCGCGCTGCAAATGTGATAGTTCGACGCCACGATGGGTCAGTCGCCCGGCCGAGTAACGTACCCACGTCGTTGCTCTCGGCGTAATCGTAGCCAGCGAGATACTCTTGAAAAGTGCGATGAGAGAACTGAGCTTCGCCCCCGCCAACGTTGCAGAAAACAATGCTGCGCTTGACCAGATAAGTTAGCGCTTCCCGAGCGTCGACTCTGCATGTGGCGAGGCTGGCAAGTCGTTCCTTGACTAGGGACAGTGCCGTGGGTTGAGCCGCAGCAGTGACAAGGTCGCCCTGCGAAACGGCCGCGGCACGCAGGAGCGGGATAGTGGGCAGCCCCATGTCACTCATGTAGCGGGCGATCGCCTGCAACATCTGTGACTTGTCATACGCCTCGAAGTTGCGCGGTGCACCGTCCAATGAACCCCTGACTCGGTCCCTTGTGTCAATCAACGTCGCGATGACGCGTTCGTAAAGCTCTGCTTGAGTAGATGGCGCGGTCTCGACGACCTTCACGGCGTAGAACGCACAGAGCATCGCGCAAAGCAGCGGACTCTCAGCAAGCAGCCGCAGCCCTCGCTTTCGTAGCAAATCGTGCAAAAGTAGCTGCTCGCTGGTTCTATAGTGCCGCCGCTGGCGTTGAGGGATCACTTGTGTAATGGCGTTAAACCAGCTCTCGACGCACCGGCGGATGTCTTCAATCTCCATGGGCATCAACGCAAGATGTGTGAACGCTCTACTATCGAACCACGACTCAAATAGTCCTTCGGGGCGTGACGTGACGATGAAATTGGCGCCAGGATACTGCCGAATTAGATCGTCCAGCCATACTTCTGCCCTAGTTCGGTGAGGTCCCGCGAGCTCATCGAGTCCGTCAAATATGACCAATGCTGCACTCCGGCTGAGAGCAGATTTCAGCCACCCACCCGGTACTTCCAGACCTTGGTACGAAGAGGCCCGAACCAGGTCAAGTTCCGACGGAAAGGCGCTACCGTCTCCTCTGAAGATATGCCTGAGTTGAACGAGAAATGGAATACACCCATTCCATATGGCCAGCGCATCGGGAAGGCTCCGCCTTGCGGAGTTGACAGCCAGCCATTGTGCTACGGTTGTTTTTCCTGAGCCTGCGCCGCCAGTCAAAATGATCCGTGCACCCTTGCTCGGACCAGCCGAAATTTGATTCTGCCCGACAGCGCTAATCGTCAGAGTACCTCGCTCGGCAGCCGCTGTGCTGCTAGCCGCAGCTGCCCCCAGCGCCTCATCGACGCGCCACCTGGTGTTATTAGGAGCGACTGCGGACTCGGCAGACCGCTCCCAACCAAGTTGTCTGGTTTGTTGAAAGGCCGACTCTGCATCGAGGGTTATATAAGCGATATCGATAGGTTGCTGGCGAAGCTCTGTAGGGACATCTATGCCAAACAACTCCATCATTTGGAATGCGCTGATAACATCTGAACGATAGTCAGCCTCGAACCTGCTATGCTCTGGCGGCGTGCCTTCGCGATAACGGGGTAGTACTGCCGCTTGTATTCCGGACTCGAGCAGCTCATGCATTCGCTGTGTAAGTAGATAGCCATCCCAGATAACTTCGCTCTCGAAGTCAGGTTGTAGGCGAACGAGACGGACTAGATACCTGCATGCACTGTGCAAGAAGGCCCGACCGAACTCGACCGCCGGCTCCGACAGAAGCGCCTTTCGCCAGGACTCTTCGGCGTGAGTTTCTATAGATTTATGCAGCGCTTCGGGGTCAAGGGACTTTCGTATCAGATCCACTGTCCGTAGTCGCGATTCGGCAAAAGCCTGCGTGATAGCATCGACTGCCAGGCCGCGCTCTGCGAGCGCAGCTTCTCGGGCGGCTGGGTCAGCTGGGATGCGAAACTCGACCACTGCTAGACTATCCAAACGCTCGGCCAAGGAATGGGCAGCATCCTCCAGATGATGCGCTAGCGATCTACTTGCTCGGGTGTTGGCTTGGCGCCCTGAGATTGCGGCCGCAATGCCTGATATGCCATCTATTCGATCTGCCGCATCCGGCATCAGAACTTTAAAAACGCCGATTATCAATTCGTGGGCAAGTCGTCCAGTAGATTCTGACTCCATTTAAAAGGAACCCCCCAACGCCTGTGACCGCGATGCACTTGATGCTAATGCCGCTATGATGGTCTCGCAACGGTCAACAAGATAGATGCACGGCCGTTGATACCGTGCCAGCGTCTTACTGTTCGAGCTGCTCCTGACAGCGCCGCATGGTAGTAGCAAGGACTTTGGTCTATGCAGCGAGTGCTGATAGTCGCAGCTGAGCACGCATGTGCTCGAAGCCAGCCCTTCCGACCGCCCGGAAAGCGGCTTGGCCGCCCTCGTTGCAACTGCTCGTACAGGTGCGGCACAGGCCGACCGCCCGCATTGGAGCGCCACAGTCGGCACACTCGTTCCACTCGGCGCGTGGCGCCCTTGGTGGCGCCTCGGCCGGCATTTTCGCCACCAGGCGGTGGCGCATGAAGGCGGCAGCCTGGTGCACCGTTCCGGGAAGTCCGGCGGTTAGGACGCTGGTCACATGGCTCGCTGTCAGGCCCTTGGCCAGCCACGCATCAACTAGAGGCGCCAAACTGGCCGCCTCGCTCGCGGCGAGGTGCAGTCGCGGCTCGTCCCGTCCGAGGCGAGTGAGGAGCGAGAGGGATTGCGAAGGCTCTCTACCCTCCCGCCCCACCGGGTCGCCGCTTGTCACCTGGTCGGCGTCGACATGGACAAGGGGAGGGAGGGAATCTTTGAACCCAGTCTCTTCGGTTTTGCTTCCCGACTTCCCGCCGCCTGGTCGACCGGTTCCCGGAGTGACGGTCGCCGGTTCTACCTGCGCTGATGCTCCGTCGCGGTCTGCGAAAACCTCGACGTGAGTGCGGATTCGGCCTTCGTCGTCTCGGGACTTCGTCCGGGCCAGATACCCACGCGACTCTAACTCGTGAAGCGCTCGCGACACGGCACCGCGTCCCTCGACGGACTTGTTCGCCAGCGTCTTGACGTCCTCGCGGGCGCCGTCTGGGAGCGAGAGCATGTACGCAAGCAGGCCGCGAGCCGTGAATGAGAGCGCGTGGTCGCGAGCCGTCAGGTTCGGAACCTTCGTAAAGAACCCGTTTTGCCGGGTACCATGAATACGCATGAGGAGGTGGATCTCCTTGTGCCACGCCCCGGGGTGTTACCAGCACCGCCGGGGTCTTTGTCTTGTTTTGTCTTGCATACGGTAGCTTCGCGGGCTGGGGCGATTCAAGCGTGTCAAGCTGGCGAAACGGCACAGGTTGGGCTGAACGGATGACAGTCCGCGCCGTGCTTTGCCGATAACCCGGTGGGTTGTTGTCATCGGATAAGGCCAGCTCCGTGGGTCAGCCTGTCGAACAGGTCTCGCGACTCTTGGTCGACTGAATCATCGAGGTCTTCCATGTGGATGCCGAGCAGCTCGAACGTTCGACGCACGGCAGTCGTGTCGCCCTTCGCCGCTTGGGCCCGCATGAGGCGCTGGTAGGTCTCGATGTTGTAGCGGTCGACGTCGATCGCGTTCTCGAGTAAATGGACCGCGTAGCCAGGGTCCGTCGTCTCGACAAGATGCGCGAGCCGGTGATACGCATCGAGAGCACGTCGACGCTGCTGCTCACGGACAGGCTCGACCCAATCGGTATCGACGATGGGCAGAACCGGACCTCGGTAGAGCCGGACCGCCTCGGTGAGGTAGTCGATCTGCTGGGCTGGTGTCGCCGTGTTCGCAGCGGCAAGCAGCCGCGTGAACAGGTCGAGATCGGTGGCAATCGTCGCGGGCTCGAAGCGCAGTCGTTCGGTACGGGGGTCGTCGTCGATGAATGCTGCGTCGGCCAGCTCCGGCGCCACAGCGCGGAGGGCACGGCGGATCTCGGAGAGCTCAGTCGAGAACTTGTGCCGCGTCTTCGTGGTCACCTCAAGTGCGAAGACCTCCTGGAGCAGGTACTCGCGCGGGGCGCCGGAGGGATTCACGCCGAGATACGCCAGCAGCGTTCGGAGCCGCGGGCGAAAGCGGCCACTGATGTCGCAACCGTTGACGACAACGCCCAGGCCGTCGAAGACCTCGACGCGCACCGGAGGTTCCGGACTTCCGAGCGGTGGCTCGGCGACGTACGTCGGCGTGGCTGTTCGCTGGCCGGGCAGTACACCTTCGGGCACGACAGTTTCCGCGGGCTCATCAGCGGTTGGCGTCGTTTCGGCGAGGACGCCTAGTGCCTCCTCGGCCGCCTTCACCGACATGTGGAAGGCGTACGTTCCATCCAGGTCTGACGCTGGCTGGCCGCGCTCCGCGCGTGTCTCGCCGTCAGCAGCCACATGGATGCTCGCCACGTCTGCCAACGGCCCTAAGACCATGGCGTGGATGTCGAGCCCATGGCCGGCCTCGATGGCTTCGGTGAGACGGACGTCGTCGGAAGGGTCCGACGGCAGGGTGATGAGCAAGAGCGGCTGCATCAGGTGATCCGGCTTGAACCGCCGGACGTCCGCCGCGCTGCGCAACCCCAGCTTCCGAAGCTGGCCCCGACGTTCACCGATCTCGTCCTCGACCTGGTCCAAGGCGGCAGACAGATCCGCGACGGTGCTGATCCGCGGAGCGTCGGCGATCTCGGCGGTCCCGAAGACACGCTCCACGACGGCCTTCGTCGTCACCACGCGTGTCGCAGTGCCGCAGTCCGGGATGCCTTCGGCGGCGGATGCCGCGACGATGAGCGCCCGAAGCGCCGCGTCGGCGCCGTCACCGTCGAGCGCGAGTCCGGCAGCCGCAACTTCCTCCGCCACAAACGGCACCGAGGGACCGGCGACACTGGTTCCCCATGCAAGTTCGGTGGGAGCTTCCAGCGCCTTCCGCGCCCTGGTGACCTCCTGCTCAGCAGAGGCCTTCAGAACTGGCAGTCCGAACCCATCATAGGAACGTTCAACGGGAGCAAGCGGCTCTGTCACGACCCATTCGGCAAGGTACGGATCTTCTTCGTCCTGGATATAGCCATGGTCTGGAGGTGCCAGGGTGAAGAGATACGCGCGCTCCAGTTCCGCACTCACCTCGGTGGCCCTGTCCGTCAGGTCGTCATCCAGCGCGAATGGGAAGTGAGCACGTCCTCGAGCCCGGCGACGTAACCGCCCAGCGGTCAACGCTGCCGCGACGCCGGCCGCGAGTCCGATGCCGACGTACCCGTCAGCGCCGAGGCTGACCGCCACGCGGTCCCGCGGCGCCGTGCGAGAGGTCTTGACCGCGGCCGTCGACCAAGCGTGATTGGCCTCGGTCTCGGCCCGCGTCCCTTGCCGAGCTGGACTCGCAGCTGGATCTTCGGGGACATACTCGGGATCGCGCTGTTCAACAACACTGACCTGCGGCAGCACCGGCGGAATGTGCGTCGGGCTCGTCGCCGTGGCGACGAGGCTGGGAAGCGTCAGCTTCCAGCCCGGCAGGATGACGTCAGGGTTCGTCAGCACCAATCCGTCTGGCTGAGGAACGCCGACGTTGTGTTGGTACACCTCGGGCCAGCGATTGGGATCGCCGAGGTACTGCGCTGCGATATCCCAGAGGGTGTCGCCATGCTCAACGACGTGGACACGCTCCGCAGAGCTTTCGCTCGTCATCGACGCCGCGGGGATCGGCATCCCGACAACCGCCGGACGAGCGCTGCCAACTCCGGCGCCGCTAGGCCCCGACGTCGCCGCGATCGCGCCACGCGGAACCAGCACCGTCACCAGCAACGCGGTAAGCAGAACCTGTACCGCGCCGCCACTAATGAGGCTTCGCGAACGGCCAGCCTCAACCCGGCCGCCGCTTCGTACATGGCTAGCAACTCGGAGAGCTCCAGGTAGCTGCACCGCCACCTGAACCGTGAAGATCCCCCAGCAGACCCACAGCACGTAGGCAAGGATCACGACGGCAGTGTGGTCGTCGAACTGCCCGCTGCGCAGCCACCAGACGAACCACCCAGGAGACGGCATGGCGGCCGGAATCGGGTTCCCGACGTAGCTGAGCAAGAGGTAAGGCAGGCCGGCGACGCCACCGACCAGAGCGGCACCGGCCGCAGCCGATCGGACGATGCGGTTCGTGGTCACGGCGTTCCCCTAGGGATTCGCGATCGAGGTGGCGGGGACGGCGGTTGCGGTCCCCGCGATGGTGAAGCTCTTGACGCCGACCAGCCGCAGCAGCTCGGCGGGCTGCTGGACTCTCACGGTGACCGTCACGATGTCAGCGGTGGCGCTGACCGTCCCGCTCTCACCGACCCCGGTGAGATACGAGCGCGCCGCGGCCTGCGCCCGCTGCGGATCAAGACTGGGCCGTCCACCGTGCCGAAGCTGCACCGGGTCGAGGGCGCCCGCCCCGGCTCGGGCAGCCTCCTCTGCGACGGCGAGGGCGTGCACCCGCGCGTTCATGGCTAGGCCAAGGTCAAGGACTATGCCGGCAACCGCGATGAGCGCTGGCACGATGACGGCGACGAACACCGTCGCGTTCCCGTCGTCACGACGCAGGTCGATCATGTGGTTCCCCGGTATTGATCGATCGGGCTGACCGCGTGACCGTTGACGCTGACGGTACCCGGCACGCCGAGCCCGATGAGCCCCTGCATAGAGGTGGCACACCTCACAGACACCCGCACCGCGCCGCCTGGCCGGAAGTTGCTGGTGTCGACGCTGACCGTGTAGCCGGCGCAGCTCGACCCGCCGCGTCCGAGGTCGTCGGCCGCCGCCTTCCGCCCGTCCTTCTGCGCTTCCTGCGACGTTCGGGCGAGCGAGGCTGCGCGAGCGGCGTCCTGGGCTGCGGAGTCCACGCGCTGCCGGGTCTCCACGAGGCGTCCGCAGAGCACGACGAACAACAGGACCGCGATGAGCAGCGGGACCGCGAACACGGTCTGCGCCGTCACGCTCCCGTCGTCGGAGCGCCATGACTGCTGCACGTCAGCCCGCCGTCGTCAGACGCTCGACCGGCCCAGAGACCGAAACGCTCACCGGAACGCTGAGGAACGGCAACACCTGTTGTGCCTGACCACGGATCGCGACGCGGGCACGCTGGGCGTCGCGGACCACGTCCACACTCGAGTGGAGGATTATGCGTCTGCCGGCAGCTGTCAGCAGCGCTTCCGCCTGCGCGCGGCCAGCGACTGCGTTCCCTTGGCTTACGCGAGCGGTCTGAAGCGCTTGGGCCGCGATGGCCTGGGCCGTATGGGTCGCGTGCAACCACACGCCGAACTGGACGATGCCCACGACGAGCAGGACGAGCAACGGCGTCATAAGGGTCACCTCGGCCGCTGCTGAGCCATCGTCGTTTCGCCGGCGCGGTGTCACTGCCCCGTGATCTGGTTCGCGACCTTCCCGGCCTCCGTCTCGATCGCATGCCCGAAGACCTTGCCGACGATCACCGCGATGGCGATGAACACCGCCGCGATGACGACGGCCTCGGCCGAGACGCTTCCCCGATCGTCGTGCGCGATCATGACCAGGCGGCCCCGGACCTTGTCGGCCAGCCTGCGGATCTTGGTAGCCATTCAATTCCTCCCGTGATGATGTGTGCTGGTCACAGCGCGGAGAGCGCGCTGGCCATGGCTGGGTAGCCGATCAGGACCAGAAAGCCGGTCATGAGCAGTGCGATCGGAACGGTCATACGCTCGGTCGTGGCTGCCGCCTCGGCTTCCTCATCGGCGAGCAGCTTGGTGCGGATCGCCTCAGCCTTGGCCGCGAGCGAGGCGCGGATCTTCGCGCCCTCGGTCCCTGCCAGATGGAGTGAGGCGGCGAGATCGGTCAGCTCGGCCAGGCCGAGGGTCGCTCCGAGCTCGGCGAAGACCTGGTGGATCGGCAGCCGCGACAGGAACGCGACGTCCAAAGCATGGCGAAGCCGTTCGAAGGCCAGCGAGTCGCCGATCTCTGAAGCGCCGCCGAGGGCCTGCTCGACGCCGGTCCCGGCCGCAAGGGCGTTCACGGTGACGTCAAGGAACACGGACAGGTCGGCAAGCGCGTCGGCCCGGGCCTCAGCGGCTTTCGCGGTGACCTCGGCGTCCACCACGTACCAGAACGCCGCAGCAGCCAGGAGCGACAAAGCGCCGGCGAACGGCAGCGAGTAGCCGATGACCGACTGGAGCAGCAACGGCAGCAGCAAGCCGACGAGCGTCGTCGTGGCCTGAGTGGCCAAATGCACCTCGGGAACGCGGTCCAGGACCACAAGGTCTCGCCGCACCGACGCACGTGGTAGCCCGAGGATGACGAGCTTCCGGGCGAGCGGACGACCGAGACGCGCCAGCCATTCCCGGTCCGCATACAGGCTATCGTCGGCGAACTCCACACGCGCCGGAGCAGTCGGCTGCGGGCGCAACGCTAGCCATCCCGCCATCACTCCGGCCCCGATCAGAGCTCCGGCCAGCATCACCACCATGTCGGTGTCTCCTGAACCTGGTCGATGCGGGTCAGCAGGCGTTTCCGTACCCGTGGCTTGGCCATCCGCCACAGCCAGGCGTAGCCAGCAGCGAACAGCGCGAGGCCGCAGGCAAGAACGAACTGCCCACTCGCCGTTCCATAGGGCGACAGGAAGGATCGGTCCAAGACGAACAGGGCGCCCAGCATGCCCGTCGTCACTGCGGTGACGATGCGGACGCTGGTTCGCACTTGGACACGCGCGGCCTGGGCGCGCTTACGGGCCCCTGCATGGTCTCGGGCTGTGGCAGCTAGCGAGCCAAGCAGCCCGCTCAGGTCGCGTGCGCTGTTACGGATCGCGTGGACTAGACAGACCACAACAATGTCAGCCGTCGGGTCCTGGACGTCGTCGGCGAAGGTCGCAAGCGCGGAGGCGAGATCCTGTTGCTCCTCGACCCTTCGCGCCAGGCGTTGGGCCTCAACTGCGATCGCGGCGGGCGCCGCGCCGCAGGCGGACCGCACCGCCTGCTCGATCCCTGACGCCGCAGACAGCGTGTCTCGCAGTATCTCCGTGAACGTCGCGACCGCCTCAGTCCGGGCCAGGCTCCGGGCCGTCGACCGGTCCGGGCCGAGCAGCGCGGGCAACCACCACGCGGCCAGCCCACCGGCCAGCGCCGCGACCGGCCAACCGGTGACCAGACCCGCAGCCACGCCGACGCCGACGCAGCCTGTCAGCTTGCGGGAGTCTCCCTTCAGCCTGGCTGGAGAGAGGCGACGCGCCAGACCTGAGTGACGCTTAGGACGCACAGGACGGAACGCAGCGACCCCGTACGCCACACCGAGCCCGACTGCTGCACCGCTGAGCGCACCAAGTGCGCTGACGCTCACCGGGGCCTCCGGAACTGCCCACGGGTGAAACCCGCAGCCTCCAACTGGGCCAGACGCACCTCCGACGGTGCGGTGCCCGGCACTGCACGACGATCCGGTCCGGGTCGGAAGATCTCGTTCGAGCTGATCAGCGCCCCATCGGCACCGGTGATCTCACGGACCGAGGACACGACGCGCGTCCCGTCTGGAGCCTGATCCAGCTGAACCACGAGGTGAAGCGCGTTGGCGACGAGAAGGTTCGTGGACGCTAGATCGAGCCGCTCCGGGGACTGTGCTGCGTAGGCAGCGAGCTTCGCGAAGACGCCATTCGAGTTCGAGGCGTGCAGCGTGGCCATCGACCCGTCGTTGCCCTGCGACATCGCGTTGCACATAGGGATGACCTCGGCACCGCGAATCTCACCGACGATGACGCGGTCCGGCGACATCCGCAGTCCCGCGCGCACCAGTTCGGCCTGGGAAATGGCGCCGCGTCCTTCGGAGTTCGCTTCTCGAGCCTGCATAGCGACGACGTCCCAGTGGCGGTCCGGATCGGTGTCGAGGCCGAGTTCGAGGGCGTCCTCGATGGTGACGAGCCGTTCGGCAGGATCCATCTCGGCGGCCAGCGCGCGGAGCATGGTGGTCTTGCCTGCGCCGGTTCCACCAGCAATGAGGATGTTGAGCCGAGCACGCACCGCGGCGGAGAGGAACGCGGCGAGGCCGGAGCCGACAGTGCCCAGCGCGATGAGATCCGACAGCGTGGCCTTCGGGTAGCGGTGCCGACGGATGCTGATCGAGGGGCGCTTGGTGACGGCCATGACGGCGAACAGTCGCGAGCCGTCGGGGAGCTGGAGGGAGAGCATCGGGGCGCCTCGATCGAAGCGCCGTTCCTCGTGACCGACTCGCGCAGCAGCCGTGCGGATCAGGTCGATCAGATCGGCGTCACTGTCCGCGACAGGCGTCGCGCCGCGCTCACGCCGGCCGTCGGAGAATCGGAGGAAGACCTGGTCGTATCCGGTGGCGTTGATGTTCTCGACGTCGGCCATGTCCATGTACGGCTGAAGCCCACCCATTGCGCAAAGAGCGTCGGTCACGGCCTTCTCTAGCGCAACGGCATGCTCGGCGGCGCCGGGCGACGCTGCCTGTTGGACCGTCGAAAGGCGGATCCGAACCTCAGCCGCGATCAGATCCTCCGCCAACTCGCGCCGTCGCGCTGGAGGAACGACCGCACCCGTCCGGTCCTGTTCTGCGCGTACGGTGAGCGAGAGGCGCCGAGCGACGACAGCCGTCACCTCGCCCACCGTTCCCAACGCGGTCACGGCTGGCCTGCGGCGTTCGGAGCGATCTCAACCACCGACAGTGAAGGCGCCTGCGAGACCTTCGGGGCAGACTGGGCGTCGACAAGCATCGTGACCACTGAGGTGCCGAGCGAGTCCGCCGCGCCGACCGACGTCACGACCGCGCCAGCCGCCAGCGGGGCCGCCGCGGCCGTTCCGTTGGGCACCACGGCCTCGTTCGGCCCTGGCCACACGTTCACCCGGTCTCCGACCCCGAGTCGTGGCGGAAAGGTCCCGGCCTTCAACGCCACGCCGACTACGGACTGACCGGCCGGTGGGAAGTCGGACGTACCCACCATGTGAGTCGTCAGCAGAGTCCCGGGCGCGAGCGGCACTGCGGCTACGTGCCCGACGACCTTCGAGGCATCGATTGAGGCCACCAGATCGAGGCCTTCCGAGGCACCGACGTTCACCGTTCGCACGTCGCTCCCTCCGATGACCTGACCCGCCGCGATGGGCTGCGCGGCGACAAGCACCGGGGCACGACCACTGATCCGCCACGACGCGAGTGTGAACGTGACGGCCCCGGTGACGACCAACGCGACTGATGCGACCGCGTACGGCACGCGGACTCGGCCAGCAAGGCGACGTGCCATGCCTTCGGGCGACTGCTCGCCTGGTGGTGACGTACGGCGGTCCTGGGTGGGAAACGACAGCTTGGACAAGAGAAACCCCGTGAAATGTGCGAAAGCGAGAAGGCGTCAGCGAACTGACGTGACAAGGGCCTGCGACTCAGCGACTCGGACCGCTATCGACGTCGTCTCGGTCATTTCGGGGAGTACTCCGCTCTGACCGCCTCCGGCCCAGGTCACGCGCCATGTCTCGGTGGCCCGGACGGTGAACTTCCCACTCGGCTCGGAATCGGCCGCCCGGCGGTATACGTGCCCACAGTCGGGGGACGACGCCGTGGCCGGCGTCGCATCGGTGAACGGCGTCCCGGGACCTGCGCAGGCCACAGTGCTGCCGTCGCCCATCTCCCACGTCAATCGCACGGGCGTTGCCGTGGCAGACACAGAGAGCCCAGGAACGCTGGCGGTAGCCGACAGCGGACGCCACGCAGCGCTGTCGGTCCACAGGAACGTCGGAAAGTTCACCCACTGAGGCGTGTCGGCTCCCGGGCTCATACGCAGGGCGGGCGCCGAAAGGTGAATAGCCTTCGCCGCTTCCAGAGCGACGTCCCGCGGCGTTGCCGCTGGCTTTGGCGCCCAGTGCTCGAGGTCATTCCGCGGGATCCGCGTCACGTTCTGCGGGTTGACGTCATCGCTGCATCGCCACCGATACCAGGAGCCGGCCCGTCCGCCGGCGGACTTCGGCGGCGGTGTCCCGTAAGACGGGTCCGGCTCGTCCCAACACCTGCTTGATGGCAGGCCTTGGTGTGTGAAGCCGGATGGCGCCGAAGCTGTTCCTTCTTGAGCTCCCACAGTGACCGTCGAAGCGCTTTGGGTCACTTCGCCCCACTGGAGGTTCGACGAACTGTCGCCGCTCTGGACCCGAGGCGCGATAGCCATGAGCACTAGCAGCGCCCCGCCGATCATCGGCAGGAGCCCAACTGGTAGATGTGCACCTCGTCGACCTTCCACACCCCGCCGACTGCGACCAGGTGGGCCGTGACGTGCTGCCGCCTCATGTCGGTGTTCGGCGTCCCGACGGGCGAGCCATTAGACGCGCTGTACTTGAGATATTTCGTGGCGTCGACGCAGTCGTCGATGAACGCGGTAGCAGGCTGCGCATGAAGATCCAGCTGCGCTACCGTCGGCTTGAAATCGAGCGGGCCCTTGCCGATGGTGCCCTCACGACGACTTCGCTGGACGTCCTTCGTAATGAGGTCCAGCGCCTGGCCAGAAGCGTGGTCCGCCAGTTTGGCGCCGTGGTCGCTCGGATCGAACGAGGCCATGTGCCAGTCACCCATGAAGTCGTAGTAGATCGAGAGAACAGTCTTCCGGGCTTCTGCGTCGTCGGAGCTAGTCGGCGGACCAGGCGAAACAGGGATGGTGGTTGGTGTTGGACTGGCCTTGCCGGCCGACCCTGAAGAAGTGGTCCGGTCCTCTTGCCCGCCACAAGCTGTGAGCAGTAGCGCAGCACTGAGCAGGACGCCTACGCCCATGCGGCGAAGCGATCTCATGCGCATGTAGTTACTCCCGGAGGGCAGGCGGGCCTGATCGTCTATCTCGTACTCACCTATGTCATATCAGGCAAATGCGAATAAAGCCCCAACGCTGGAAACGCCACATCGAATAGGTTCACTCGATTGAGTGACCTTTCGGCCCGGCGCCACCGTCGGCTATGAGTCCCACTGCCCGCGTCGCTCAACGGCGGGACGAATACCTGTACCAACGGTTCGGGACCGACGTAGCGCTGGCAGGTACAGGTGCTGTCGTTTTGACGGTAGTGGCAGGCGTTTGTTTCGACGTTATGGAATGCCAGGTCATGGCCACAGCCACAGACGGGCCGCACAGGGCCAGGGCTCGTGACCTCCAACTCACGCTTCTTGGCCTCAAGCGTCAGCCAGCGTAGTTCCTCGCGATACCTGCGTTTGTGGGCGCGGCGACGCGCCAGGGAAGTAAGGCTGGCGTCGAAGCGGTGAGCCGCCCAGCCACCGCCGCCTGTGAAGATGAGAAATGCGACCCAGGCCCAGCTGTCATCCAGGAACTTCCAGAACTCATTCACAGCATCTCCGGTCAACGCCTGTGCGTGGTCAGGATTGAACGCCGTCGCGGTCGTCAGTGCCGAGCGGCGCAAGGAATCAAGATCTCCGCCCACACTGCACGAGCGTTACTGTCACCAAGTACGCCCCATTTCGCCGAAACGGCTGCGACTATTGCCAGACCACGGCCAGCTTCGATCTCGTCGCCGTATCGGTCGAGGTCCTTGGCATTCTCGATTGTCGGTGCCTCGCAGACGCGCGGTTCGCTGGCTCCGCCGGCGTCGTCAACACGGACATGCCATCGGTTCACGAACGTGGCGAGGTGAAGCGTGAACTCCCCACCCGGTCCGCCGCTGTCGCTGTGCCGGATGGCGTTGCCGACCAGTTCCGAGGCGACCATCTCCACGAGATCGGCGCCTTCGTCATCGCCAATCACCTTGCGTACGAATTCCCTGACCTCCGAAACTCGTTCCGGAAGTCCATCGAAGCTCCTGGACCAGTACGACACCGCTCATTCTCCGGTCCCTATACCGCCGTGACGCTCCAGCTCGTCAACGGCGTTCTTGATGTCCCCGTCGACGACCAGCGCAGCCGGCTCGGGACGCACCTTCAGCTCATACATCGCCAGGCAGTGCAGCCCCGCCCTCAGCCCCTCGAAATGGTGGCTCCACGCGTTCCGCTCTTCCTCCGTCTCCGGATCGAGCGCGTTCGGATCCGTACCCATGACCGCGACCAGGTGCAACAGCGCACCATAGCTCTCCGTGTGGCCCTCTTGCACAGCTCGCTCGATGATCGAGGCCTTTGCGGTTTCAGCCATGCGCAACCACCCATCGTGATGCTTCGATCTGCTTCCTCACGACGTCACCGCCTTCCCTGGACGACCCACAGGCGGGCCCCAGTCTCTTGCTGGATGTGCTGTTGCATGGCCTCCTGGAGGCCGGGAAGGCGGGCGAAGTGCCAGAGAGACGGAACTAGAACGTTCCGGCTCTCAGAACTCTTCAGCCTTTCGAGCAGAACATCGAAGGCCCGTTTTTGGGCCGCCGGATGTTCGATGAAGACCTCTTCGAGTGAGTAGCCCTCGCGCTCCGCGAACGCCTTTAGCTCTGCAGTGGCGCGCTCGCTCTCGGCCTGGTAGTCGGTGTCCGTAGCGATCCGCATGTAGCCGTACATGTGTGGTCCCATGTCCGCCCCTTGTCCTTACTCGATGGGCCGGGGCCGGGCCGACGTGTGGGGAAAAGGCGGCGAGTCGACCCGGCTGCTATCCAGCAAACCTCCATGACAGGGGTTCACCCACAGCGAGCATGAGGCAGTACTGATGCATTTCTGAGGCACTATCCGTTTTGACCAGCGATTACGTAACTAGATGACTACGCTACGGAAGGGGTCTCATCAGTGAGGTGGCACGCGTGGCAGGTAAGCGGATCAAGCTCGCAAGGCGGCGCAAGGCGGCCGGGTTCACCCAAGAACAGCTTGCCTTGCACCTAGGTGTTGAGCGCTCGACCGTAGTCCGGTGGGAAGCGGCGGAGACGGAACCGCAGGCTTGGCTCCGTCCCAAGCTCGCTCGTGCTCTGAGTGCGACCCCTGACGAGCTTCAGGCGCTGCTCGACGATGTGACCGCCGTCCACCGCGAGCCGGATGAGCGCCTGGCCTATGCCCTACAGCATCCGTCCAGCGTTGATCTGGTCGCGGTAGCTCACCTTCACGAACGCATCCGTCAGCTCGACGAGTCCTATGACCGGTCACCCTCGACTGAGATCGTCGGCGTTGCCGGTCAGGTTCACGGTCAGATCACGTATCTCCGTACACACGCTGTGGGCGGCCGCCTTCGGCGGGCACTCGGTGAGGTTGAGGCCGAATCCGCCACCTTCATGGGCCAACTGGTCTGGGACGTAAGCCAGCGCCGCGACCACAGAGGGCCGCTCGCGTATTTCGATCAGGCCGTGTTCGCTGCCCGGCAAGCTCGGGATCCGCTGACCGAAGCGTACGCCGTGCTGCGGAAGGGCTTCGTCGCGCTCTACGGGGAGAAGGACCCAGCGAAAGGGCTGAACCTGGCTGACGAAGCCGCGGAGGTAGCGAGGCCGTGCAGCCCAGCGCTCACCGGCCTCAGCTTGTTGCACGTTGCTGAGGGACACGCCATGGCCGGGGCCCGCGGCGAGGCAGAAACGGCTCTGGGTAAGGCAGGGGCCCAGTTCGATCGTGTGACGCCTGACGACACCGCCGCTGAGTACTTCAGCCTCAACGAGTTCAACCGGCTCGCGGGATCGTGCTACCTGTTCCTCGGGCTGCCTGGTCGGGCTGAGCCGCTGCTACGTGAAACGGTGGCGGCGCTGGCCGGCAAGAAGAAGAGCCAGTCGATCGCCCTTGGCAATCTGACTCTGAGCCTCATCCGGCAGGGGAAGCAGGAGGAGGCGGAAGCCTCGATGAGCCAGACGATCGACGCCGTCGAGCTGACTCGGGGCGGCGGCGGACTGAACATCGTCTTTCAGGCAGGTCGTGAGCTGCGTCCCTGGAACAGCAAGCCCTGGGTACAGGACATTAACGACCGGCTACTTGCGCTCATGGCTGCCATCTAGGTAGTGGTGAATCATGACCGACGTTCTAGAGGCCAAGCGTGCCGTTCGCGACCGCGTGTGGCGGAGCCTCATCGAGGAGTCGGCCGCCCCCGCCGATTCGTACGGCAAGATCCCCGGCTTCTACGGCAGCGGACTGACCGCTGAACGTCTGGCCGAGACCCCGGAGTGGCAAGCGGCGAGAGTAGTCAAAGCGAACCCCGACTGGGCGCAGCTACCAGTCCGAACCCGCGCGCTTGAGGACGGCAAGCTGCTCTACATGGCGGTACCGAAAATGGCGACTACTGAGCCGTTCTATCTGCTCGACCCTCAGACGCTCACTGTTCCGGCCAAGGAAGCGGCAGAGAAGCGGCAAGCAGGTCAGACCGCTCGGCACGTCGGCGTAGACGCCATGCGCCCGATTGACATCGTGATCTGCGGAAGCGTGGCCGTGAACCGGTCGGGTGCCCGTATCGGCAAGGGCGCGGGCTACTCCGATCTCGAAGTGGCGCTGCTCATCGAAGCCTGCCTCGTCACGGAGAACACCGTGATCGTGGCTCCGGTGCACGCGCTCCAGGTCATCGACGAGCCGATCCCCGAAACGGCACACGACTTCCGCGTGGACCTCATCGTGACGCCCGGCGAGGTGATTCGCTGCGACCACCCGCGCCGACCGAACGGCCTCGTGTGGGCTGACCTCACCGATGATCAGATCGCGGCGATACCGGTTCTTGCTCAGCAACGTCAGCGGACTAATAACCCTTAGAGGCTGGGAGCTCGTGTTTCGCACTTTTGAAGATCGCCCAGATGCGCGCGGCGGAGAAGAACCGGTGCGCCCGAGCGTGGTGCCAGCTGTGTTCCAGCCCTGCGCCTAGCAACATTCCGCAGACTGTGCGCCGCCGGGTCTGCGCGATCAATCCGACGGTCGGCGGACGCTGGTGGTGCGGGCTGCGGCCGCATAGGCGGTTGTCAGAGTCCTGTGACGGGCCCCGGGGGCGGCTCTGTCGGGGCTCCCGTCTACGGTGTCGGGCCATGGGCTACAGTACGAAGTTCACCGGCAAGATCGCCGTCAAGCCGCGGCTGAACGAGCACGAGATCGCTTACCTGCGCCGGTTCGCGGACAGCCGCCACATGCACCGGGACAAGGGTCCTTACTGCTGCGGTGCCGACTGGGACGGCGACGAGTCCGACGTCCTCGACCCCGACGAGCCCGGGCCCGACCAGCCCGGCCTGTGGTGCAAATGGGAGCCGACGGACAACGGCCGGTACATCCGCTGGAACAAGGCCGAGAATTTCTACGACTCTGCCAAGTGGATGGCCTACGTGATCCGGACCTTCCTGATGCCGGGAGCCGCGCTCCAGGGCGAACTGGCCGACCCGGTCCGGGACTGGTACTACGCCCCTGAGTTCGAGCACTTCACGTTCGACCACGCGTGTGACGGTGTGCTCAAGGCCCTGGGCGACTCGCTGGACGACCGCTGGAGCCTCATCGTCGCCGACGGCGAGGTGTTCGTGCAGCAGAAGGGCGAGGACGAGCGGGAGGGTCCGATCACCGACACGTCGACCTTGCCGCCCTTCGTCCCGGTGGTGCTGGCCGGCGGCCCGCATGACGGCGAGGTGCACGACGTCTGGACGCCGCGTGTCCGCATGGGGCTGAGGCTGATCGACGGGACGCGATACGCGGTCGATCCGGCGGTGCCGCCCGGGTCGGACGAGACAGAGCGAGGCCGGATCATGCACTTCCAGGAGGCTGAGGCGGTCAACTAGAGAGCTTTTGGTGTTGAGACCAATGTCGTGTCGGGCTTGCTGACAAGTCGCTGTGCGCGCGCTTCCGAGGAGCCCCACCTTCCGGCGGACCGGCGCGCAGCTTGCGCCGGCGTCGACCGGGGACCGGGGTATATGACCGGCTGGTTGTGGGGGTTCGCCGGGCTGGGTGGTTTGCAGTGGGACGGGCTGACCCGCCCGGAGCGTGAAAGAAGCATCGGAGGTGTTGTCACCGCCTCCGAAGAGGGGATCCTCTGATGCTTCCTGATCCGACGGTACCGCCGTCGCTACTGGGCTTGCTGGCGAAGTTGGGCACGTTCACCGCTCCGAGTCTACGGACGTTCGCCGCTTTGGTGACCGGCCTGGTGGCGCAGACCGGCAAGCGCACAGTGACCGGGATGCTGACCGGGGCCGGACTCGCACGGTCGTGGCCCCATGACCGGGCGCACTCGTTCTTCTCGAAAGCGTCGTGGAACCCCGACCTGCTGGGTATCTGCCTGTCCCACGTGATCGTCAGAACACTGCTGCCCGAGAGCACGGCCTTGACGATGGGGGTGGACGACACGCTGTTCAAGCGCCCGGGAAGGAAAGTGTTCGGCGCGGCGTGGCAGCATGACGGCGCGGCGAAGGGCCTGCATCCGGTCGGGCGCGGGACGTGCTTCGTGGTGCTCGTCATCGTGGTGACGCTGCCGTTCTGTTCCCGGCCGGTTGCGCTGCCGGTGATGGCCCGGCTATGGCGCCCCAAGCAGGGGCAGTCCAAGGTCGAGATCGCCGCCTCGATGATCCGGCTGCTGGCCGTCTGCCACCACCAGCGCCGACTGCACGTCGTGGCCGACGCGGCCTACCACGGCAAGGCGTTGCGCGACCTGCGGGACAACGTCACCTTCACCACGAGGCTGCCGGCGAACGCGGCGCTGTACGACCTCGCGCCGCCGCCCACCGGCCGTCGCGGACGCCCCGCCTTGAAGGGCGCGCCTGGGCACCCCCGTCCAGCTCGCCGCCACCGCCACGTTCACCGAAGCCCAGGTTGAACGCTACGGCCGCACCGAAACGGTGTACCTCGCCGAGATCACATGCTTGTGGTACGGGTCCTTCCACACCCAGACCGTCCGCGCGATCCTGCTGCGCGACGACGGTACCGACACCGGCTACGACCTGGCCCTGGTCACCACCGATCTCACTGCGGCCGCTGCCGGCCTGATCAGCAGATACGCCTGGCGGTGGTCCATCGAGGTCACCTTCGGCGAAGCCCGCGACCTGCTCGGCGTCGGCCAGGACCGCAACCGCACCCAACGCGCCGTCGAGCGCACCGTCCCCTACGGCCTGTACTGCTACAGCATCACCGTGCTCTGGTACACCTTGCACGGACACCATCCGAACGACGACGCCGACCGCTGCGACCGGCAGCCGTGGTACGTCACCAAGTCCGAGCCTGCGTTCAGCGACATGGCCGCCAAGCTCCGCCGCGTGATCATCGCCGCCCGATTTTCACCTAACGACCAGGTCGCGCCTACCGACGCCGATATCCGCACGGTCCAACAGGCCTGGGCCCAAGCAGGGCTCGACGCCGCTGCCTGACCGGGTCAGGCCTGCGAAAACGTCGAAAGTCGAGTGGGAGCGCGTCCAGCGCAAACGCGAGCCGTCGCTGGCCGTCAGCTTGCGCATAACGCTTGAAGTCGCAGAATCCCGATATGCACGGTACTTTCAGCACTAGAATAAATTGTGACAATCGTACACAGCACCATAGATGTGGATCTAGATCCGGCAAACGAGTGCTTGCTGATCAGGATCACTACCGGCACTCAGCATCCCGGGGACTTCACGATCCGGTCCACCATCGCCGTCCTACACGATGGTGATCTCGTGCTGTGGCACGAGTTCCCTGTGCATTCCACCAACCCAGAAGAGCTTGGCCACCTGTTTAACCTGTCTTACGACCTCCCGCCGCTGCCCGACGACGACTTCGATGTCGGTGCCTGGCTCATTTGCCACGGGCGGTCTGAAGCAGGCGCCGGCAAGGCCTTCCGATGGCACCATGGGAACTCGTCTCTGCACCCAATCTTTCGTTGCTCGACGATGCCGTGCTTGACGCCGATCTTGAGGCTGGGCACGTTGACCAGGCCACCCACAGACGCCGGTGGCTGGAGCTACATCGCGCTCGCCCATCAGCTTCGCCTGGGCCGAGCGCCGCCCTGTGAGCAAGTAGAGCTGCACGGCCTCCTACGGCTCAATCGGCGATGATGTGCCGCTGCGCAAGCATCAACGCGCCGACGGTCTCCATCCCGTCGATCTCGCGTCCGAGAACATCGAAAACGTCTGTCGCAGGGATCGTGAGGACGCTCATGTCGAAGTACGCCTCGATCTCCGTGTCGAGGACTGGTTCGTGGTCCCAGGCGACTCGGGCAAAGTAGAAGTTCGTGTACTTGTTGGTCTCGGAAGGCAGCGAGTAGAACCGTCCGAGCGACACCGGCTCCTCGCCGTCGGCCAGGCGGTATCCGGTTTCCTCCTCCAACTCGCGCAACGCCGCCTCCGCCGGATCCTCACCTGCGGACACCGCGCCGGCGGGCAGCTCCACGCAGTGCTTCTTCAGGTTGTGCCGGTACTGGCGAACAAACACGAGCTGGCCGTCCTCGGTGAGCGGCACCACCATCACGCTGTCCGGGGTGTCCATAAAGTACCAGTCGATGACCTGGCCGTCAGGCATCTTCAGGTCTTCACGGACGACGCGCTTGGGCTTGGCGAGCAGGACTTCGAGGTTCACGAGCTCGGCGTCCGCCATGCTGCCGTGGGCTGTATCGGTCGCCGTGCCGTCGTTCACTGTCACTGTGTCCAGTCCCTTGCTCGGTTCCATGCGCTGTCGAAGTGCCCGGTGTACCGGTCGAACATGCCCCTGTCGGAGGTGCGCCGTAGCTCCAGCGTCGGTGAGCTTCGGCCTGCCATGTACCGGACATAGGGCGTGACTATCAGGTGATCATCGGCCCGGACGATGCTCGTGGTCGGCGGTGTCGCGTAGACGCGGATCGCCATCATGGGACCGCAGACCTGTCTCATCGCGTCGAATCGCGTAAGGGCTGCGGTGATCCTGTTCGCTAGCGCGCCTTCGGGGTTGCCTTCGTCCCGGTCGATGTCCACGATGCCAGAGAAGGCGGGGTCCAGGAGCAGAACCCTTATTTCACAGCAGGCTCGAGCGGCTTCGGCCAGGATGGCCGGAACTGCATCGTCCATGGCGTACCGGTACTCAGCCATCCCGTATAGCCACAGGCTCCGCCGAGCCGCTCGGATGGTCCCATTCCACTGGTCGCGCGTGATCAGCTCGCGCGCGGCGTAGGCAGTGACGGTGTCGGTTTCGTCGGCGGGGGCTATGGCGGCCGGGAGGGTTCGTGTTGAGCCTGAGTGCTGCGAGCGACTGCGGGCCGCTGCGCGCAGCTCCTCCACGTCGATCTGGAGAACTTGCGCCAGCACGGGCAGCCAGAAACGCGGGGTCACTTCGTCGGTCCGCCATCGCCACACGTCGTGCCGGGTCAGAGTATCGCGGCCCGTAATCGCCATCATCTGTTCGGCGACTTCTTCGAGGGTCAAATTGAGCGCCGCGATCTGCCTCTGTATCAGGGCACCGACACTCATGCTCTCAGCGTAGCGTCGCGGCTACAGACGGGGAGGAAATTCTATCCGTCTCCCGCTGCGCGACCGCTACCGCCGTGTCTCAGCAGCAGACACTCGTTACCGCGAATGGCTACGGAAATGGCTACGCGCTGACCACAGCCATGGCCTCTACCAGCTAGACCGCGGCGCGGCATGCTCGTTCAAGCACCACATCAAGGCTTAAATCCAGCGCATCGAGCAGGGCTCTGGCTGTGGCCGTGTAGTCGGCCACGAGGTCCGGCCAACTGCCTGCAGCCGCCGACGCCCGGCCACAGCCTTTGGAACCAACCGAACTAGCCAGGGGGCGGCGAGCGTGGACAAGTCGGGCGCGCAGCCTACGGACGGCGATCGCCTTCCAGCGAGCGAGGACGAGCGGGTGTCGCACAGGGCCGGCCGCAAAATCGAATGGTTGTACGACCCGAAGCGCTTCCCCGGATGGCCCACCATTTCCGCCGACCTCCTGGTCTACCCGCTGACCTCGCCATTGTCGGGACAACGGGCACCGGCAGGCGGCGTCTCTCGTGAGGCAGCCGAGCTGCCGCCGCTGCTGGGTGCTTCGCCTGCCTAATACAGCGTCCATGCTGCGCTTCCGAGCTTCGGCGTCCCAACGTTCCACACGGCTTGTCGCCAGCTGAGCCGTCAGCAATCTCAAGGAGGGCAAATGAGCCAGCTGATCGCTGCGCCGTTCCTGGGCGGGCACTTCATCGTCAAGCCCGGTGTGAAGGGAGGGGTCCGTCTGCCGTCCGCGGTGTTCGCCGAACTCGCCGGCGCCGACGAATGTCCTCCCGCCCTACTCCAGCCGATCCGAGAGGCGTTCGGAGAGGACTTGGCAGGGGTGCCGCTTCCTGACGTGCTGTTGGTCAGAGAACCCTCGGCCCTGCCCGACGGCGGGTTCTCCCGCGCCTCATGGGAGATCAACCTCGGGTGCAACTGGGCCTGTGAACACTGCTACCTCGGTTTGAAGCGATTCGAGGGACTTTCCTGGGACGGCAAGGCCCAGCTATTGCAGACGCTCCGGGACGCTGGCGTGCTGTACCTGCAGATCACCGGCGGCGAACCCACTATCGACCCGGACTTCGTCAACGCCTACAACCACGCCGCAGACCTCGGCATGGTGCTACACATCTCCTCCAACGCCTCCCAGCTGCATCGGCCGCACATCTTGGAGGCGTTCGAGCGCAACCCACCCTGGCGGATCACGGTTTCCATCTACGGCGCCTCGCAGGACTCCTATGACACGTTGGTCCGCCGCCGCGGGGCGTGGCGGCTCTTCATGAGAGGCATGGCCGCCGGACTGGAAGCCGGCCTTCCGCTGCGACTGAACATCGTTCTGACGAAGTCCAACGCCAGTGAGCGCGAGGCGATGATCGGACTGGCCGAGGAGTGGGGGCTGGAGCACATCGTCTACGGCAACCTGTCCCCGACGATCTACGGCACCGGCGAGGTCCTCGACGCGCAAGACGCCGCGACACTCACCCCGCGCGCACCGTTCGGCGGCTGCAACGCCGGCCATACCTTCTTCCACGTCGATCCGCACGGCCTGGCCACTGTCTGCAAGATCGAGCGCGAGGTGAAGATCGATCTCGCAACGGAAGGACTTGCGGGTTTGGAACGCCTCGGCCATATCGCGGCTGCGGCCCACATTCGCACCGGCGGCTGCTCGGGCTGTGCTCTGTCGAGCAGCTGCACCGTGTGCCGGCCTCTGGCCAAGCTCTACCAGACGGCCAAGGCTCCCCTAAACACCTACTGCCAGCACGGAAGGAGGAACCCGGAATGACCGCAGTCATGGTGGATCTACTGCTCGGCCCCGTCGCGAGCACGCTCGCCGACACGCCCACTGGTCTGCCGAAAACTCTCGGAGACATCGACACCATCGAGATTATTGGCGACATGGGCGAGTTCGCCGAGCACATGATGTGCTCGTGCTCGGACAGCGACGACTCGCCATACCAGTAGCGACCGATCTGATGGGCGGGGCCAGCCTGGCCCCGTCCCCTCCTCAAGGAGCATAAGCAGTGGCGACGACGCGAATCGACTGGTTAGACCTCCCGGCACCCGCCCGCGCAGCGGTAGAAGAGAACATTGGCCCGATCAGCGGTTTCCGTACCGTCGACGCTGGTCTCAACTCTGCGGTTGCGGCTGTCCTCGACACTGCGAACGGCCGGGTCTTCCTCAAAGGCGTCCCGTTGGAGCGCAAGACCCTTGCCGCGTGTCAACGACGCGAGGCCGCTGTGAACCCCTTCGTCCTGGCGGTGACGCCCGCGCTGCTGTGGTCCGGAGAGGCGGAGGGCTGGAGCCTGCTGACCTTCGACTACGTCGCGTCACGCCACGCTGACTATCGGCCCGGTTCTGCCGACCTGGATGCGATCGTGGAGGTCGTCAACCGCCTCCACAAGGTCGCAGCACCGGATGTACCTGAAGTCCGCTACGCCGAGCAGCGCTGGAGTTCCTGGAGCGCCGGTACCGACGCCGAACTGTTCGCCGGTGACCGGCTGCTCCACACCGACTTTGCAGGTCCCAACGTGCTCATGGGTGCAGACGACGGCGCGGCTTGGATGGTCGACTGGGCCTGGGCGACGGCTGGGGCCGGCTTCATCGAACCCGCCTGTTTGGCCATCACGCTAGTCGACGCCGGGCACTCGGCGCAGAGCGCCGAAGCGTGGGCCCAGCGGTGTGATGCCTGGACCAACGCGGAGCCCCGAGCTGTCGATGCCTTCGCTGAGGCATGCGTACGGATGTGGGACGAGATCGCGAGGAATGGCCCAGCCGAGTGGACACAGTCGATGGCACGTTCGGCACACGAATGGGCCGCCTACCAGAGGGGCCTGCGATGATCACCCAACCGGCCGCCCAGAGGTACGACCTGCGGCACGTGGATGTACGGGACGTCCTGGACCGGGTCGAGCGAATGCTCGACGTGCGCCTAGATCCCGACACCATGGTTCGAAAGCGCCGCACCATCGGCGCGGCGAGCAGCACCAGCACCTGGATCCGCATCGAACTGCGCGGCATAGAACGTATGGGCGGGCCGGTCACCGGCCAAGGGTGGGGCCTGGAGGCCGCCCAGTCGCTCACCGCCGTCCCGCGGCCCCAGTGGCTCCGCGGCGCGTCATGGCGCGGTGAACCACTACGCCCGGACACTGTGTGGCGCGTCGACGAGGTCGAACACATCGCCGGCGGCAAGCCGCTACGCGCCGACCACGGCCGGTTCCCCGCAGCCGAGGCTCTGCCCGACCAGTGGTGGAGCACCCTCGGCGACTCTCTGTCAGCCCTGGCGGCTATTGACACGAGCAGGCTCGCCACCCCCGACTGCCAGCCGGTCACCACAGCCCGCATCGAGGCGGAGATCCGCGAGGTGTTCCCTGAGATCGGGGACCTGAACACGGCCGCATGGGAATGGACGACCGCGCATGCTGACCTCGGCTGGGCCAACCTCGTCGGACCTCGGCTATGGATCACCGACTGGGAAGACTGGGGCCGGGCTATCACTACGGGGCTGGAGGCTGTGAGGCACATGAGGCCTGGAGTCACTCTTCAGCCCGCATAGTAAGTATCTGATATCTCACAGGCTCGTTAGCTACCCATGAAGTTCATTGCAGAGAGGGCTGTCCTTCCAGGGGTTGCTGCTTCGAAAGCCTGGGTCGTCGTCGATGACGCCTACCGGCTGCACCGCGAGGCGAGTACGTATCTGGAGAGTCTGCGTGGGAGGGGGTGTTCGGTGAACACTGAGCGGATCTACGCCTGCCGGGTGGCGTTGTACTTGTCCTGGTGCGCCGAGCGCGGGCTCGACTGGGCCGCCCCGGGGTTCGAGAACCTGCTGCGGTTCCGGGACTGGCTGGTCAGCGAGCCGTTGCCGCCGCGAGGTAAGCGACCGCAGGTTCGGCCACGGTTCCGCCGGGATGGAAGCGCCGATGCGGTGTTGTGCACGATGACGGAGTTCCTGCGGTTCGGCGCGGCGATGGGTTGGGTCGGCGAGAAGGTCGTCGCGTCTCTGTCGCAGCCGAAGTGCCTGCGGTTCACGCCGTCCGGCTGGAGTGCGGGTGAGACCAAGCGGATGCGGCACGTCGAGGTGCGGACGCTGAGGTTTCGGACCGACGATCCGGGGATCGAGTGCTTCACGCCCGAGCAGGTCGCGGTGATGGTCGAGAGCGCTGGCAACGCTCGCGATCGCTTCCTGATCGTTCTGATGCGGGTCACCGGCTTGAGGATCGGCGAGGCTCTCGGGCTGCGCCGCGAGGACCTGCACTTCCTGCCGGACTCCACGATGCTGGGCTGCATCCATCGCGGGCCCCATCTCCACGTCCGCCGCCGCGAGGACAACACCAACGGAGCGCTGGCCAAGTCCCGCATCTCCCGGGTCGTGCCGGTCAACGACGAGGTCATCGCCTATTGTCGGGACTACCAGTGGCAGCGCGACCAGGTGCCGGAGGCCGCGGTCTGTGACATGGTCTTCGTGAACCTCTACCGGGCGCCGCTGGGTGCGGCGATGAAGTACGCGAACACGAAGCAGAAGTTCGACCGGATCGCGAAGCGGGCGCAGATCATCGCTCGTCCGCACATGCTGCGTCACACCGCGGCCACCGAGTGGATCGCCGACGACGTTCCGCACGATGTCGTGTCCGATCTGCTCGGGCACGCCTCGCCGGTGTCGCTGCGGCCGTATTTGCATCCGTCGGATCAGCGCAAGCGGGAGGCCGTGGAGCGGGTTGCGGCGGTGGGACGATGACCTCGAGCCTCGCCGGGATCCTGGCGGTCCCCTTCGAGGGGCCGTCGCCGTTCGCGGTCGACTGGGCGGCCTGGCAGCTGTGGTTGCGCGGCCGGGTCGATCCGGGCTGGCGTTCTGGGGAGTGGTATGAGCGGTGGTGGCTGTTCACCGGCGCCGCGGACAACCCGCAGACCTCGATCTGGAAATGTTCCACGCCGGCGTGCGTCAGCGGCTTGCACTCGCGGCGTGGACGCTGCGCACCGTGCGTTCGAGACCATCAAGCCTCCGGCCTGAGCCTGGAGGAATTCGACCGCACCTACGTTCCGCAGCGCCGGACCCGCGGTGGGTTCGACCTGGAGGACTGCGTGCTGGTCCGCGACGGGGTCCGCTGCGGCCGGGCTGGCTACGGCAGCACAGGGTTGTGTGAGGCCCACGGGCATTACGTGTATCAGCGTCGGCGCGGCGGGCACGACGTTCTGCCGTTGATGGAGTGGGCGCTGCACGGACGGGACGGGAGCCCTTACCTGGTCCCGGTGTGCTGCGCGGTTGGTGGCTGTAAGAACAAGGCGGTGCACGACGCGGTGGTCTTGTGTCGCTACCACCTGATGAAGTGGGAGCAGCGTGAAGGCGGCCGTCGCACTGATCAGGTCGCGATGTCGGCCTGGGCGGCAGGTCAGGCGCCGGTTCTGGGCGCGTGGCGATTCTCGTTGATCGGGGTGTCCCCGCTGCTGCGGCTGGAGATCGCCTACGGGCTGCAGCAGCGCGACGAGCTGGGCCACGGGCTCGATCCCCGCGCGGTGCGGAAGGTTGCTGCCGCCGTTGCCGCAGTCGGTGTCCGCAGCTTGCTGATGCGCGATGAGCAGCTCGTCGCACGGTTCAGCGGGCAGGGCAACGAGGATAGCTTCTTCCGTCAGGTGAGCTGGTCGGCGCAACGTGGCTACGTGGAGTTCTCCGGCCAGGACCCGTGGAGCGAGAGCTCGATCGACCTGCGGGCCGCCGGGCTGAAGTCCCGTGGCCGAACCGGTCGGCGCCGGATGCCCGGCCTGGCCGACCTGTCGGCGATCCCGCAGCCGTGGCTACGCGACCTGCTGCGCCGGCACACCGAGGCGGTGCGCCCCAACAGCAACCTGTTCGGCAGGACGTTGCGCGTCGCGACGCTGGCCGCAGCTGGCATGAACCGCCTGCCCGGCGGCGGCATGGACCTGAAGCAGCTGGACTTCAGCCACATGCAGGCCTCGTTCGATGAGATCGCCGACGACCGGCGGCGTGACGGGAAACTGACCAGCGCCGGCTTCCGCGGTGATCTGCTGTGCGTGTTCTTCCAGCTGCTGGACTTCGGCCGATTCACCGGCCTTCTGGAGGACGTCCCGGGCAGCTTCGCACGCCACCCGTCCCACCGGATCTTGAGCGAGGACGTCAACGAGGAAGAACTCGGCCGAGCGATCCCCGAGCCGGTCATCGCGCAGTTGGACGCACAGTTGGACACGATCGGCGCTGGCATGCCCTACGGCGACCTCACCGGCGAGCAGGTTCAGCAGATGTTCGTCTGCGTCTACGTGGTCCTGCGCGACTCAGGTCGGCGGCCCCGGGAGGTCGCGGCCCTGCCGATCAACTGCCTGGAGTTCGACGGCGACGAAGTTTCGCTGATCTGGAACAACTACAAGGGACGGCGGATGCGGCGCAGACTGCCGATCGTCCGCGAGACTGTCGCCGCGATCGAGCAGTGGCAGAAGATCCGCGCCGAGATCGTCGCGCCGCCGGCCAGCGCCGACTTCCTGTTCCCGGCGATCAGCGCCGCCAGCGGCTTCGACCACCTGGACACCGCCGTGCTCAGCGTGACATTGCGCAGCTGGGTCAACTCCCTGCCCGCGATCCGCAGCGACGTCATCGGTGCAGACGGCGAGCCTGTCCCGTTCGACCGATCCCTGATCTTTCCCTATGCATTCCGGCACAGTTTTGCCCAGCGGCACGCCGACGCCGGCACCCCACTTGACGTGCTGCAAGAGCTCATGGACCATGACGACCCGGCCACGACGACCGGCTATTACAAGGTCACCCTCAAACGCAAGCGCGAAGCGGTGAAGACCCTGAGCCGACAGGTCACCGACCGGCTCGGGGCCGTCAAGCCGTGCTCGCCGACCGCCTACCTTCAACGCTCGGTCGCCGTCCCGTTCGGCGGGTGCGTCGAGCCGTCCAACGTCAAAGCCGGTGGCGGCCACTGCCCGATCCGGTTCCAATGCGCGGGCTGCGGCCACTACCGCCCCGACCCCTCCTATCTTCCGACCATCGAGGACCACGTCAACAGCCTGCGAGCCGACCGTGAAACCGCTCGAGCCCTGGACGCGGCGGACTTCGTCATCACGAACCTGACCGCCCAGATCGGCGCCTACGCCGCCGTCGCAACCACCATGCGCGAACGCCTGGCGGACATGCCGGAGGCCGACCGCATCGAAGTCGAAGAGGCATCGGTCATCCTGCGACGGCTGCGCGCCGGCACCGACCGCAAGATGCTGCCGCTGACCGTCCTCCCGCGAAGTGCGTTATGACCGCAACACGCACTCCAACCCAGGTGCTCGCCGCCTCTCGGCGCGAGACCAGCCTCCGCAAGCGCCAGGCAGTCCTGGACACTGTGCAGGCCATAGCAGCGGACGACGAACCGATCAGCTTCGCCGCCGTTGCCAGACGCTCCGGGGTCTCGACCTGGCTGGTCTATGCCGACGGCGTCCGCGAGCATGTCCAGGCCGCCATCGCCCGCCAAGCCCACCAGCCGGCCGCGGCACTGCGCGACGGCCGCCAAGCCAGCTCGGCAAGCCTGCGCACGGAGCTGGCGACGTCCCGCGCCGAGGTCGCCGAACTACGCGGCGAGCAAAACCGGCTGCGCGACGCCCTCCGAGCCAATCTCGGCCAACAACTGGACCAGGTCAGCAACCGCCACCTGACCGAGCGGATCACCGAGTTGACCGAACAGGCCCGGGTCTTGGAGCGCTCCGAGGCCGAAGCCCGAGCGCACAACGCCCATCTGACCGACCGTGTTGCAGAACTGGAAGCCGACCTGGCTGCCGCCCGCACGAGCCTGCGATCCGTCATGCGCGAGGTCAACCGCACGACGTTGGAAAATGAGTCGCAGGCAACCCCGAACGCCCGCCCCGGACCGGTTCCCGGACACCACGACGTGATCGCTCTTCCCACCCGCCTGCGACCGGCCGACCAGGAGACCGATGATGACGAACACTGAAGCCCCGACACAGCCCGCCTCCCAGCGCTACGACCTGCGCCGCACCGACATCGACGACGCGCTCGACCGCGTCGAGAAGGCGCTGCAGGTCCACCTCGATCCCGACGGACAGGTCCGCAAACGCCGCTCCATCGGCGCGGCCACCGACCGCGGAACCTGGATCAGAATCGAACTACGCGGCCCGGAGAAACTCGACGGGCAAGGATGGGGCGTCGAGGCCGCGCACGTCCTAGACGGCGTCGCCAAGCCCGCCTGGCACGCCGGCTTCTCCTGGATCGACACCACACGTCAAGTCATGTGGCGAGCCGACGAGACGGACCTGGTCACCGACCTCCCGATCAGAAGCGGCGGAATCCTGACCACCGACCCGCAGCTGTCAACGGACTGGTGGGCGACGTTCGACCGCTCCCTCGACGCACTTGCCGCCCACCACACGGTCCGGCAAGCCACCATCGACACCGAACCGATGACCCAACAACGCCTGACCTCGATGATCGAGAACGTCTTTCCTGACCGCATCGACACGACCATCGACGAGTGGACCACCGCGCACGCAGACCTGGGCTGGGCCAACCTGACCAACCCGTCCTGTTTCCTCCTCGACTGGGAGGACTGGGGCGCCTGCCCACGCGGAACTGACCCGGCCAAACTCTGGGCCAGCTCGCTAGCCATCCCCGCGCTGGCCGAGCAGATCCACCAGCACCGCCATGCCGACCTCAACAGCCGGACCGGCGGCCTCATGGCCCTGTACTACTGCAGCCAGATCATCGCCGCCGACCCCGAGGGCATCGACCCACTCCTCGAACGGGCGAAGCACGAAGCCACCCGCCTCATCGACCAACTTCGCGATCGGCAGTGAGACTCCCTTCGCCACTGGCCGGCTGCACACCAGGATCATCGGCGCGGAGCAGGCTCCGGGTCGGCTGCCCTGGCGATGACAGTCGAACTCATCGAGTCCGCCCAAGCCCTCTGGCGCGCCGTCCGTCCTGAGCAAGACATTTCTTCTGTGTCGTTCGGGCACGCACAAGAGCACAGCTGTGGCCAGGATCTCGCGAGCTCTCTTGCGTGTCGCAGCGCCCGATGACGCGCACGTACCCGTGGCGGAGGACACTCATCGATTTCGGTTTCCGAGGCAACCTTCTGTCGACATCCAAGCGTTTAACAGATGTCTGATACGCCGCGCCACGGGGAGATCGCGATCAAAACTCGATACCTGAAGCCTGCCGTCAGCCCGCTCGGGCTGGGAGTCACCGCAGTCGTCCTGATGGCCGTACGACTTCTGGTGCCGACACCTGTGGGCATGGCGGACAACAACGATGGGTCCCGGTTGCTGTGTCTGGTAGGCGCTGACGCCCGGGTCGTACACAATGCAACCGTTCCGTTCTGACGCTATATGGTCGAAACTTATCCGCTTGTCGGGCCAGGACAGCACTGCGATCCCTATCCGTCCACCATGGTTCTGCCTGCCTGCCTGGCTCGCGGCGGAAATTCACCAGCACGTACTCGGGCTTACAGGTGCTATCGACCTACGGGAGCTGGTTGTCGAGTACTGCCTGGTAGTTGGCTTCGTCATCTGGGGAGCAGCCCGGCTAGTACGAGGCTTGCGTGTACTACCGCAGGCAGCCGTTCTCGGGGGCCTGTTCTTGATCCTGGCCGAGGCCACGTTCGCTGACTACGCGAACTCTCCCTACACGGAAACTATGGCCTTGTGGGCCCTCGCGGTGTTCGCGGTGGCAGGCGTCGCCGCCATGATTGAACATCGTACACGCCGGGCCGCTTATGTCGTTGCATGGATAAGCGCCTTATTCGCTGTCGGGGCGAAGGTCGAATCTCTGACCCTCGTAGTTCCTCTCGGCGCCTTCTTCGCCGTTCACGAGATGGAATGGGGCCGACTGCATGGTGGCCTTCACACTCGCGTCATCCCCATGCTCGCTGTCGCTTCGCTCATCGCCATGGCCATGTGGCAGGGAGGCGCGTTCGGAGGCGGTCCACACGACCAGCAGACCAACGCGCGAAATGAGTTGACCATGACGCTCATGCCGCTGTCCGACGATCCCGGCGCCGTGGCCGCGGGGCTTGGCCTGCCCCGTTCGTTCGGGAGCTACAGCGGTACAAGCATTTGGTCCGAACACCCCATCCAGCAAGACCCCGCGTTCAACGCGTCACGCGTCACCATCCCGCACATCGGTGGGTACCTCGCCACGCATCCCAGACTCGCTGCGCGAATCCTGGCAAGCGGCTTCGGCCCCTTTCTGAGGGGGTTCCGCACCGACTACTACTTAGGCAACTTCACGAAAGCGGACAGCCACGGCAAAAGCCAGCGCGAGGAGCACCGCGTAGCGGTCATATCCTGGGTCGCCAACCACCTCGCCTGGGTTGGCTTCTCCGGCATCCTGGCCTACTGGACGGCCTGCCTCGCCGGAGCGATCTTCTTACGTCACCGCAGCCAGAAGGGTTCGCTCCAACACTCATTCGCGACCGTCGCGCTTTTCCTGACTGCAAGTGCGGTACTCCAGTACCTGACCGCCGTCTTTGGCGAGGGCAACGAGGTCACCAAGCACATGGTCATCAGCCTGTTCTGCGCCACCCTCACCCCCCTGTGGATTTTCGCAGCCGGCTTCTCGCGACGGAGCGTTCCCAAAGACGATCTCGCCGAGGATGTGTCGATGCTCCAAAGCATCGGTCCTACCTCATCGCCCTTGCGCTACTGACCCACGGCCAACTACCGACCCCAACTACCCGTGCCGAACCACCCACGAATAAGCCAGAAGCGCCGTCCTACCGGGCCAGAGGCCAGGAGCCCCGCTGAGAGGCCTCAAAGAAGGCAGTGCGGACTGGCATCGATCAAGGTCGTGAGCCCTGTGAAAAAGTCAGACCTTCGTCCTCGGCAGCACCCGGCAGGACGCTACTCATGAGGCTCTCAACTACAGCTGCCTCTTTTACCTTCCATCGGAGATGAATAGCGCCCGCGATTAGCCATACTGGCGCGATACTTCCAGCAAGAAGGCCGACGACGAGGTGCTTCGTCACTTCATTTCCATCGCCGTAGACAGAAGCGACATATTGCATGATATCAAAACTTAGTAAGATCGTTGCCACTAGTGCAAAGCCTCGAGCCGTGGGATCCTGCGACGAACGCCTGAAGAGCCACAGCGCGGAAGCGGCACACAGCGCCCAAAAGGAAATAACGGCACCAATCCCTAGGCCGCGAAAAGCGCGCGAAGTGTCGGTCGCGACAGTTAAGCGCTGCTCCTGGTCTCCAGCCATGTGCCCGGCACTCTCAGCATAGGTTCCGATGTAGTTATTCCTAAACGCCAGATAGGATTGGGACCCATCTGCAAAAACCTTGGCTGACATGCCCGGGTGAAGAATGAAGTAATGGGCCAGGTTTGCCTGCGTCAACTTTCCGGCAATTGCCGAATATTCTGGATCATTGGAGATCGATGCACTGCTCCACCAGCTCGATCCACTATATTCGCCGAACCGTCTAGGCAGGCCGAGCTCCGTCGCAACATCCCCTGGGTCTTTCGACAGCGGCATTACAGTCATGGTCACTTCATTGCTGACGTTAACTTTCTCCAATGGAATATTTCCATCCGGCGAAAATCCTCCTAGCGCCCAAAAAGCAGTAAATGCGATTGAGGCTACGCTGACTGCTGGGAGTACACGAGAACCGAGCCTATGACTGAACCGTTTGATCTCAACTTTCCGAAAAGCGAAGAAGCCGCAAAGTGGTATGGCAAGTGTCGCAGTTTCAGTTTTTGCCCCGACAATCAACAGCGCGCCGGCCCAAGCTGCCATAAAGGCTGCTATCTGACCCACCTCTCGCCCGACGAGTGCCACCGCAGCGACAGCGAAGATGAGCACACCGTATAACGCCGCAGTCTCCGTATAGGGCGATCCGGCGTAATCTGCAAATGTTGCGTCGCCGGCCAAAATGAAGAGAACCAGGGCTATCAGCATTTTCGCCATTGGCGCGATGCGCGAAAGCGTGCGAAGTAGAGTTGCGATTACAGCGCCAACAATGAGGCAATAGAGAATTATCAGCTCTCTCGCGTCGAAAGCACCTGATAAGCCCAGAACGGACCTATGAAGCCAGGCTACAGCCATAGTGGGCAGCAGTTGCACCGAGGCGTACCCGCCGCACTTCTGATTGCTCAGGACTTCATAGTGGATCACGGCGAAAGCCCAATGCCGACTGCTTGGTGCCGCGTGGACGGCGCACAGCAGTCGCCCACCGTCACCATTATCTGCCATCGTGACAGGCGTTGGGAATAAGAGGCGGACCGCTATTGCGATTGCGGCAGTCATTCCAACTATCTCTGGCGCGAAACGCCGATCAATCTGCGCGGTAGCGATCCGGGTGACATTTGACAAGTAGCTACCAAATTTCGGCATACTATTAAATTAGCCATTCAGTTCTGAGGAGATAACCACGTCGGCATCATGTAGCCGGCTAGTAAGCTGACTCTGGAAATCAGTCAACGCTCGTGTATGTGTCGCAATATATTTCTGATCGTAGGCCGCCTGCACTGCGATAGCGATTCCGATTAGGTTTGTTGATTTCTTGCAACGCAGATCGGCCGATTCCGTGGCCACCTCGTCGCTGGTGTGGATTATCTTACTGGGATCCGGGCTTCGCGACCACCTAGTGTCGAGGAACGCATTCACGGGATCCCTATAGTTGAACCCCGCATTCTTCATGCATGCCGACCAGGCGCTGTCTGCCTTAGCTATTCTGGAGTCTTTCTCTGGTATGCGCGGCCCCCCGTCGGGCAGGCTTCGATCATCGGGTCTTGGCAGCGCGCCACCTATGGCATCACTACCGCGCTTCGAGCAGCCACCTGGCGGGACGTCTAGTCCTCGAAGCGAATTCACCGGTTTACCGGTGCTATCCGTTCCACCGAGAGCCGTGAGATATTCACTATCGTGAGGAGGGTCCGGTGAAAGTTCCGCAATACGGTTGTAGCCGAGACTGCTAGGCATATCAGTCCCGAAATAGCCATACAGAGGCGTTGACCGCTTATATCCACGAGCTATATCGCTAAGCCCATTCAAAGTGCTGTCCCCGCCGTCGCCTCCAGTATAGCTAAAATTGAACGTTTTCATGCACTTCTTTATGACAATCTTTTCGGCTTTGGCTAACTTTTGGTCATCTTCGAGCGTCGGCACAAAGCGATCGATAGGGCGAAGCACTTGATCCACTGAATTAACCACGGGAATTGCTCCCACGGCTATTGGTTTGGAGCTTTGATCGCTGCAAGCCGAGAGAAGAAGGCAGGCAATGCCCGCAAGTGCTAGATAACGAACTTTCATGACCATTTCGCTGACCTGGGTTCTTCCTATATGCTGTAGGGTGGTCGGCACCAGTGCAGTTGGTGCCGACCACCCGTCATTTACGCAACTACTGTCCGGTCTTTCAGCTGGTTGGGCCGCCGCTGAGCGTCAGGTTGATGACGGTGAAGTAAGTGCCGTACTGGTATGTCTGGCCGTAGCTGAAGGGCTGGTTCGCCGGGTTGGACCCGTACGTCTGGTAGCTGAACGCTCCGTTGTAGCCGGCGGTGTAGACGCTGTTCACGCTGCCGATGCCGACGTACGTCGAGCCGTCGCCGTTGAAGCAGTAGCCGGTGCTGCTGGTGTAGACCTTGAAGCTGTAGTCGTGGCAACCGCTCTGGTTGATCGACGCGCTTGCCGGCCCCGCCACGGCTATGCCACCAACCGTGCCAGCAGCAATGATGCCGGCGGCGACACTCCTACGAATCCCCATGTGCAATCTCTCCTTTTGGTCTGCCGAATGCCGGTGACTCCTGTAGTACCGGTCCACTCGCTGACCCCAATTGATATCGTCGCTACGTTCCGGCCTGAAACCGATGACTCTGTGTGATCACCTTCGATCTGACCGATTTGAGCTATTTATAGCCTTCTCGGGAGTCAAGCGATTTAGCACATGGAATCCGGCCGCTCGGGCATGGCTTCTATCTGCATCGAACACTCGTGCACGGCCGTCTGCTGCCATGTGTTAAAGGGTTGATCAACATCGTTAATTTTTTGGGCCACCGATGCCTGGCTCATCGAGCGGTAAGCGTGAGGCAGATCACAGTCTGTGCCTTTGGTTCCTCGCCCTGGCCGTAATCGCATTAAGAGCGGTATTCGCCCTATTAGTCACGTTAGTGACGCGCGGCTACGGGCAGGAGGTGCGCATCGTCGAGGCCTGACGAACGTCACCTTGGCTGAGGACACCACCCGCAACGAGTCGTAGCGGCTGACGACCAGCCAGCCCTGAACGCCGAACGCTACCTTGGTGGCGAGCGAACCGCCCTCTATCGCCTTTGTGGCGCGCCGGTCCCGAAAACGGCATCAAATCAAGCGGACGCGTTGCCCGCAGACGACCCAGTCCCCTTGCCTAACGTGCCTTCGCAGAAGGCTTGCGCCTCACCTGCATGGATGCGAATCAAGTCTAGATAAGAGCTGCACCACGCGGGCTGGACGCGGCCAACCTCTGGGCGAACTCGCTAGGTCACCCATTGCTCGCCGCCCAAGTCGCGGACCATTTCGAGGCCGATCTGACGTCACCCACCGGCCAAATCATGACCTTGTGGAGAACCGCACAGATCGCCAGCTGGGGCGACACCTTCGCGTCCGCGTGCGGCCCGGCCAAGATCGAGGCCGCACGCATCGCCAGCGAAATCGCCTAGATCGAGGTTCACTCGACGAAGCGGCCGACGTGTGCCCTACGTGAGCGCCTCGGCCATCTGGCCCGTCGCCTTCTCTTCGTCCGAGAGTGCAGCAAGGTACTGTTCCGCGTCCAATGCGGCGGTACAGCTAGTGGTAGTCGCGCACGGTGAGGCCGGTCAGCATGTCGTCGCCGTGGATGTGGCTGACCTCGGTATTCCGCGAGCCAGGCGCTGGCGGCGAGGCCTTGGTAGGACTCGAAGACGTAGCGCTCGACGGTGGCGGGCGTGAAGGTGCCCCGGAAGCGTTCGGCGAGCCTGGTTGCGATCTCGGACAGTTCCCGTTTGACCCGGGAGGTCGTCGGGTTGGAAGGGCAGGTCTTCGAAGGTCATATCACGGGTGCTGGGACGTGTTCGGCTTCGGCCAGGGACTCGGTGTCGTCGTGTCGCGCGACCGGGTAGAGCACGGCCACGAGTACGACGCCGATCGCGGCGCCGACCACTTGGAAGGCGACGACCGAGCCGGGCGCGATCCCGGCGAAGGTGTTGGCGAATGCCCTCGCGATCGTGACGGCCAGGTCGGGGGCGCCGTCGGTGCGGCGGGACAGTGCGTAGTCGGCGAGGGTGACGACCGGGTTGAAGTGCGCCCCGGGCACGGGGCCGAAGACGAGGATCAGTACGGTCAGCCCGAACACCGTGGCGGTGGAGTTGGCCAGCAGCTGTAAGCCCACGTCGTGGCTCAGGTTCGTCGCCATGATCCCGGATCCGACGACGACGACCAGCAGCCCGGTGCCGAGGAACTCGGCCAGGGCGCGGCGGGCCAGCGGCGGGGTCATCCGGCCACCGCCGCCGGGGCGGTTTACGTTCGTGGCTGCAGAGCGGCTGCGTTGCAGGCCGACTAACACAGTGTCCTAAAACGCATGGCGGGGGCGGTGTTGCCTCGGCATGCTGTGCGCATGGAGAACAGCAGTTCACTGTTTCGCGGGGTGTCGGAGCTGACCGAGTGGTGGGACGTGGCCGTCATTGGCGGTCCCAGCGAAGACGACAACCACTTGGCGACTGGCTACCGCTTCCTTGCTAGCGCAGGAGTGAAGCAGTGGCAGGAGGCTTCGCACAGGACCCGGGCGCATGACTGGGCAGTCGTACCGATTTTGAACGCGTATCGGCACAGCATCGAGCTCGCCTTGAAAGCCGGGATCCGCGACGCCGCGGCTTGTGTTCGCGCTGACGGGATCAGTTGCCCTGACGCGGCGCGGGATATGGTTGAGGAGCGCTTGGCAAAGACCCACTCGTTGAAGACGCTGACGGACGAGCTGAGTCGGTGGACCGATATGCTCAATCTGGGCGGGCATGGCGAATCGTCCGAGCTAGTCGGCCAGGTGCTCGATGCCCTCCACGGCATCGACGAGAGCGGACAGACGTTCCGGTACAGCTCGGTGAAGCAGGGCAAGGGCAAGAACCGCGTACTCGTCCCGGCGCGACCCGACGAGCAGATCATGGACTTCGTGGCGACCGCAGAGGCTCTCGATGAGGTAGCAGCGCTGCTGATCGATGGCCTTTCAACCATGCTCTATGAATACGCTGAGTTCAGTCGAGAACTCCGCGACTGCGGCTGATTTCGGAGGTCGGCGCTGGCATTGCGGACTGGGTTAGCGCCTCAGCGCACGGCTGGCGCGGCTACAACCCGGCTGCCGGGCGGTAAGGCGGCGGATCGGGCCCTGCCTCCAGCAGACTCTTGCGATACTTGACGTATCGTGCATGGCCAACTGCCCAGGAGGCCTGATTGAACCAGATCACCGAGGTCACCCGGCTGCGGATCTTCGACGGCCTCGCGCGGGACGGGGCCTTGTGGTTCGGCCGTCTGGATGATCTGAAGTTCCTTCGCCGGCTCTACGATCTGCAAGCTCTGCCGAGCCATGACACGCGATTCAGGACTGCTGAACAGGACATCATCCAGCATCGCTTCAACAACCCTGAAGACTGGGAAGACGACTGGATCTTCGACGATCCACGGTTTGGTCTCGCCGAAGGTACCGACGAGGTCCTGTTGGCGTTCCTGACCGAGATGCTGCACCCGGCCGTCCGCCCGGGCCCTGCCGATGTCGACCGCCTTTTGTCGCTGTTCAACACGGCCTTGATCCACGACGGTTACCAGGTTGTCCAGAGGGGACAGATCAGTGGGGCACCCGTGTTCAGCTGGCAGCAGGAAGGCGCCGACCAGCACACTTCAGAGGATGACGAGGCCGAAGCCGCGGCAGACCGGGATACCGGTGAGGTGGTGGTGGACGTCTCCGCGGACGCGGATGTGCTGATCGCGCGCTACGGGCAGGCAGCTTCCGCAGACGAGCATGATCGTCTTGACGCCGTCGTCGCTATCCTGCGGGACCACCTGGCGTCAGCCGGCTGGCATGTCCGCGACGTGCGCAGTGCCCTGCTGAACGAGTCGCGCGCATTTGGCCTGGAACGGGGCGGCGACGCCTACGTCGTCGACGCGCTGTGGCCCAATGATCCAGCCGGCCGGGAAGCGTTGGAGGACATCGCGCGTGCTGCAGAAGACCACGGGTCGCGGCTGCCTCGGATCGTCATGTGCCTGGCTGGGTACTCCTCGGCAGTCACCGAAATGGCTACCGCACGTACCAGCGGCGGCTGCATTCTCCTCGACGCCGGACACCTTGAGGCAATGCTCTGCTGGCTGCTGTCGGCGCACGAGATATTCGATGAGGCGCTGCGCGAACTCCGCTTCGATGGGAAGCCGTTCGTCAGCCTCACCGACCTCCTTGCCCGCGGTGCCCCGCCGCCTGCCCGCATGCACACCCCGGACAAGCGGCCCGCACCATGGCCCATGGCTCACACTCTCGCACCTGGCGTTGAAGCGGTTGTCGCGCTGGTCGCCGAACCGGGTTGGGAACAACCCACCGGCATGTCGCAAGGTCTGCCCGGGCATGTGCTGGTGACTGTCAACGCAGGTGTTCTGGACCTCGACATCCGTCGCGGCACCACCTCGTGGCTCGTTCACACGCCAGGCTGCCACGGCCCAGCGCTGCTCATGCCCGACGACCGACTCCTGGTCATGTGTCGGCAGGCGGTCTTGGAGGTCTCCGACGCTGGCATGCGGGCAGTCGGTGGTGGCTTTGACACCCTGGCGAGCCTCGTACCCGCCGACAACGGCGAGGTGTGGGTGCTCTCCGGAGCCCACCGCGTTTCCAACTACGGCGATGAGGTGTCTCTGGCACTGACCAGGCTCGGGACGGGCCCCGGCGATCAGCACCGGCGCACGATCAAGTTCGAAGCCGCAGTGCGCAGCGCCGTGTGCCTCGGCGGTCATCGGTTCTTCCTGGCGGCAACGGGCCACTCCGCCGTCATCGACCTTGACCGCAGCAGCCTGGTCACACAGGACGAGTGGATCCCCTCATCTCAGCCTTACCCGGGACACGGCCTCCGGGACGGAGCCGGACGCATCCTGTCTGCGTCCCGCTTGGGATCCGGCGTCCACGCCGTACTTCACCGGACTGAACCGGCAACAGGTGCCTCCGAGCTGCTCGCCGATCTGGCGCTGAACGGCGTCGACGGACTCGCCGCTGACTCGCAGGGCAGCGCATACCTCCTCGGAGACGTCCGCGGAAACGACCTGGAACCCAAACCGATTCTGATCCGGCTCGCGATTACCGATGCCGCAAACGGCGCGGTTGACGGTGACGCGGCGATCGCTCCAGCGGTGCGGCCGATTGAGCCAGCAGTCGATCTCCTCGAGAAGTACGATCCAGTGCTCACCGTCGCGTCCGGCCAACGTCGCGACTATGCCCTGAGCCCCCGCCCCGTAGACGGCGGGGACAGCGGCGGCCAGGGCACGGTGTACCCGGCGACCCACAAGGCCAGCGGCATGCAGGTCGCCTTCAAGAAGGTCAGGTCTAAGCTGCCTGACAGCATCGCCCGGATGCGGCGCGAGATCGAGATTGGCCAGCTGTTTGCCGCCAGCCCGTTCGTCATGCCAGTGCTAGACGGCGATCCGAATGCCGAGTGGATGGTGATGCCGCTGGCCGCGGACACCGCCGAAACGCTTGCTGCGGAACTGCAAGATCCGGCCGCCCTGCGCTCGCTCGTCAATGCCGCCTGCGGCGCGCTGCGCCTCGCCCACGCGCAGGGCTGGATCCACCGGGATATCAAACCCGCCAACATCCTCAAGCTGGACGGCCGCTGGGTACTTGCCGACTGGGGGCTGGGCCGTCGCCCGCGCGGACAGACGACCAACCCAAACCGCACGCGTGTCGGCACGGACTTTGGAACTGAGGGCTTCGCAGCTCCGGAGCTGGCGGACGACGCACACCAAGCAGACGGACGAGCGGACATCTACAGCCTTGGCCAGGTCATCGGCTGGGCCCTGACCAGGACCATGCCGAAAGCCAACATCCCGCTCCTGCCGCCAGACGGCCCATGGCGGCGTATCGTCAAGGAAGCCACAAGGCCAGATCAAGCACAACGTCCCGCCGACATCGATGCCCTGCTGAGACTGATTCAGTTGGAGCTGGACCCGGCCCCGGAGATCCCGGCCAACACCGCCGAACGCCTTCTCGCCGACATCAAGGCAGGCCGACACGAGGCGCTGGAGGAACTGCTCGACATCGCGGTCCGGAATCCGGACGACTACGAGATCTACGTGCGTATCCTCCCGGACGTGGATGTCCAGCAGTGCTCGGCGGCCCTTGTCGCCGATCCGCATCGAGGACGTGAAGTCATGAGCGCCCTGTCGTCGCAGGAGGCCGTGTCGCCGACGGTCATGGAATACGGCGAAGTCGACCGCGTCATGTGGCTCATGTGGGAGGCAGCCCAGGCTGCAGCTGGGGTAGGAGAGTGGGACCTGTTCGAGGTGGCGGTCTGCGGACTGCTCGAATGGGACAGCTCATGGGATCGGTGGAACATGTGTGACCGCATCCATCCGTGGGTTAGCGGCTTGGCAGGAGAAGCGGCTAGTACGGTCGCCTCGGTCCTGCGACGGCTATCGAACGTGGTTGAGCACTACAGCCATCTCGCTGATGACCGGCGCACAGACCATCGGATTCGGGCGTCGTTGACGATCCCTGGTGGACACAGGACAGATAAAAACGACGGTGGATGAAGCCGCCCCAACGGATTCGCCAGAACAGCGATCATCCGGAGGTGGATTGAGCGAGGCGATCGGCGGCCCACGGGGCGGGGTGACAGACCTCAGACTTCATCGATCGGGTTTGTAGGGGGTTCCACCACCAGCGCTGGGGATACAGATTGGAGGGCCGAGAAGGGCTGCACTTCGATGTCGGCGGCCAGGATTTCTATGGTCTCGGCGTCGCTGCCGATGAGTAGGCAGTGTCGTCGGCGTCCGCCGACCAGGAGCCCGTGCTCGGCAAGCTCGAGGATGCCGCTGCTCAACCCCTTGATCGCATCGCGCTTTGCGGTGTAGGGGACACCGGGTCCGCCTACCACGTCGTTCCAGTCGGTGATGGAATCGAGGAAGCCGGCGACCGCATCGGCCGCCTCGTCGGGCAGCCCGCCCGGGTAGCTCGGATCAATGATCATACATCCGTCAACGAGCGTCCACAGCCCCTCACCATTGATGAACAGCTTGAGCTTGGCATCCAGTGGTCTTGTGGGGTCGGTGACGAATCTGAACGGGCCCGTCCTTTGGTCGAGCTCCTTCGCCCACCTCTCGTGTGAGGCCTTGATTCTGCGGAGCCGGTCGCTCGTGAAGTGGTTGACCTGGTCGTCCACTTGCTTGTGATGCACGCTGCACAGCAGGATCAGATTCGCGTAGGCGTCCACATCTGTGACGGCCTCGCCAGCCCTCGGGCCGTTGGCCGACTTGCCGACGATGTGCGCCTCTTCGCCGAAGACTGACGGATCATCGACTGCTTGTTCTTCAGTGGCGAGCATCTGACGACACATCGAGCAGCGACCTGCAGCTCTAACCCAGAGGATCTTCCGGGTCCGCTCGGATATGGCCACGAGTCAACTGTACGGCCACCACTGTCAGGCGGAAGGTAAACGCTCGGAACAGGCACGGCGCGATAGCCCAGACGCGGCCGAGCCGACTGTGCGGTCTCTGATAGCGGCAAAATCTGACTCGACCCTGTCCGTCCTCGCCGATGGTCAGATGGTGGGTGAGGTAGTAGCTCTCGCTGGTAGCCGCTTCTCCGTCTAGGGAGACGGTGCTCTGGCCGTTGAAGTGGGTGGTGGTGGCGTGGGTGTTGAGGCTGGCGGATGCCGGGAACAGAGCTCTGCGGCTGTGCAGCGCCTGGGTGGGTTCGGCAGCGGGGGCGTCCACGTAGACCAGTCCTGTTGCGACGTTTCCGCTCCGTCGGTGTGACGGCAATTTCGTCGTACGCTATCCGCAGCGAACCACGGCGCCCGATGACTAGTCGGCCAGATGCACGCTGTAGCGGCGAAAGAGGTCGCGGAAGAACTGTTGGAGCAGCGCGCGGGCGGCCTCGGGTCGGTTCAGTTCGGCTCCGCCGAACCGGAAGACCTCGTAGCCAGCGAGCTTCAAGTCCCGGTCGCCACGTACGTTGTTGCCGTACTTGGCAGGGCTGGAAAGTCCGTCGGAGCCCGTGTAGTGGTGATCGCCATCTACCTCGATGACGATCCGGTGCCCGTGGGGAAGCAGTAGGAGGAAGTCCATGCGGAACCGAAGGAGAGCTTCGGGACCCCGCTCCTTCACGGTCTTCGGGTCCCAGTGCAGCCACACTTCCGGCAGAAGCGCCGGCAGATCGTGTACCGCCGTGCCGTGGATCTCGTGGTAGAGCCGGTACAGGTTGTTCTGGGGAGGAGAGTTTCTTGGGAGACTGCTGGCGAGTCGCTGGTAGAGGGACGTCTTTGCCTCCTCATCGGAGGTAATCTGGCGAGTCTCCTTCCACCACTGCTGGAGATCTCGCCACCGAACGCCGTTCACCCCGATTGGCCGATCGTAGACCAAGATGTCTTCGGTGCCACCGACGATTTCGACCGTATTGGCGATCACGTCGGGTATACGAATGTCAGGCTTGTTCAGCGAGGCGAAGATGATGTTTTTCGGCTGGCCGTGCGGACCATGGAGCGAAACCACATTGAACACGGCATAGCCACCCTCCGATCCCGTCTCGCGCAACTCGGCACCTATGAGGCGTAGATGCGAGTTCATGATCCCCACTGTCCGCCGCCGTAAGGGCTCGTGCCGGATGAGGTCAGGAGCAATCAGCCCCTCGAGGAAGAGCGCGTACCGCCTGTCAGTAGCGTCGAAGGCGCCCAGCAGTTCGAAGAGGTGTTCGGCGATACCGTGTACTGGCCTATGAAGGACGTTGCGCTCGATTGCCAGGCGCACCTTACCTTTGGCCTCCACACCCTTGCTGGCGGCAGCGACGAGTTCGGCCTCGGTTTCCAGGAGCCACAGGCTCTCCAGCAAGGCCATGAAGTGACGGGGAGTGTGAACCTGGGAGGAAATGTCGAGGTCGCGGACCATCTCACGGCGGGTCCGCTTGGGAATTTGCGGAAAGCCCTGATCAGCCCAGAGAAGATCCTGGATATCGAACAGCGTCTTCGCCTCGATGTAGGTCGGCCCGAGCTCGAGGACCCGCCGAGCCAACGTCACCGTGTCGGCCCCTCGCGCAGCATCAGCCAACCTCCGCGCTCGCTCCTCCTCGGAAGCCTCCCCGGTGATCGGCTCAGGCAGGCCAAGCCCATCACGGATCGCATCTATGTCGCCATGAGGGTAGAAGCTCAACTCGAGAATGAAGCCCTCGATGAGCTCGGCTAGTTTCGCCGCGCTAACGCCGTTCGCCACGACGCTCATCTTTGCAGGGACAGGGGACACAAACGGCCCTGACGGTCGACATGGGCAGACCGGCGCGCCAGGCCATCAAGCCGTTTGATCAACGGGCTACCGGGCTCCCGGCCGACGCCTGCTGAGCCGGCACCGCCGTGACATCCCAGTCGAAAACGCAGGTCACCGGAGCGTGATCGGAGCAGCGCTCCGCGTACGTCGCGGCCTTCTCCATTACCGCCGAGACGGCGTTTGTGCGATATTGGCCATTGTCAAAATTAGGGCGATATGCCCCTTATCTGTCAATCACGGAGTGCGGAATTTCCGTTACCGCTACTCGCTTCCCTGGTGGGCGGCTTCGCCTCAAGTTATGCGAGCACGAGCCTGACGAGGGCAGATCTCTAGTTACTTAGGGTCTACGTCGTTGACTGCGAGCTTGATCGGGCTTCTCAGGATGCGGACGCCGCGATCAACTCAGCTCCGTGCGCTTGCTGACTTTGAGCCAGATGGCTGACTAGGTGACGGAAGACGATGGCTGCGTCGCTTTGGCCGTGTCGGCGGCGTAGGTCCTTCCAGGTCTGTTCGAGAGCTGAACGCATGATCGAACTGGCGTGGTCCGGAACCAAGGCCTCCAGAGCGCTGGCAAGTGCCTCGGCGTGGTCCGGGCGGCTCCATGGCTCTGACAGGATGCGGGTGACCAGTGCGGTCAGGTTTGTCTGCTGGTTTACCGCTGACGAGGCGGACAGGCCGGTCATGGCTGCGTATGACCATTGTGAGACAAGCGCTGGGGGAGCCTGACGTAGGGCATGGTGCAGCAGCGATTCGGCTGCACCGAGGTGGCTGTTCCATGTAGTCGCCCTGCTTAGGACTGCAGCCGGCCCTCGGGGTTCCCAGTTGTCTGCTTCAGCGACGGCTTCGAGCCGGGCCAGATCGAACGGCAGGTCGACTGTGAATTCGCTGATCAGCGTCCGCGTGATTTCGTCGGCTTCGGTCTGGTCGATGCGTCCACGTTCCCGAGCCAGTGCCAGTAGTGACAGGGTACTGAAAGCCTTGACTCCTTCGCCGAAGGCGAGCTTGCGCAATCCCACATCATCGCTCCAGAGAATGGCGCCACTGTCCTTCGCCGCGTCCAGGGTCAGAGGCCATGGCGAGTCCCATTCCCTATCAGGTGAGGCGAGGTGCAAGAGTGATGGATGCGCGACACGGCGCAGGGCGCGGGCTGTCTCCAGCATCGCGCGGATTAAGGTGCGTTGACGATCGATCACCTCCTGGGAGTGTTCGATGGCGACCATCCGGTTGTGGGTATGGTCGAAGACCATCGTCCATGTCGACGGTAGGTTGAAGTGATCGTCGGAGGCGATCAGGTCTAGGAAGGCCGCCTCGATGATGGTGGGCCGATATGTGAGGGCGATCAGCGCGGGCGCGATGCGGGGAAGGAGCGCGAGGGTGTACAGGGCGCTAGCGTCGACCAAAACAGGGCGGTCACGGGCCTCGCGGGCGACGCCGAGTTCGTAATCGATGTCCGACTGCGCCGCGGAGCCAGCGAGGTGGTACCCCAGGGGGCGGTAGAGGAACGTCGCGGCGTAGGGCTTGCCGCTGAAGTGCCCGAGGATGCCAATGGGGAGCTGCTGGTCGCGAATCGTTGCGAGCACGTCCCTGTAGCCATGGGCGCGGGTTCGCTCCGCTTCCTCGATGTCAGCAAAGGGGTTCTCGCCTTCGCTTAGGGCATAGGCCGAGAAGTACCGGCTGTCCGGATAGCGCTCGAAGAAGGTGCTCCAGGCCGCCGCGATTTCGCCGCTGACATCCTCGGCGAGATCGGAGAGGTCTGGTCCGAGTGCCAGGGCGTGCAGTGCAGCCGCGTGCACCTCATGGTCGTCCGGGAACCTCGTGATAGCTCCGAGCGCAGTACGGGCGACGCGCTCGGCATCACCGAATCTACGGGTGAGCTCGAGCAGGTAGTGGAATCTCCCAGGAGTGGTGGCCTGGATGGCGGTGACCCCACGGTTCAGGGTGTTCCAGGCGTGCTCAAACTCGCCGATGTGGACTTGCGCAATGGCCAGCGCCCATCGAGCGTCATCGTCACCGGCATCGATCTCCAGCATGCTCTGGCTGGTGCTAGCCACCTTCGGCCAGTCCCGAAGTGCCCAGGTGATCACCAGCAAGCGACGCAGCACGCTCGCCCGACCCGGCCATAGCATTCCGCTGTTGACGAGGGTTTGCTCGGCAAGGGCTTCGGCTCGGCTCCACTCCCCAGCATCGGTGTAGCAGTCGATAGCCAGCCATAGGAGGTGGGGATCGTGGTGCCGGACGGTGGCGTCCGTAAGGATCGCCGCCGCCTTCTCGGGATCGGCTCTACGAACCAAATCGGCACGGCGCACCGATGCCAAAGGGCTGCGTGCTTCCCAGGCGCGCAGTTGCTCGTCGGCGTCTGGCCCGGTCACAGACATGATCGCGTAGTTGAGCTCGATGTCCTCGATAGCTTCCGGATAGTTCGGCCGCAAAGCTTCCAGCGCTTCCTGAACGACGAAACCTTCCTTCGCCATGCGGTCGAGCGCATGGAGCCTCTGATCGTCGCTCGTGCAGGCCTGGAAAGCCCGCTGCCATGCATCGGCTGCCGCCTGCCCGCCTTGCTCGGCACTAGCGATCTCTGCCGCGATGCGCGCCCTCTGATAGTCGTCGTCAGTCTCGGCGGCGAGCTGCCGGGCTTGGCTGGTTCGTCCAGTCAGAGCGGCAGCCATCGCCGCCGTGAGCAACACTCGGCCGTCCGCGGCCTCCTGCTTGTTCGCATCTCCCTGCGGCGCAGGCCGAGCGATCGCCCACGCCTGCTGCGGGTCGTCAGCCGCGAGAGCCGCCTCCGCGGCGACCGCAACGGCCTCTGCGCTGTCCCCGCGCCACGCGCGCCGTTGGTTGCGAGCACCCAGTGCTGCCTCGATCGCACGCAGCGCGTCGGCCCAACGACTATCGCCGGCACAACGCGCCGAGCGCTGCAGCAGCAGCTTGGCCAAAAGAATCAGAGTGCCGGCGGTATGGGCGTCAGCGCCGCCGTCCTGGAGCACAGCGATCGCCTGATCGAGCCGGTCCAGCCTGGCCAGAACAGCACCTCGCAGAGTCGCACGAGTCTCGCTCTCCCAGAACGAGCCAGGATCCCAAGATGCGAGTACATCCTCGGCAGCCTGCCAACGCTCTGCGACTGCATGGCGAGACCCAATCAGCAACGGATAGCCACTATCGACGGCTGCGGCCTCATCGAACAGTTCCTCGACTTGAGGCGCACCCTCATCGAAGACCATGGCTGCGAACTGCGCGGCACGAACCAGCCAAAAGGCGCGCGACGCCACTCCCATCTGCACAGCAGCTCGGATCTGGACTATCGCCGCGCTGGACTCTCCGTAGGCGTGAAGCAGTTCGGCCACGACGAGCCGGCCAACGGCGGGTAGCCTCTCGAGCGACTCTGGCGCGGACGCACCCCATTCGCGGGCCAATGCATACGGGTCGATTGCGGGGTCGGCGAAACTTTTGACCATCAACAAGATCGTCGATTGGTCGTCACCGCTGCCGAGAACAAGCTCGCGTGAGTACGGCGGCAGCTGCGCGATGAGACGGCTTCGCTCAGGAGGCATTTGGGAGCGTTCGTCGATGTGAGCCTTGATGCGATCTTCGGAGTCTAGGAGGTCGGCACTCGATGCCAGCTCGGGCCCGCGCCGATCAATGAAGAGGCTGATCGTGCTCAGTACGCACGCGGCGGCCATGATGAACGCAACGGCCCTGACCGGATGCCGTTTGATCAGGTCTAGCCAGCCGGGCCAGCGGTCAAGCGTGTTCGCCTCGTTCACGGCAAGTGCGAGCAGGACGGAGAGCACGACGCCGGCCGCCGTGATCACTACCGGGATAAACGTCCGGCGTTTGCCTCGTGCCAAGTAGACCACCAGTCCTCGCGCTGCGCACCGCCACCGCCAGCTTGGTCAATGCGGGTGGAGTGCTCGGCGAATGCCATCGAAGTCAGCGGATGCGTCGCGCCCGGATACAGGTACGGCGGCACCCCGGGCCTTAGCGTACGGCCTCCCATCGACCTCATGGTGACCGCCGGTGTTGGTTTGAACGAAGTGCTTCTGGGCCTACCAGAGTGCTGCCAGACTCACGGCACGGCGAACCAGCCGATAAAGATCTCGGGGACGATCGCGGCCGGGCTGAGGGAGGAGCCGGATGCGTGGGGCCACATTCCATGCCCCACCTGTCGACATAGGGGTCTGACCCTGGTCGGGGGCTCACTTGTGACTCGTAGGCGAAGTAGCCCCAGACCGGTGCGACCGTTGGATGCTCCGGATCGGCCTGATAGGACAGCCACGCGCCCCAACGGCCGTCAGGAAGTCGGTACCAGCGCTGGATGTCGCCTGGTAGCCAGCGGTTGGCGATACGAGCCCCGCCGCTGGGGCCGACCGGCGGCGAGCGTCGCCGCGTCCGCGCCAGCGGACGCGGGACTAGGCTCGCCGGTACACCCCGTAGGCGGCCGCAGCCGCGGCAAGTTCGGCGGCCATGGCTTCCGGCGGCTGGTGGCCGATGAGCACCAGGCGGCACCGGCGGCGAGGGCTGCGGTGAACGCCCAACGGTCCGGGACGCCTCTTTGCGATGCTCGAATCCGAGCAGCAGCATCGGCACGAGCTGGAAGCCAAGTCATACGCCAACGCCTACGACCTGGCCGTTGGCGGCCAGAAGATTGCCCTCGGACTAATGGGGACGACGCTGCCACTGACGCTCGTTGCGGGCTACTTGAAGCTGAACTTCCTCACTGTCACTACTGGCACCGCCTTCTTCGGCTCGGTGGTGGCAGCGCTGGGCGTCAGCAGATTCAGTGCGCGCATGCCGAACCAGATGAAGGCCGTGATCGAAGAGCTCAAGCAGGCAATTCATCCCAATGTGGACTAGCGTGCTATGCAGCTATGGGGTGATGGATCGAGCCTGGCTGCGCCCCCCGTTGAAGGGAATACGGTGAAGCAACTCGAGTTCGACAGCGTGGTCGAACGCTGCGACGAGGACCTGGCGCTTGTTCTTGCGACTCTTGGCCGCATAGGGTCTGCCGTCCAGCATCGTCAAGGTCGTCGCGTAAGCGGCGGGATGCCAGGATCCAACAACTCAGTGAGTGGAAGAGAGTGTCGACAGATCCAGTCAATCGCCGCAGTCCACTTCGCGGGCGGGGGACGGGTCTGGCGTGCCTCTTGTTGAAGGAGAAAAGGAGTTGAGGGTCCGGTGCCGGCTCTGGTTGTCACCAGTCCAACGGTCACGGTCGCCGAACACTCCGCGTAGCTGCGGCGGGAACCGCACTGGATCACCGGGCATTTCACGTCGCTGAAGGCGATTGCGTGCTCGTACCCGTCAAGGCTGCTGGCTGCGGCGGCGTAGAGATTTCGCACGTGCGTGTCGGTGTGAGCGCGTAGGGGCTTTCCGCTAGCCCAGAGCGAGCCAGGTGTTAGAGGCGAAGGCTTTGTCGGGTCATGGCGAACTGCGATGGCAGTGGCGGATGTAGGGAGCAAAACGTCTCGAACAGTGCGCATGTGGGTACTGTCTCAGCCGGATGCGAATCGTCTCGGAATTTCTGGTCTTCTGGTGGTGCAAATTCCGATCTCGCGTAAGCTTCGGGCGTGCTTGCCCAGGTCAAGCAGCAAATCAGGAGTCTTGCTTCTGAGACCCCTTGGCTCCACTTAAGGTATGAATAGTTGGAACCCTGGTCCGAGCTGTTAAGCCGGACCAGGGTTCTTTACGTTACGAGGGTGCTTGAGACGGCGTGCCCGTCACGTGCCCGATAGCTCGGCGTCGGGGCTTGATCGGTTGGTGCTGGCGTCGCGGCGACGGAGTTCGCGGCGTGCGCGATCGCTGAGAGCGTCGGCGAGGCTGTGCTGACGTTCTTCGCTGGCGTGGAGGTAGATCGAGGCTGTCGGTCGCTGTCGTGGCCGAGGCGCTGCTTCAGCTCGGCCATGGTTGCGCCGGCTTCTGCTGCCCATGTGTTGCTTGTGTGTCGTAGATCATGGAAGTGGATTGTCGGAAGGCCCACCTTGGCGCGAGCGGCACGCCGCTTGTTGCCGAAGTTGCTACGGCGAAGCGGCTTGGCGTTGGCCGTGGCGAAGACGTAGCCGTCACTGCCAGGGTTCGAACTCCAGCGGAGATGCTCCAACAAGAACGTTCGCAGCTGTGGCGTCGAGATCGGCCCGTGTGTTGCTGCTGGTATGATAGCCGGCCGCGATGTTAACCCATCCCCTTATCGTGGTCTGCGGGGTGTACATGTCGGCAACCCCTAAAGCGGCAGAAATGCAGTGGTGGACAGTGGCCGGCGGGCCGTGGGAAGGTGCCGGCGTGGTGGGTGTCAGCGTTCGAAGTGCCGAGTATGATCAGCGATACCGGGAAGCGGCGTTCGCCTGGTTGCGGATGCGCGGGGACAACCCTGTCGTGACGCGGGCTGAGCTGGCCGCCTTCGTGTTCGGGGGAGAGCGGGTTCCGCTGGTCGATCCCAACCGGGGGATCCGCCGTCCGGCGGGCCTCCGCGGTGCCGTGTCGATCATGACGACCTACTCGCCGAGCGATGCGTCGGCCCCCTATGAGGACGTGGCCGGTGAGGACGGGTTCCTGCGTTACAAGTACCGTGGCACCGACTCGGGCCAGGCGGACAACCGGGCCGTCCGGGAGTCCATGGACCAACGGCTGCCGATGATCTGGTTCTACGGCATCGGTCCGGGAACGTACTTGGCGACGTTTCCGGTGTACGCCGTCGCGGAGGAGGCCGACCGGCACCAGTTCCTGGTGTCCGCCGATGTTCCCGTGGATCTGACGGAGACGACAGCCAGTTCGGCGATCGAGCGCGAATACCGGCGCATGCACGCGTATCGGCGGGTCCACCAGCCGGTGTTCCGGGCTCGGGTGATGCGTGCCTACGACCAGCGTTGCGCCATGTGCTCGCTGCGGCATGTCTCGCTGTTGGACGCCGCGCACATCCTCCGCGACAGGCACCCGCAGGGGATCGCGGCGGTGTCGAACGGGATGGCGCTGTGCAAGATCCATCACGCGGCGTACGACCAGAACATCCTGGGGATACGCCCGGATCTGATGGTACAGGTCCGGAACGACATCCTGGAGGAGTTCGACGGGCCGATGCTGCGTCATGGGCTGCAGGAGATGGCCGGAGTGCGTTTGGCGACCCCGCGCGCTCGGAGTGAGAAGCCAGACCACGATGCTGTCGAGGAGCGCTATGCGGAGTTCCTGGCTGCAAGCCGCTGAACAGGGGCGACTGGCGCGCTGTCGCTGGGACAAAGCATGTGTTGGATCTCTCCGGGATATTGCCCAGTTTGACGTTGTCCAGGCCTGCCATCGACGCCCCAACCTTGCTTCGTTCGACCCCCACTAATGCGGGCATCCAATTCCCGCGGCAAGCAAACGACCTGAGGCGCTACGTAGGACGCGACCGCGTTGCCCCGCCGCCCCCTGGATCGCTATCTTTAGCAGACTACTGATACAGGCGGGGTCACTGATGCAGGTACTTCCTTTCTATGTCGTCTGCGACGCGTCCTACTCGATGCTCGGGGAGCCTATCGAAGCGATCAACGAGGCACTGCCGGAATTGCACCACGAGATCGGCACCAACCCAGCGGTCTGCGATCGCACCAGGTTCTGTCTCATCGCCTTCTCCAACACCGCCGATGTGGTCTTAGAGCTGTGCGATCTCAGCGATCTTGAAGAGATGCCGGGGCTCAAGGCGTCCGGGTCCACCAACTACAGCGCGGCGTTCCGGCTCGCCAAGACCACCATCGCGGCCGATGTCGCTCGACTGAAGGCCATGGGGGATGTGGTCAACCGTCCTGTCCTCTTCTTCTTGACCGACGGCGCACCGACCGATGGAACTTGGAAGGAGGTGCACACCGAGCTGATCTCCGCCGAGAACCCCACCCGCCCGCATATCATCTCCTTCGGCATCGGGCAGGCCGATCGTGCTGTGGTGACGCGGATCGCGACTTTCAAGGCGTTCCTCCAGGAGGACGACTCGATCACGCCGGCTACCGCCCTCCGCGAGTTCGCCGCCGCGTTGACCAAGTCGATCGTCCGCTCCGCCGCAGCCAGCTCGGACGTGCCGACGCTTCTCATTCCCGAACATGTCGAAGGCTTCACTTCGTTGCCGCTGGACACCCTGTGATCGGGGTCCGGCTCAAGTTTTTCAGGATTCCCGGACGCAAGCCGGCTGCCGTAGACGAATCACAGCATCCTGGGAACACCGAAGCATCAGCGCTCGCCCTCGCGCCTGATCCGACTCCAGACGAGATGGAGCTGGTCCCGGAGACCGACGCCAACCCCGGTGCCGCTGAAGCATCCGGGACCAAAGTAGACGTCAGACGCGAGCCCTTTCCCGAAGAACCGGGCGATCTTCGCTTCGTCGGCCCCAAGCCCCCGTCGTATCCGGTGCAGCCGACGTCCGCCCCGGACGGCGCCGGAATCATCTCCGGTGCCGTTGACACCGCGCTCGACGGTTTTACCGCGGGAGCCATGACCGTCCGGGCGGTCTCGGTGAAAGGCGACAGGCATCGCCACTACGGCGAACCGCGCCAGGATTCCTTCGTCATCGCTCGCGCCGCCGGAATCGGCACCACACCGCACGACGGCATCGTCGTGGCCGTGGTCGCCGACGGGGTCGGCTCCGCCACACTGTCGCACGTCGGGGCGGCCATCGCTTGCGAACGCGTAGCAGCCTCTGTGCTTCGTGAGCATTCCGAGTTCGCGAAGGTGCTCGTGGCAGGGGACACCGATGACGCCAAGCAGCACCTGACCCGGGCGATCGATGATGTATGCGCAGCGCTGAACGCAGCCGCGGCGGAAGCCGGTCTTGCGGCGACCGAGGTGTCCACGACCCTTCGCGGCGTGGTCGCATCGACCGATCCCGATTTGCTCGGGCGTCTCTCTTTCCAGATCGGTGACGGCGGTACCTACCGCCTCAGCGGCACGGAGTGGAAAGCCGTGGACGCCGAGCCGATCGATGGACCGATCCACTCGACTGCAACGCACGCTCTCCCGGACCACCCCGAACAGCTGCATGTCCAGTGGTGGGAGTCGGCGACGGACGAGGTAATCGTCGTGGGTACCGACGGCTTCACCGGGCCGCTGGGGACTTCGGAGTTCGCAGCACTTCTGGCCGAGGCGTGGGGTGGCAGCGCCGTGCCGGATCTTCTGCGATTTGCCTGGCAGGCGCAGACCCGGGCCCGCAGCTACGACGACGACAGGACGGTCGCGGTTCTATGGCACACCAGGAAAAACGTACCCCACGCGGCGTGAGCACTGGTGAAGACGTCCAGCTCACCGAGCTGCCCGTCGGAGCTAAGGTCGGCAGTGGCGGCCAGGGCGATGTCTTCGTCATCAACCGCAGTCTGTTGTACAAGAAGTACCACCAGCCTTCCAAAGTGGACGGTGGCGCCTTGAGCCAGCTGGTGTCGCGGTACGCCACTCCGAGATGGGTCCTGCAGCGCAGGTGGATCGACCGCACGTGCGCGTGGCCGAAGTGCCGGGTCCTGGACCGGGGGCAGGTGGTGGGATACGTCATGGCGTTCGCGGGCGACCGGTTCTTCTGGCGTGACGGGAAGGAGAACCAGCGATTGCTGGAACTGCAGTACCTCGTCCGGCCGGCGAAGAAGATGTGGGGTCAGATCCGGCAGCCAACCGCCCCAGAGCGTGTCGCGCTCGCTGCCGCAGTCGCCGACCTGGTGCGGAGACTCCATTCCATGAACTTCGTGATCGGCGACGTCTCGCACGCCAACGTGCTGTGGACCCTCGAAGGCGGACCAGGCGTGTACCTGCTGGACTGCGACAGTCTGCAGATCGGCGACCGCCATCGGGTGACCGAACCCGCGTCGACGCCCGACTGGGACGACCCGAGGCAGGCACCACGGGTTCCGCCGACCAGGGATAACGACAACTACAAGCTCGCCCTCGCCGTCGGGCGGATCCTGGCTCAGCGACCTGATGTGCGGCCGGGTGAGCGGTTGGAGCCGGTCCCGGGGATGGTCCAGCAGGATACCGCCAAGGCGATCCAGCGGCTCTTCGACCAGGCCGCCGGGCCGTCGCGTCCGTCCGCGCACGAATGGCTGTCCGCATTGCCAATGAACGCTATCGGCGTATCGGCGCCGCAGACGACTAGCGGCAGACCCGGCGGTACACGGCCGTCGCAATACATGTCCGCCAAGCAGCACGACCTTTACTGGAACACCCCCTACTCGGAAAACAACAAGTAGGCTCTCTCGCCCCTGCCGCGATCCCCTGGAATCTTCGGAATCGAATAGTGGAGTTCTGCCCATGACCGGTCCAGCCGCCAAACCGTATCCGGTCGACGAACTCATCGCCGCGGCCCGCTTGGAGATTGACGCCGAGCTGGCGGATGACGCCGCAGGCGCCGAGAAGGTCACGCTGAACACGGGCACGCGAGTCGGAGGCGACACGTCGCAGTGGGAGTATGTCTTTTCCTGCAATCGTTGGCGTGTCGAATTCGGCGGCATTCCACTTTTGGTGCGACCGTCCAACTCGAGAGGGCTGTGGACACCCGCCACAGCCGCGGTGTTGCCTGACGGCAAAGTCCGGGTCCAGACTGCTGCGGATCTCGGTGGATCTGTCGGCCCCGTACAGCTTCGCCGGGACGATTCCACGACCTGGGCGGCCGTCGCCGAGCGGTTGGAGTCCGTAGGGCAGGAGGGAAATGAACTCAACCTCACGGCAGCCGGCTGGATAGTAGGCCGAGGTGCCCCTCGACGAGGCACTCCGGTCAACGCCGCTTCGCTGTTCGCGGGCTACGCGGATCTCCAGCTGAATCCGCGGCAGCGAGAGGCACTGGAGCAGGCCTTGTCCGCCGAGGCCACGTTTATCTGGGGACCGCCGGGCACGGGAAAGACTGACGTGGTCGCGCGCATCGTCGAGGGCTGCCACCGTCTGGGGCAGACGGTGCTCTTTCTCGCTCCGACACACATCGCTGTCGACCAGGCGCTGTTGCGGATCTGTGGGCTCCTGGAATCGGAGCCGGGTTTCGAGGCCGGGCTCGTGCAGCGATCAGGCGAAATGGCCGTCGCTGCGCTGAAGGAGAAGTTCGGGGATCGCGTCGACACCGATCTGATCGTCGCCAGGCTCTCCGCGGAGCTGGCCGAACGCATCGCGTCGATGGAACGTGCCCTGAAGGAGGTTTGCGCTGGCGTCGCCTCGCATCGAGAAGCTCTGCGCCTGAACGCCGAACTGGAGTCGCTCCGGTCACGACTGCGCCAAGCCGAAGAGCAGGTCGCCGTAACTGGCGAAACCATTCGCGTCAATGACGCGAAACGGTACGGGGCCAAGGCCGAGATCGCCCGCATCGGCGAGCCGTCCGGCCTCATGGCGAATCGGAAAGCCAAGCAGCTGGACGGCCTGCGCCTCGGGCTGCAGACCCTTGAAGCTGCGTGGGCCACGGCTTCAGCCCATCACCAGGCCTGGAAGGACGAGGCGGCGGACGCGCAGAGGACGATCAGCGACATCGAGCTCAAGTTGCCGTTCGCCGCAGCACTGGTCAAGGACATCGAACCGCTCGCCGTACTCTTGCGGCGCGAAGAGGAGATGAAGCGGAAACTCACAGCCTGGGAAGACGAACGCCGCGCTGTCACGGACTCAGTACGCTCCTGCTGCCGTGTGCTCGGCGCCACTGTCGCGAAGGCGGTCCAGTCCAGGAAGCTCATGGACCGCGTCGACGTCGTCGTCATCGACGAGGCCGGCATGGTTGACCTACCGTCCGCTTGGCTGGCCGCAGGGCTGGCGACCCGTCGGATCGTCGTCGCCGGGGACTTCCGCCAGTTGCCCGCGATCACGAAGGGCTCTGGGAGCCGAAGAGCGAAACCGGCAGAGAGATCGCTGTCAGCGGAATGGACCAACCGGGACGCGTTCCACGCCGCAGGACTGGTTGACGATTCCGGCCGGGCCCGGCTCGGCGATGCCCGGCTCGTCGTCCTGGACACGCAATACCGGATGCGTCCGGCGATCTGCGGGCTTGTCAACAAGGTCGCCTACCCCGACGCACCGCTGACGACCGGCCGGTCAGACGGCAGCGGGCTACCTCGGTCTCCGTTGATCGAGCGCGCCATCGTCCTCATCGACACCTCGGGACGATGCCTCGACGGCCGCGACCACAAGTCCAACCCGGTCCACGAGGCCGTCATCCACGAGCTCATCCGGGGGCTGCAGTACGACGGCGTCCTTCCCGGACGGAAGCATCCGAGGGCTGCCGAGTCGGCTGCTGCCCGGATGGCGATAATCGCCCCTTACAAGAACCAGACCAGAGCACTGACATCGAGTCTGAAGTACCGCTTCGGCGATGAGTACGAGGACCTCGTCGACACCGTCCATCGTTTCCAGGGCAGCGAACGCGGGATCGTTGTCCTCGACACAGTGGCCGGCATCGGCAAGTCGATCGGATACTTTTGGGAGCACACCGGGCTGACGTCGACCACCTGCCGTCTGCTCAATGTGGCGGTGAGCCGGGCCAGGGACCATCTGGTCGTCGTCGCCGACGTCGACTTCCTGAGCCGAAAGCTGCCGCCCGGCAGCGAAGTCTCCGTCATGCTCGAGCACCTGCGGGGGGACCCCGGTGTGCAGCACCTCTCCGTCGACGAACTGGTGCCGATCCGTAGCGCGGCCGATCTGCACGGGCTGAACGCGGATGAGCTCGCACGGCCGGCGTTCTTCCCTGCCGACGAGGTGCGGCGAGCCGTCGAGTGGGACATCGAGCGAGCGGAACGGCGCATCGATATCTACTGCGCCTTCCTTAGCCCGGTTCCCGTGCGGCGATGGGCCAAGAGGCTGGCCGCGCGGGTAGCCGCCGGTGTCGACGTTGTTGTGTACACGCGCACTCATGAAGGCAAGAAGGAACTCATCGCCCAGCACGATGTCCTGAAGGAGGCCGGGTGCCGGGTTGAGACCCGGGACCGGGAACGTATGCATGAGAAGGTCGTCATCATCGATGAAACAGTGCTCTGGCACGGATCGCTGAATCTACTGTCCCATACGGGGTCCACGGACCTGATGATGCGGATCACCAGTCCGGAGTCCTGTGCCCAGGTGCGACGGATCGTCGAGCAAGCGAGGAAGGACCGGCCCGCTCGTCCGTGGCCGCCGCGGGGCTCTGATTCAGTCGACGACACCGCATCCGCGGCGGCCACGCCGTCCGGATCGGCCCCAGCCCCCGGCGTCGTTGTCAATGGGCGCCTATATCTCAAGGTTCCGTTCGAGGAGAAGGACGTCGCCAAGCGATCCTTTGGCGCCGACTGGGACAAGAAGCTCAAGCTCTGGCATGTCGACGCGGCGACGGCTCAGATTGACCAATTGCGGAGGTGGCTTCCGCCAGGCACGCCGTAGCGGGGAGCACAAGCGTCGCATTGGGACTACGAGCCCGGCACGCACCCGTGTAGCCGCTCAGACCCGCCGCTGTTGGGTGGACGGCGCGGGTCGCGAGGAGATCGACGCCGCGTTCCACGCCATCGTGACAGACCTCGTCCTGGCGGTGTCCGTCCAGGTGAACTTCTCCGGGAGCCGACTTCATGGCCAGCCGATCGGTGCCTCGGTTGCCACAGCTGGCGTAGTGCAGTGAAATCCGCAGGCCGCAGCGTCGCTCGTCGCTATACGCGGAGGGCTTCGGCCGAG
>Ga0136846_1213530_pt1 | contig 74783 bp, 63 predicted proteins | sample HopSoiMetagenom2_FD_96841 | JGI IMG/M metagenome (GOLD analysis project Ga0136846, IMG submission 96841) | Grasslands soil microbial communities from Hopland, California, USA - 2 Assembly 2016 (version 4) | ecosystem: Environmental > Terrestrial > Soil > Grasslands | place: USA: Hopland... | reverse complement strand
TGGGGACGCTCACGCTTCGCGTTCGCTCCCGCTCCTCTCGCCAATCGCGGCAGCCACTCCGGCCGCGCGCGAACCTTGCAGATCCTCCGGGTTTTTTCTCCTGATCTGCCTTGCGAATTACATTCAGCGACATGACCAGGTTTTCGACGTCCCACGCCAATCGGGACGAGCTCATCGCTGAATTGCAGGCGGAGATCAAACAGCTCGCGCGGAAGCGCCGGGCGGTAATTCTCGCGCACAATTACGAGCGGCCAGAGGTGCAAGACGTCGCCGATTTCGTCGGCGACTCGCTCGGTCTCTCTCGTGAGGCGGCAAAGACCTCGGCGGAAGTCATTGTCTTCTGCGGCGTCCACTTCATGGCCGAGACGGCCGCCATTCTCTCGCCATCCAAGACGGTGCTCCTCCCTGATCTCGCCGCCGGCTGCTCCCTCGCGTCCACCATCGACGCGGTGCAGCTGCGCGCCTGGAAAGCCGAACATCCGGGGGCCGTCGTCGTCTCCTACGTGAACACGACGGCCGAGGTCAAAGCCGAGAGCGACTACTGCTGTACTTCCGGTAATGCCGTCGAGGTCGTCAATTCCATTCCCGCCGACCAGGACATCCTCTTCCTGCCGGACATGTTCCTTGGGGCCCATGTCCGCCGCATGACACACCGCGAGAACATTCACGTGTGGATGGGAGAGTGTCACGTGCATGCGGGAATCGATCCCGAGAACATCCGGCTGCAGAGGCGGTTGCATCCGGAGGCGGAGTTTCTCGTTCATCCCGAGTGTGGCTGCTCGACGAGCGTCCTCGAGGCGATGTCGGCGGGCGACATCGATCCCGAAGGAGTGCAGATCCTCTCCACCGAAGGGATGATCAAGCGTCCCGCCCTGTCGAACGCCGACGAGTTCATCGTGGCAACCGAGGTCGGAATCCTTCACCGCCTGCGCCGCGAGAACCCCAGCAAGCGATTCCACGCGGCGAACGAGCGCGCGTCATGCGCGTACATGAAAGTCACTACGCTGCCGAAGGTGCGCACCGCCCTCGAGCAGCTGCGACATCACATCACCGTGCCGCCGGCAATCGCGGATCGCGCGCGCCGCGCGATCGAACGCATGGTGGCAATTGGCGGGAACGCAAAGCAACCGCTCTCGCCAGTACCCGACGGCGTCGACCCGGGCGAGTGAAGCGTAGCGTCCACAACTCGCGCAGGTCTACAGCCGTCCTCGAGAGGGCTCTATGGAGAATCCCACGCCGATGTCCGAGTCGCAGTATCAGCGCCGATCCGTGCCCCGTACCGTGACGCCGCTCAGTGTCCCCGCGATCGACAGTGCGGGCACCCTGCGGTTCCCGCTCAAGCAACAGGCGTTGGACGCGCTCGTCCGCGAAGCGCTCGACGAAGATGGCGCGTTCAATGACCTGACGACGATCGCGACGGTGGTCTCGGAGCGCCGGGCGCGCGCGGCGCTCGTGGCGCGCGAGGCGGGTGTCGTCTGCGGCGTCGCACTCGCTGTCGACGCGTTTCGGTTGCTCGACCCCAAGGTCGCGATTCGAATCGACGTCGAGGACGGGATGAAGGTGTCCCCCGGCTCCTCGGTGCTCTTCGTCAACGGCAACGCGCGGGCGCTGCTTTCCGCCGAGCGCGTGGCGCTCAACTTCCTGCAGCGACTCTCGGGCATCGCGTCGCTCACCGCGCAGTTTGTAGCTGCGATCGAAGGCACCGGCGCGAAGATCCTCGACACCAGAAAGACAACGCCCGGATGGCGAAGCCTGGAGAAGTACGCCGTCGTTGCCGGTGGCGGGTTCAATCACCGGATGGATCTTGCATCGGCGGTGCTGATCAAGGACAACCATCTCTCCGCGCTCGACGGCGACATCGCGATGGCCGTGCATCGCGCGCGAGAGCTCGCGCCGGGCGTGAAGATCGAAGTCGAATGCGACAATCTCGAGCAGGTGGAGCGGGCGCTCGCCGCGGGGGCCGACATCATCATGCTCGACAACATGCCAATCGACGACATGCAGGCGGCTGTGAAGTTCGCGCGGCGCCGCGCGATTCTCGAGGCGTCGGGCGGTGTGAACCTAACGACGGTCCGAGCGATCGCCGAGACGGGCGTTGACTGGATCTCGGTTGGTGCGCTCACGCACTCCGCGCCGGCGATGGACCTCGGGTTGGATTTCGACTAGGGGGTGCGGGTAGCGGGTCGTGGGTTGTGCGGGTTGTGCGTTGAGGATGTGGGTAGAGGGTAGGAACACCGCCGATTTCTCGCTCCGCCCGCAACCCGTAACCCGCAACCCTCTGACCTACGCGTTCCTTGCCAGCTCGGCGCGTGCCTTGTCCAGGGTGAGGCCGAAGTCGAGGAGAACCTGCGCGGCGATGCCCCGCTCCTCGCGAACGAGGCCCAGTAGAAGATGCTGGGTGTCCACCGTGCCGGCGCGCGCCATCCGCGCTTCCGCCATTGCCAGCTCGAGCACGGCGCGCGCTCGAGAGGTGTACGAGAGCTGCTCCTCCACCACGGTTGGACGGCCGCGAAGCACAGTCTGTTCGAGCACCTCGCGCAGCTTTGATCGATCGACGCCCAGGACGTCGAGCACCATGCCGGCGGCGGGCGTGGTCCCATCGCCATCGCGACTCGCGTCCTGAAGCAGCGCCAGCAGGAGGTGCTCGGTGCCCACATGCTCGTGCTGCAGCCGCGCTGCTTCTTCGCGCGCCTCGCTCAACACACCTCGCAAGCGGTCAGAGAACTCGAGTGCATCCACGGTGGCTGCTCCTGGTCGCCGAACAGGCTATGACCTGTGGAAGGGAGCCACAAGTCGGACAACTTCCGTTACCATAACGGTGCGGCCCGTACCTCACACTCTTCGCGTGGATCACGGATGTCCGACTTGCTTGCCGCGCGCTCGCAGATGGCCCTCTCGCTGGCCTTCCACATCATCTTCGCGGAGGTCGGCATCGCGATGCCGCTGATGATGACCATCGCGGAGTGGCGGTGGCTGCGGACGGGCGACGAGGTCTACCTCGACCTCGCGAAGCGATGGGCGAAGGGCACGGCAATTCTCTTCGCCGTGGGCGCCGTCTCGGGCACGGTGCTGTCATTCGAGCTCGGTCTCCTCTGGCCCGGTTTCATGCGCTATGCGGGCGCGATCATCGGCATGCCCTTCTCGCTCGAGGGATTCGCCTTCTTCATGGAAGCGATCTTCCTCGGCGTGTACCTGTACGGATGGAATCGAATTTCAGCGCGAGCGCATCTTGCCTCAGGTGTGCTGGTCGCTGTCAGCGGTGCGCTCTCGGGCATCTTCGTCGTCATCGCCAACGCGTGGATGAACGCGCCAGCTGGATTTCGCCTCGTGAACGGCCAACCCGTCGACATCGATCCCATCGCCGCGATGGGAAATGCCGCCGCGGTGTCGCAGACGATACACATGACGATTGCCGCGTACGCCGCGACGACGCTGGCGGTCGCGGGCATCCATGCGTACATGCTGCGCCGCCGCGCGGCAGCTTCGCTCAGCGAGCCACTCGCGCGCTTCCATCGCGCAGCGCTGGGGGTGACACTCTCGATCGGTATTCCCGCGGCGATCCTGCAGCCGATCTCCGGCGATCTCAGCGCCCGCTTCGTCGCGCGCTTCCAGCCGGTGAAGCTCGCGGCCATGGAGGGGCAGTTCGCCACCGAGCGGGGCGCGGCGTTGCGCGTCGGCGGGCTGCCTAACGAGGAGATGCGGTCGACCCGGTTCGCGCTCGAGATTCCGCATGGCCTCTCGCTGCTCGCGTTTCACGATCCAAACGCCACCGTCCGTGGGCTCAGCGATTTTCCGCGAGACGAGTGGCCTCCCGTGCTGGTCGTCCATTTCGCCTTCCAGACGATGGTCGGCCTCGGCACCATCATGGCGCTCGTGGCGGCATGGGCCGCCATCCTGGCGCTTCGACGGCGCGCCCTGCGCTTCGAGTCCTCCGACCGGCGGTTCCTGCTCGCGCTCGTGGTGATCGGGCCCTTTGGCTTTCTGGCCACCGAGGCGGGATGGTTCACGACGGAGGTGGGGCGCCAGCCGTGGATCGTATTTGGCGTGCTGCGAACGAGAGACGCCCTGACGCCGATGCCGGGTCTGGTAGTGCCGTTTGTTCTTGTAACGGCGCTGTACTGCGCGCTTGGTGCGGTCGTCATGTGGCTACTCTGGCGCCAAATAGTGAAGACCTCAGGGGAGCCACTCGTCTCGCGGCGATCCGCATCGAGTACCGGGAGCCGGGCTGCGTGAGCTGGGCGACGAGCTACTTCACACTGCCGGCGCTCGTCGCGGGTGCGATTGTGGTCTCCCTGAACATCTATGCGCTTACGGCCGGCGCCGACTTCGGTGGCGGTGTGTGGGACCTTCTCGCGTCCGGCGAGCGCCGCGATCGCCAGAGGGCCCTGATCGCCGAGGCGATCGCGCCGATCTGGGAAGCCAACCACGTCTGGCTCATTCTGGTGGTGGTACTGCTGTTCACCGCGTTTCCACCAGCCTTCGCGCGGCTGATGACCGTGTTGCACATCCCATTGTCATTGATGCTCCTCGGGATCGTGCTTCGTGGGTCCGCGTTCACCTTCCGCAGCTATGACAGTCGCCGCGATTCCGTGCAGCGCCGCTGGGGGCGGATCTTCGCCATCGCGAGCACCGCGACGCCGCTTCTCCTGGGGACGATCCTCGGCGCGATTGCGACGGGTGATGTCGGCGAACAACGTCTCACGCGTGACACCTCGTTCGCATCGGCCTACGTCTCGCCCTGGCTCTCGCCGTTTCCCATCGCGGTCGGAGTACTGGCTTTGGTGCTGTTCGCCTTTCTCGCCGCGGTCTATCTCACGGTCGAGGCGACCGATGACGCCCTTCGCGAGGACTTTCGTGCTCGCGCACTCTGGTGCGCGGTGGCGGCGGCGGGGGTCGCAGTCATCGTCCTCGTGCTCGCCCGCACGGAGGCGCCGCTTGTCTGGCAGGCGCTCATGGTCGGCAATGCAGCGATGGCTTTGCGCATCGTGGCGACGGGGGCGGCGCTTGGCGCCATGCTCGCGCTCTGGCGTCGATCGTACGGCGCGGCCCGGATGGCCGCCATCGCCGAGGTATCGCTCATCACTTGGGGATGGGCGCTCGGACAGTTCCCTTACCTCGTTCCGCCGGACATGACGGTGCAAAGCGCTGCGGCGCCAGCAAGTACGCTCGAGCTCCTGCTGGTTGCCCTGCTTGCTGGGGTGGCCGTCCTGGTGCCGTCGCTGAGATATCTGTTCAAGGTATTTAAAGCAGGTTAGTCGATACTGTAGTGACCGCTTCACGCGCGTAGGCGTCGGCTAGATAGCGACCTGATCAGTCGGTCGCTTCTCTAGCCGGGAGGCGCTTGCCGGGCACCGTATCACGTCTCACGTCGTGGCATCGGGCGGTAACTGTAGTCATAAGTTGTTGGTGTGGAATCTCTTGTGGAGCACCACCTGGTGCGATTGTCGGGGAGCCGGTCCAGCAGGGAGCTCCCGTGGTAGTGACTCATCGGGAGTCCACCGACGAAAGCAGCGGATCGGCGGTTACTGCGGGGAACAGCGCCTATCGGTGGGCTCACCCCGGTACGCTGCACCTGTACGTCCAGAGCTCGTCGTCGCTCGCGGGGTGGAGTCCGCATCACCTGGCGCTCGTGGATGAGGCAGTGCAGGCGTGGATGCACTGCGAGGGTGTGCGCATCGAAGTCGTGAGTTGGCCCGTGAATGCCGACGTGCGACTCTACTGGACCGATCGACTGCCGCCGACCAACCCCGGAATCACCATGCTGTACCGGCGCGCGTCGGGCCGCCTCACTCGCGCCGACATGTTCATCTCCGTCCTGCCGGCACCCTGGAATACCGGCACTCCGGATCGCGTGCTCTACGCAACCATCGCGCACGAGCTCGGACATGCGCTCGGCTTGCCGCACGACCCGTCCGCGGGGGCACTGATGCACCCATCGCCGCTCGTGACAGAGGTGACGAAGCTCGACATGGACCGACTCCACACACTGCTCCAGGGACCCTGAGCGCGAGAGGCGCGTAGCGATAGCTTGCGCGCATGGACGCGCCGATCCGCATCATCGTGGTCATGGGACCGGCGGGCGCGGGGAAGACCACGATCGGCTTGGCGCTCGCCCAATCGTTAGGCTGGCGCTTCCTCGACGCTGATGATTTCCATTCTCCAACGAACGTGGAGAAGATGCGTCGCGGTGTCGGCCTCACCGACGACGACCGCGCCCCGTGGCTCGCCGCGATGCACGACGCGCTCGAGCACGCCCTCGCCTCCGACGCGAGCGTCGTCCTCGCCTGTTCGGCCCTGAAGGAGCAGTACCGCCGCGCGCTCACGCCGGCAGCTGCGGGCTCGCGAATGCGATTGGTCTACCTGCACGCGGACGAGGCGGTCCTGCGCGAGCGACTCGCTCATCGGACGGGACATTATGCCGGGCCGCAGCTTCTGGCGAGTCAGCTCGAGACACTCGAGGAGCCGCCTGACGCGCTTTGGGTCGACGCGTCGCGTCCACCCACGGAGATCGTGTTGCGGATTCGGAACGCCTTCGCGCTGTGATGGTGATGCGGCGCACCGCCGCATCTGTGCGTTGCGCGTGGTGCGTCGCCGATCGTCTCTCCTGTACCCACCTCACAGTCGCCGAGGGCGCTCCATGCAGATTCAATGTCCCAAGTGCAACGCGCCAATGCACACGATGCACGTCGAGAAGACACAGGTCGACCGATGCACGTCCTGCGAGGGACTCTGGTTCGACGCGCTGGAGGAGAGCGACGTTCACGCGAAGGAGAGCATCGATCTCCTCGATCCTCCGGGAGCGAGCGCGCCGGCCGGCCGCAACGACCAGCGACGCGTCGATTGTCCGCGCTGCCACTCCCCGATGATTCGCATGCTCGACCGCCGCACGCGGGCCGTGTGGTACGAATCCTGTCCGATCTGCTTCGGCAAGTTCTTCGATGCCGGCGAGTTCCGCGCCATTCAACCGCGCTCGCTCATGGACGTCGTGCGCGGCTGGATCGGGCGCGAGACGCACTGACGGCCAAGTGATCTTTGTCGTGCTCGACGCTGGACATCGCCGTGCACGCCGGCGAAGATGACGCGTTGGGATCGCCGCTCACCTTTGCCTCTCGCCGCACACACAATGGCTCGTCACGCCCGATCGCTCGCCGCCGCGCTCTCCCTGATCGCGGTGCTCCCGTTAGGCACCCCGGCTCAGACCCCCGCCACGCGCCGGGACTACACGGGGGTCGCCGGTGAGCTCGAGCCCGCCATCGAAAGGGCGATGCGCATATACGGCCTTCCCATCGTCGCCATCGCGCTCGTCGATGATCAGGATGTCGTCTGGAGCAGAGGCTTCGGGGTCGTGGACTCGGCCTCACGCCGCATGGCTGGACCGGAGACCGTGTTCCGCGTCGGCTCCGTCTCCAAGCTCTTCACGGATGTCGCGATCATGCAGCTCGTCGAGCAGGAGAAAGTCGATCTCGACGCGCCCGTCACGCGATATCTCCCCGACTTTCACCCGCGCAATCCCTACGATCGGCCGATCACGCTCCGCCAGCTGATGTCGCACCGCTCCGGCCTCGTACGCGAGCCGCCCGTGGGAAGCTACTTCGACAGCACGTCCCCCTCGCTTGCGGCGACGATCGCGAGCCTGAATCGGACGACGCTCGTCTATCCGCCCGAAACGCACACCAAGTACTCCAACGCGGCAATCGCGACGGTCGGCTACGTTCTCGAGCGCCTGAGCGGCAAACCGTTTTCGCAGGCGCTCTCGGCGGCGGTGCTTCAGCCGTTAGGCATGAACGCCAGCGGCTTCGAGCCGACGCCGGCGCTCACACGCGATCTGGCCCCGGCGATGATGTGGACGCTGGACGGACACCGCTTCGCCGCACCGACCTTTCAGCTCGGCATCGCGCCCGCAGGAAGCATGTACACGACCGTCACCGATCTCTCGCGCTTCGTGAGCGCGCTCTTCGCCGGCGGCCGCGGGCAGAACGGTCAGCTGTTGAAGCCGGAGACGATCGCGCAGATGTGGACTCCGCAATTCGCGCGACCGGGCGACCATGAAGGATACGGCATCGGCTTTCGCATCGGCGCGCTGGACGGCCACCGGACGGTGGGGCACGACGGCGCGATCTACGGCTTCGCGACGACGCTCGCGGCCCTGCCTGACGAGAAGCTCGGCGTGATCGTCGTGACGACGCGCGATGGCGCCAACGCCGCCGTCGACCGCATCGCCGACGACGCGCTACGTGCCATGCTCGCGAAACGAGGCACCTCCGGCAGTGGCGTCACCGTCGCCGGGAACACTACGGCGCCTTCCGATACCACGTCGCGCATAGCGCCCGCGCTCGCGCGCCGGCTCGTCGGGCGGTACGCGCCCAGTGCCGGCGCAAACCGAGAGATCGAGCTGACACATCGCGGCACCGGACTCGCCATGATGCCCTCGACCGGCGGCGGCATTCCGGAGCTTCGCGAGCGCGGCGACACGCTCGTCGTGGACGATCCGGTGTTCGGCGTGGGGAGTCGCTTCCTGCCTAACGCGGACCGGGCGAGTTGGCTCCGCGCCGGCGACGACTTGCGAGACACCCTCGTTCGGATCGACCGCGGCAAGCCGGACGCAGCGCCGGCGCAGTGGCGCGGCCTCATCGGCGAGTACGGCCCCGATTACGACATTCTCTACATCTATGAGCGCGACAATCGCCTCTGGGCGTTGATCGAGTGGTTCTTCCCGTATCCGCTCACCGAGATTTCGCGCGACACCTACGCCTTTCCGCCAGACGGCTTGTACGACGGCGAGCGCATAGTCTTCACGCGCGACCGCACTGGCCGCGCGACGGAGGCACACGCCGCGGGAGTGCGCTTCGCGCGCCGGAGCATCGAGCCCAAGGCGGGGACGAACCAGCTCAGGATCACACCGCTCCGACCCGTGGCCGAGCTGCGCGAGGAAGCGCTCGCCGCGACGCCGCCCGCGGAGACCGGCACCTTCCGCGACGCCGACCTCGTCGAGCTGGTGAAGCTCGATCCCACGATCAAGCTCGAGGTCCGCTACGCGACGACGAACAACTTCCTCGGTACGAGGGTTTACGACGAGGCACGCGCTTTCATGCAGCGGCCCGCGGCCGAGGCGCTCGTCCGCGCCCATCACGCCCTCCAATCGTTAGGCTACGGCCTCCTCATCCACGATGCGTACCGACCCTGGTACGTGACGAAGATCTTCTGGGATGCGACCCCGCCCGCAAAGAAGTGGCTCGTGGCCAACCCCGCCGAGGGCTCGAAGCACAACCGCGGTTCGGCGGTAGATCTCACGCTGTATGATCTCAAGACTGGCAAGCCCGTAGAGATGGTGAGCACCTACGACGAGAGCACGGACCGTGCATACGCCGAGTATCCGGGCGGCACCTCGCTGCAGCGTTGGTATCGTGAGCTCCTTCGGCAGGCGATGGAGGCTCAGGGCTTCACCGTGAACCCGCAGGAATGGTGGCATTTCGATCACGAGGACTGGCGCAACTACCGCATCGGCAACGTGCCCTTCGACCGGATCAAGGGTTGATTGTGCGCTGGGTGCTGGCGAGAGTTCGAGCCGCGATCCCTTCCACGCGGAGTTGACCATCGCCAGCAGCCAACCCTCCATCGATTTTCTGCAGGTCGCGCGTCGCGTCATGCGCGAGCACGGCTTCGATCCGGATTTCGATGAGCAGGTCGATGCCCAGGTAGAGTCGGCGAAAGCACCGGCACCTACGGACGGACTCCGCGATCTCACCGATCTCCTCTGGTCGTCGATCGACAACGCCGAATCGCGCGACCTCGATCAGCTCGAGGTCGCCGAGGAGCTGCCGAACGGCGCCATCCGGATTCGCATCGCGGTCGCCGACGTCGACGGGCTCGTGGCCAAGGACTCGCCGGCCGACCTGCGCGCGCAGGCAAACTCGACGTCGGTGTACACGGGCGTCACCGTCTTCCCGATGCTGCCCGAGCAGTTCTCGACGAATCTCACGTCGCTGAATCAGGATCAGGCAAGGGCGGCGATCATCATCGAGAATGTCATCGAGGAGACGGGCGACATCTCTCGGTACGACGTTTTCCGCGGCGTCGTGCGGAACAAGGCGAAGCTCGCCTACGACGCCACCGGCGCGTGGCTCGAGAACACGGCTGGCGGCACGATACAGCCCCCACCGCTCGTAGCGGAGACGCGCGGGCTGGCGGCGCAGCTGCGACTCCAGTGGGACGCCGCGCAGCGGCTGAAGAAGGAGCGACTGGAGAACGGCGCGCTCGAGCTCGAGACGATCGAGGCGACGCCGGTCGCGAAGGGTGGGCGCGTCGTGGATCTGACGCTCACCCACAAGACGGCGGCGCGCGATCTGATCGAAGACTTCATGATCGCGTCGAACGTGGCGATCGCGAAGTGGCTGGAAGAGCGCGGCCGATCGGGTATTCGCCGCATCGTTCGCGAGCCGGAGCGGTGGGGCCGCATCGTAGAGCTGGCATCGCAATACGGTGAGCATCTGCCGGACGAGCCGGATTCACTTTCGCTCGCACAGTTTCTCGGGAAGCGGCGCGCCGCCGACCCACTGCGCTTTCCCGATCTCTCGTTGTCAGTCGTGAAGCTAATGGGTCCGGGCGCCTATGCGCTCGATCTGCCGGGCAAGGATCCAGGCGGCCACTTCGGCCTCGCGGCCCACGACTATTCGCATGCGACGGCGCCGAATCGTCGTTATGCAGACCTGATCACCCAGCGCCTGGTGAAGGCCACGCTCGCGGACGCGCCGGCGCCGTACAGCGACGACGAGCTGGCCGCGCTGGCGCAGCACTGCACGGAGCGCGAGGACGCGGCCCGAAAGGTGGAGCGCACGATGCGCAAGGTCGGCGCGGCGCTCCTCCTCGCCGATCACATTGGCGAGAAGTACGATGCGATCGTGACGGGCCGCTCCTCGTCAGGCACGTATGTGCGACTTCTCCGGCCGCCTGCCGAAGGACGTGTCGTCCGCGGCGAGCACGGCATGGACGTCGGCGACCGGGTGCAGGTAAAGCTGATCGGAACGGATGCCGAGAAGGGGTGGATCGATTTTGCGGGAACAAAATAGTGGCGAGTGGCGAGTGATGAGTGGCGAGTAGAAGTCACTCATCAGTTTTCACTCGTCACTCATCACTCGCTACTCGCCACTCTACAGCTCTCTCCACCTTACACCGTCCTTCACGATCAGCTCCTCGGCTTCGCGCGGACCCCAGGTGCCGGCGGCGTACGTCGGCATCTGATCCGGTGGATGCTCCTCCCAGTAGTGGATGAGCGGATCGATCACGCGCCACGCCGCTTCGACCTCGTCGCTGCGTGTGAAGAGCGTCGCCTCGCCAATCATGACGTCGAGGAGAAGCGTCTCGTACGCGGGCGCCGACGTCTCGCCGAAGACCTCGTCGTAGGTGAAATCCATGTCCACCGGCGCCACCTCGACCTCGGAGGTGAGCGCGACGGCGGCGCCGGGGACCTTCACCTCGAAGTTGAGGTTCACTCCCTCGTCAGGCTGCACGCGCATGACGAGCGTGTTCGGTTGCAGCACCCCGCGCGTCTGATGGCCGAACATGAGATGCGGCGGTGATCGAAAAGTCACCGCGATCTCGGAGACGCGCTTCTTCATTCGCTTGCCGGAGCGGAGATAGAACGGCACGCCGTTCCAGCGCCAGTTGTCGACGTAAAGCCTAACGGCGGCGTACGTCGGGGTCGTGGAGCTCGGATCCACGTCCTTTTCCTCGATGTATCCGCTGACGAGCTTTCCATTGATCGGGCCGGCGCGATACTGCGCCCGCACGGCGTTCCGCGGGATCGCCTCGGAGTCGAGCCAGCGCACCGACTTGAGCACCTTCACCTTCTCGTCACGCACCGCACCCGCGCTCATGGTGTAGGGCGGCTCCATCGCCGTCAACGCGAGCAGCTGCAGCAGGTGATTCTGGAACATGTCCCGAACGACGCCCGCCTCCTCGTAGTAACGGCCGCGTGTCCCCACGCCGACGTCCTCGGCCGCGGTGATCTGCACGTGGTGGATCCACTGCCGATTCCAGAGCGGCTCGAAGATCGAGTTCGCGAAGCGCAGAACGAGGACGTTCTGCACCGTCTCCTTGCCGAGGTAGTGATCGATGCGGAAGACCTGATGCTCGGCAAAGAGACTGAGGACGAGCTGATTCAGGTTGGTCGCGGTCTCGAGGTCGCGGCCGAACGGCTTCTCGACGACGACGCGCACCCACGGCCGCACGCCCGCATCCCTCGTGCGCGGCGCGAGGCCGCTCTCCGAGAGGTTGCGCACGATCGGCTCGAAGATGCTTGGCGGCACCGCGAGATAGAACAGCCGATTGCGCTCCTCGGGTGCGCGCTTCGCCTCGATCTCGCTGAGGCGCGCGTCGATCTTCGAGTACTCCTTGCCGTCCGTGAGCTCGACGCAGGTGTAGTGCAGCCGCTCGCATAACGAGTTCCAGAGTGCCGGGTCGAAGCCATGGACCTCGTCCGACTGCTCGATCGACTCGCGCATGCGCGCGCGAAACATGTCGTCGTTGTCGCACGACTCGCGGCCGACGCCGAGCACCGCGAACTCCGGATCGACGAGCCCCTCCTTCATGAGCTCGTACAGCGCGGGCATCAGCTTGCGCTTGGTGAGATCGCCCATCGCCCCGAAGATCACGACCGTGCACGGATCGGCGCGGTCGCGCTTGGGGCCGAGGCCGCTGATCGTGACGCTCGGGCGCGCGGTGACGACAGCGCTGGCAGTCATGATTTCTTCACCGCGTGCCCGCCGAACTCGTTGCGCAGCGCCGCGATCACCTTGCCGCCAAACGAGTCCGCCTGACGCGAGCGGAACCGCATCAGAAGCGACAGCGTGATCACCGGCGCCGGCGTATCACTGTCGATCGCCTCCTGCACCGTCCAGCGTCCCTCGCCGGAGTCCGCGATCCATCCTTTCAGCTCTGAGAGCGCGGCGTCACGGGCGAACGCCGATGCCGCGAGCTCGTTGAGCCAGGACCTAACGACGCTGCCGTGCTGCCAGACCTCCGCGATCTGGTGCAGGTCGAGCTTCGGAAAGTTTTTCGAGGCGTGCAGGATCTCGTAGCCCTCGGCATAGCCCTGGAGCAGCGCGTACTCGATGCCGTTGTGCACCATTTTCACGTAATGGCCAGCGCCGCTCGGTCCGACGTGCGCGTAACCATTCTCCGGCGCGAGCGCGCGGAAGATCGGCTCGCACTGTTTCACCGCGGCGTCGGTGCCGCCGACCATCAAACAATATCCGTTCTCGAGGCCCCAGATTCCGCCGCTCGTACCGCTGTCGACGAACTCGATGCCGCGCTTCGCGAGCGATTCGGCGCGTCGCATCGTATCGTGGAAGTTCGAGTTGCCGCCGTCGATGATGATGTCGCCTCTCGACAGGCTCGGCACCAGAGCTTCGATGGTCTGCTCGGTGGGATCTCCGGCGGGCACCATGATCCACACGACGCGTGGTGACTTCAGCTTCGCAGCGATGTCGGCGAGGTCCTTCGCCGGTGTCGCGCCCATCTTCTGGTACTTGGCAACGACGTCGCTGCTCCGGTCGTAGACGACCGTCTGGTGTCCGTTGCGCATCAGCCGCTCGACCATGTTGCCGCCCATCCGGCCGAGGCCGATCATTGCCATTTGCATGTCGTAGCTCCTTATCGCGTTCCGGCAGTCACCACCGATCAGAGAGCGAATCCTAATCCGGCCAGCGACTGGGCCAGCGCGGTCGCGCTGGTGAAGTGAATCGTCTGCATGCCGAGCGCGCGCGCCGGCGCGAGATTCTGCTCGCGGTCGTCGACGAAGAGACAACGCACCGGCTCCGCCTGGGTCATGCCGAGCACGCGCTCGTAGATCTGACGCGTCGGCTTGCGAACGCCGAGCCAGCAGGAGCTGAAGAACACGTCGAACAAGCCGCAGAGCCCGAAGCGGTCGATCCGATGCTCGTTCAGCTCCCTCGATTCGTTGTTGAGCGTCGCGATTCGGACGCGCGTGGGCTGCCCGCGCACGCTCTGCCGCAGCCGACGCACGACGTCGAGACTGTCCGGCCATGGCGTGCTGAGACCCAACATGAATCCCTTGAAATCCTCGCGGGTGAAGTCGCGACCCGTCCAGAAGACAGTGACGTCGAGATACTCCTCGAGTGAGATCTGTCCGGACTCGAACGCGCCGACGGTTTCTTCGTGCCGATACTGAAAGTCGTCGCCGTCGAGGTGAAAGCGCTTGATCGCTTCGCCGCGCTGCTCGTGGTCCCAGCCGTTCGAGCCCAGCACGCCTCCGATATCGAAGAAGACCTGATTGATCGCCGTCATCCGACGATCACGGCGCGGGCCGGCGCGCCATCGACACCGTCGAGCAACACGGGGAGGCAGTACAGCTCGTACTCGCCGGCGGAGGGTTCGGAGAGGTCGAGGCCCTCAACGATCACGACACCGCGCGAGAGGAGCGTCTTGTGCGTCCGGTGATGGCCGGAGTGAAACTGCTCGATCGAGAGATAATCGACGCCCACCAGCCGTACGCCGAGGGAGACGAGGTACTCGGCGCCATCGGGTGCGAGATATGTGTAGTCGCGATGGAAGTCGCGCTCGCGGATAAAGCGCGAGTTTCGTGTTTTCAAAAGCACACGCTCGTACCCCGCGATCGGCTGCGAGCGGAGATACGCCTCGGTCACCGCCATCACGTCGTCGTCGAAGGCGATGACGAGCGCCGGCCCGATGAGCGCGTCGAGGGGAATCCCATCGACGCCGACGCCGCCGGGAATCATGTGCAACGGCGCGTCTACGTGCGTGCCCGTGTGGGAGCCTATCGCGAGCAGGGAGACGTTGGAGCTGCCGCCGCGCGACATGTCCTGCTGCAGCTCGATGTGAATCTCGGGGTTTCCGGGATACACCACGCCGCCATTCTTCACGGGCACGGAGATGTCGAACAGCTTTCGCGGCATCGGTCGAGACGTTGAGTGATGCGTTGAAAAGCTAGTTCGGTCGGACCGCGATGCGAAGCAACGCGGTGGGCATGCACCTGCGCATACCCACCGCGGTCTGTCGAGAACGAACGGTTTGCTTATGGCCGGCGCGCGCCAGGCGTCTCGTAGCTGGGCGTGGTGTCGCGAACGTCCACGTGGTGCGTGTCGCGACGGCGCATGCCGAGCAGCCCGAGCAAGCCGAGGAGGCCGAGCCATCCGGCCTTGGAGCCACCGCCACGATTGTTGTTGTTGTCCTGCGTCTGCGTGTAACCGAGATCGCCCTGGCCGCCCGCGGCGGTTCCGTTGCCCGCCCCCGCAGTCGCGGTGCCCGTGGCGCCTGTGCCGGGCTGACCAGCCGTCGTGCCGGCGGTTCCAGTTCCGGTACCTGCCGTTCCCGGCTGGCCACTACCAGCCGCGCCCGTCTGCGCGTGCACCATCGCCACCGGCGCAGCGGTACAAACCAGCACCAGGTAAACACGGGCCGCGAGTTTCATCACTTTCGTACTCATGAACATCTCCTCCACCCATCGGTTGAACGGAGCCGCCACATGGCGGCGAGGCGGGGGTCTCAGGCAGATGTCATGCCTCGGTGAACATTTGTCGTCGTCTCACACGCGCGGCGATCTCGTGTCCTCTTCGGCGATCTCGGCCGGTGTGCCAGCCTCGAGAATGGAGTCGGCGACGAAGTATCCGCCGGCCGCGCGCACGGTGTGCGCGACGTTTCGCCGCAGCTCATCCTGCGCGGACTGGACCGATTCGCGGCTCGCGCGAAACCGACGACCCGACTCGATGACGAACAGATCGCAGAGCTCGATCTCGTGCTCGGCGAGCGCGACACCACGCTCTTCGATGAGTCGTTGCGTCCGCGCGAGCACGCAACCGGTAGCGAAGAGCTCGACGGCCATATCCGCCAACCGCTCGAGCTCCTGCTGTCGCTCGACGATGTCGGCTCGATAATGCTGGATCACGCGCTCGGCGACGGTGCGCAGCTCAGCGACATGCTTCTCGAAGTAGCGCTTGTGTGTCGCGAGACGCTCGTCGACGGCGACGTCGAGCGTCGGCGTGGCACCGAGCGCACTCCGGAGGCGCGAGGCCGCGAAGCCGCTGATGAGGCCGAGATTTCGTACTGGTCTGCGTAGCGCGGAGCCGATCTCCTTGAGCCGCTCGGCGGGCCCCTGGATGCCATTGAGCGCGATGAACAGACGCAGAATCTCGTTCGTCCCCTCGAAGATCCGGTTGATGCGCGAATCGCGCAGCCACCGCTCGTAGGGGTATGGCTTCACGAAGCCGCGCCCGCCCGCGACCTGGACCAGCTCGTCCGCGGCTCGCCAGATCATCTCGCTCGTGAAGACCTTGCAGCAGGCGGCCTCCAACGCCCAATCCTCCGCGTCGTCACCCACCACCGATGATGATGCGAGCTCCGCGAGAATGCCGAGCATCGCGTCCGCGGCGTAGATGTCGGACGCGACGCGCGCGAGCTTCCGTTGAGTAATCTCGAAATCGGCGATCGGGCGGCCGAACTGCACGCGCTGCTCGGCGAACTCGGTCATCTCCGCCGCTACCTGCTTCGTGCCGGCGGTGCATCCGGCGGCCAGCGTTAGGCGGCCGCCGTTGAGCACGTGTACGGCCACGCCGAATCCCTTTCCAACGACGCCGAGCACGTGATCGGCCGGGACTTCGAGCTCCTCATACACGAGCTCCGCCTGCGTCGACCCCCGAATGCCCATCTTGCGAATGAGGCGATCGACACGAAAGCCAGGCATGTCGGGCCGAATGATGAACGCTGTCGGCCGCTGAACGATCTTGCCACCGCGCTCGACATCGGTCTGGGCAAAGGTGGCGATGACACCGGCGCGCTGCCCATTGCCGATCCAGAGCTTGCGTCCGTTCAGAATCCAGCGGGATCCATCGGGGCTCAGCCGTGCTGTCGTCCTGACGTGCTGCGCGTCGGAGCCGGTCTCGGGCTCCGTGAGCGCGTAGGCGGCGAGCGTCTCGCCGCGGGCGAGCATCGGGAGGTATCGGGCCTTCTGCTCGGCGTTGCCAAAGAGCACGATCGCTTTGGAGCCTAGCCCGCAGTGCACGCCGACGAGCACGGCGAGCGACGCGTCAGTCCGTGACAGCTCGCCGAAGATGCGGGCGTAGCCCGTCATCGAGAGACCGAGACCGCCGTATTCTTTCGGAATCGAAAGGGCGAGAAAGCCGGTGCGGGCCAGGGCGCGAATGACGTCTTCGCCGATCGTCTCCTCCTCGTCAAATCGCGCGGAGTCGATGAGCCCTTCGTGCTGCATCTGCCGCAAATCGTCGATCAGCCGCCGGACGACCCGCGCTTCGGCGGCGTCGCGTCGGTCCAGCGGCGCGGGATACGGGAAGAGCAGGGAATCGTGGAGGGCGCCGGCGAAAATCCCGCGAACGAAGGAAGGCATGTACCGGGCAGAGAGTAGAGAGTAGAGAGTAGAGAGTAGAGAGTAGAGCGTGAACCACCAGGCGAGAGGAGCGGGAGCCCGTGCGCAGCGCGGGCGACTCCGAATCGATCAGCTCCGAGCGCAGCGAGGACCGCGCGCAACGCGCGCGCGACTCCAAATGGACTCGGTCCGAGCGAAGCGAGGACCCTTACAGGCGCGCTTCGCGCGCCTGTAAGGAATGGGTAATGGCGACAACGTGGGCTTTCCAAGGGCGTTGTCTGACATTTCCTTAGGTCCGCATGCGCGCCCCACGGTCACTCGGCACCATTCTCCTGCTCGCCCTCGCGCTCGTGCTCGTGGGCGTCCTGGTCTTTCAGGCCCAGGACGCAGCGCGGTCGCAGCAGCGCATCGCCGAGGCGACGTTGAACGACTATGCCTCCTTCGCCGACTGGCAGCTGACGCAGCAGGCGAAGAGCAGCGTGCTGTCGTCGGTGATCACCTCGCTCAGCGCGCAGGCATCCCGCGTCGATCCGCGGCGCCTCGCCCAGACGATGGTCACACCGGAGCAGGCGGAGGCAGACGCGCGCGCGGTCACCGAGTCGTGGTGCCAGTGCATGCGCGGCGTGCACTATTTCTTTCGCTACGACTGGGCGGATGGCACCTTCCGCACGACCGCCAACGAGCTACCGGACGCCGCGCTCGCCTGGGCGCGCGATACGGTCGCGAGCTACGCGAAAGCTCTCCCTCCCATCAGCGGCCCTCAGCCAACGACCTTCGGGTCGCCAGACGCTGCCTTCGGCGCGCTCCGTCCACTCGCGGTCGTGGTGACGAGTGACTCGTATGGGATGATCGTCGCCGATGCGGCGCGAGCCCATGTGCCGGGCGACACGTCCGTGCCGCAGCTTCTGGTGTTCGTCGTCGTACGCGAGCCATCGGCGGGGCATCCGGTGGTGATCTATGGCTACGCGACCGACCCGCGCACTTATCTTGGTCCGACGCTGCAGTTGATCCATCAGCGGAACGCGCTGCTTCCCCCGTCGCTCCTCAAGAACACGGCGCCGGACTCGATCCTGGCGATCTCGGTGAGCACCATCGACGGTCGCGAGGTCTACCACTCGCCTGGGTTCTTTCCGACGCGCTATCAGGCGGCGGACACGCTCGAGCCGCGCTTCGGCCGACTCGTTATGCACGTGGGGCTGCGACCAGAGCTCGCGTCGCAGCTGATCGTCGGTGGGCTGCCGCGGTCGCGGCTTCCACTCCTCGGCGCCGTTTTCGTGCTCACGGCCGGGCTTCTCGCGGTGGCACTCCGGCAGCTCTATCGGCAGCAGGAGCTGGCGCGGCTCCGCACCGAGTTCGTCTCCGGCGTGTCGCACGAGTTGCGAACGCCGCTGGCCCAGATCCGCTGGTTCGCCGAGCTACTTCATCTCGGCAAGCTCCGCTCCGACGAGGAGCGGTCGCGCTCGGCGGGGATCATCGACCAGGAAGCGCGCCGGCTGACGTACCTCGTTGAGAATGTACTCAACTTCTCCCGTGCCGAGAAAGGAACGAATCGGGTCACCCCCGAGCCGCTCGATCTCGATACCGAGATCCGCGACGCGGTGGAGATGTTCACGCCGCTCGCGCGCTCGCGCCGCATGATGCTCCGGATGGTTACATCCGGACTCACCGTCACGGCAGATCGGAACGCGCTCCGTCAGATCCTGCTCAACCTGCTCGACAACGCGGCCAAGTACGGGCCAGCGGGCCAGACGATCACGGTCGGGAGCCAGGCGGCGCCGGCGACGGACGGATCGCGCGTCCGGGTCTGGGTGGAGGACGAGGGGCCGGGCATTCCATCGAGCGATCGCGTTCGCGTCTGGGAGCCGTACGTCCGACTGAATCGGGCCGCGGAGTCTGCAACGGGAGGGAGTGGGATCGGACTGTCGGTCGTGCGGGAGCTCGTCGAACTGCAGCATGGAGCGAGCTGGATCGAAGCGGCGGGCGCGGGCGGCGGCGCCCGCGTCGTCATCGAGCTGCCCGCGCGAGTCGCGCCCGAGGCCGCGACGACGCCCGCGCGCGAGCAGGAGCATGCACCAGCGGTCAGCGAACCCTGATGGTCGTGCAACTGGGAAACATTCTCATCGTCGAGGACAATCCCGACCTCGCGTACGGGCTTCGCACGGGCCTCGAGATCGAGGGGTACGAGGTCGCCGTGGCGGAGGACGGCGAGACCGGGCTCGCGCGTGCCAAGCAGTGGCTGCCGGACCTGGTGATCCTGGACCTCATGCTGCCGGGAATGGACGGCTATCGCGTGCTCCGCAGCCTCCGTGACGACGGCCTGGAGATGCCCGTGCTCATCCTCACCGCCCGCGGGCAGGAGGCCGACAAGGTGCTCGGCTTTCGCCTTGGTGCGGACGATTATGTCACGAAGCCGTGCGGAGTTCTGGAGCTGCTCGCTCGTGTGGGCGCCCTGCTGCGGCGATCGCGGATGTCCGAGCGCGCGGTCCATGCCGGGGGTGAAGCCGTCGAGCGATTCGGGGACGTCGAGATCAATCCCGCATCCAGGACGGTGACACGCCGGGGCGAGCCGGTAGCGCTGAGCCCCAAAGAGTTCGATCTTCTTCTCACGCTCATTCGCCGGCGCGGCGCGGTGGCGTCACGTGTGGAGCTCCTCCGCGAAGTCTGGGGGCATCGAGTTGAAGTCATGACCCGAACGGTGGACATTCATATTGCCGAGCTGCGGCGGAAGCTCGAGGAGGATCCATCGGTGCCGCGGCACATTCTCACCGTATGGAAGGCCGGCTACCGGCTGGAGCCATGATGCCGAGGACGATGCGTACCCGGGGCATGCGGGGAGCGTTCGCTGGACTGCTTGGCGTCTCGATCACTGTGGTGTCGTGCGCTCGATCGCCGGCAGCGGTCTCGCCGAGTCGCGCCGCCGTGACTCAGGCACAACGGACCGATCCCACTAATGGCGTCGACGTCCTGAGCGCGATGCACGATCGGTACGCGGCTGTGTGGTACCGGACGCTCAGCTTCTCGCAGACAACGACGATCACGCTGCCCAACGGCGGGACGCTCCAGCAGCAGTGGCTGGAGGCAGGGAAGTTTCCCGGTCGGCTCCGCATCGATACGGATACGGCGAATCGGAGCGGCGTGATCTACGCCGGAGACACGGTCTACCGCTTTACCAACGGCAAGCTCGCGGCCGCGACCGCGGACATGAACGAGCTGCTCATTCTCGGGTTCGACGTCTACGCCCAGCCGGTGACGCGCACGGTGGAGGTGCTACGCGGCCGGGGGATCGATTTGTCGAAAATCTCACGCGCGACGTGGGAAGGACGGCCCGTATTCGTCGTCGGCGCTACCGCTGGCGACACGGTCTCGAAACAGTTCTGGATCGACGCCGAGCGGCTGCTGTTCGTGCGTCTCGTCGAGACGGTAACGACACCGGCCGGTGCGCGGCGCGTCGATTATCGTTTTCTCAAGTACGTGCCGCACGGGAATGCCTGGGTTTCAGAGGAGGTCGTGGGACTGCGCGACGGCAAGCCGAGCCTGCATGAGGTGTATGCCAACGTGCGAGTGAATGTCCCGCTCGACGACGCGACCTTCGATCCGAAGCAGTACGCGACGTTCACCCCCTGGTACCGGCGGTGACCGGTTGGCCGCCGCGGATTCGTTAGGGGAGTCGGTGGCGCCCGTGGACCGCGGGCACCTCGAGCGATTGGCGACGCGCTTCGGTGCCCACTTCGTCATCGAGCTCATCGACATCTTCATCGCCCAGGGTCGTGAGCGCCTGACGGCGGCCGAGCAGGGAATTGCCGAAGGGGACGTAACTGCCGTCGTCGCCGCGGCGCACGCGCTGAAATCGAGCGCGGGCAATCTCGGAGCCAAGCCGTTAGGCCAGTGCGCCGCCGAGATCGAACGTCGGGGCACCGCGGGCGCTGCGGTGTCCGTGCTCGCGCCCCTCGTCACCACTCTTGGCGGAGCGTTCGCAAAGGCGTGTGAAGTGCTCGAGGTGCTCCGCGCCGATGTCGAGCGAAGAACAGTTTAGGGTCAGCTATCAGTCCATAGTCCATAGTTATCAGGGAGTTCGGAACGAAGCGTTGATTGGATGAAGAGCAGATCCCTCGCGTCCGCTCGGGATGACAGGGAGGGTGTCATTCCGAGGAGCGAAGCGACGAGGAATCTGCACCTCATCCCATCAACGTTTCGTTCCTTCTTACCTGATAACTATGGACTATGGACTGATAACCGAGGTTAACGCTTCCTCGAGCCGGGTCCCGAGAGCGGCGGCGTCGGTGACCGGAGCATCGCAGGTGTAGTTGCGGCAGACGTAGGCCGTGGCGCGTCCACCGGGCGCCGGGCGGTCCGCGAGCAATGGGATGTCCGCCGTCGTTCGCGCGTGACCGCCTGCGAGCACGAGCGAGGGAACGTACCGCTCCGCGGCGGCGCGCGTGAGCGCGCGAAAATCGTCGGCAGTGGGATCACCGACGATCGCGAGCTCCACCGCTCCACGCACCAGAAGATCGGCGACGCCTAACGCGTGGCCGAATGCCGCCGGATGGCGCGCCATCGGCTCGGCCAGCGTCTCGAGCACATACGTCGCGCGGCGGCGCATCGTCTCGTCCTGCAGGAGATCCGCGAGTCGCGCGAGGAGCTCGGCGACGAGCGACGTTCCGGACGGTGTCGCGTTGTCGGTCACGTCGCGCGGGCGGGTAACGAGCGCCTCGTGATCGCTGGGCGTGTCGAAGAACGCGCCGGCCTCGTCGTCCCAGAACCAGGTGACGGCCGCATCGGCGATCGTGCGTGCGCGCTCCAACCAGATCTCATCGAAGGTGAGCTCGTAGAGCGCGAGTGCGGCGAGGCCGAGCGCGGCGTAGTCCTCGAGATATCCGGCGAGCTTCGCCACACCGTTCTTGTACGATCGATACACGCGGCCGCCGCGCACGAGCGCGCGGAAGAGAAACTCGCCGTGACGGACCGCTTCAGCTCGATACGGCATTCGGTCGAAGGCACGTGCCGCCTCGGCGATGGCGCGCACCATCAGTCCATTCCACGAGGCGAGTGTCTTGTCGTCGCGACCCGGCCGAACGCGCGCCCCGCGTGCGGCGAGCAGCGTGTGGCCGGCGGCGGCGACCCGGGCCTGCAGCTCGGGGACGCCGATGCCGAGTCGTGCCGCGACGACCGACGGCTCGTTCGGCACATTCAGTATGTTCTTTCCCTCGAAGTTGCCCGCCGCCGTTACACCCCAGTACTCAGCCGCCAGCGCGGCCTCAGCGCCTAACGCCGCGTCGAGCTCGGCGCGCGTCCAGACATAGAACTTGCCCTCGTGGCCCTCGCTGTCGGCATCGAGCGAGGAATAAAATCCACCATCGGGCGCCGCCATCTCGCGCAGCGCCCAATCGATCGTCTCCTCGACGACGCGGCGGATCTCCGCGTCCTTGGTCGCCTGCCACAGATGGACGCCGAGGCGCGCGAGCAGCGCGTTGTCGTACAGCATCTTCTCGAAGTGGGGCACGAGCCAGTGGTCGTCCACCGCATAACGAGCGAACCCGCCGCCGAGCTGGTCGTAGATGCCGCCGCGCGCCATGGCACGAAATGAATCCCGTGCCATTGTCAACGCGTGGCCTGTCCGCGTCCGCGCCCAGTAGCGCAGCACGGAATCGAGCGCCATCGCCTGCGGGAATTTCGGCGCGCCGCCGAAGCCGCCGTGACGTTCGTCGAAATCGCGCGCGAGCTCGCGATAGGCGCGCTCGAGCAGCGTCGCCGAGAGGACGCCGGTGCTGCGCGTCGGATGCGTCGTGGCCGCGAAGAACTCGCGCAGCTGCGACGTCGTCCGTTCCACGTCTCCACGACGGCTGCGATACGCGTCGCCCACTGACGCGAGGACGCGCTGGAACGACGGCATGCCGTGGCGGTCTTCCGGAGGAAAATACGTCCCGGCATAGAAGGGCAGCATCGCCGGCGTGAGAAAGACCGTCATCGGCCACCCGCCATGTCCGGTCATCGCCTGCACGGCCTGCATGTAGATGCCGTCGATGTCAGGCCGTTCCTCCCGGTCGACCTTGATGTTGATGAAGTTCTCATTCATCAGTCGCGCGATCGCTTCGTTCTCGAACGATTCGTGCGCCATCACGTGGCACCAGTGGCAGGCGGCGTAGCCAACGCTGAGGAGGATCGGCTTGTCCTCCTCGCGCGCGCGGGCGAGTGCCTCCGATCCCCACGGATACCAGTCGACGGGATTCTCGGCGTGCTGCAGGAGGTAGGGACTGGTTTCGTTCGCGAGACGATTGGGCATGTGCGATCCAGCGTGACGGCCGTGAGCCGATCGAAGTTCTCGTCGTGACGACTTGTCGTAGACGCGCGCCGAGAGAAGGTTATATGCCTCGACCGCGGCGTGCCGCTCGCTCTCGCTCATCCTCCTGCTCTCGTGGCGCACTCGTCCAGACCTCATTCGCACAAGCACGCCGGAGCCCGGCTCGAGCCCGTTCCCGAAGCTCCAGCCATACCGCTCCATCGCCGCATCCCGTGGACCGCGGTCGTCATCTCGCTGTTGGTGCTGATCGCTGCGGCGTTGCCGGAAGAGCCCATTCGCGACGCGATCACCCTCGGGCCCGTGCCGGAGGCTCACCTCGAGCTTTCGGCCGGTTATCTGGCGGTCGCGCCACTCTCGAATGTCCTCGACACGCTGACGCTCCTCGGCGCTCGGCAACACATCGTCGTCCTGCTTAGCGTCATCATCCTCTACGCACTCGTTCGTGTGTGGCGTGCGCGGCTCGCTCGGCGACGTGGTGGAGTCGTGCATCCTCCGATGCGGCGTGCCCTTCGCGAGCTCGGCTTCGCCGGACTCTTGCTCGCGGCGATCGTTCTTGCGTACGCGGCCGCCGCCGTTTTGCCGCGGCCGATGGCGGCGCTGGTGACTCAGCCGAACGACGTCATTCTCATCGCCGACTTTCACGCCCACACCCGTTACTCCCACGACGGCCGACCGGGCTGGGATCCTGGCGACGTTCGCGCGTGGCATCGCGCCGCGGGCTTCGACGCTGCCTACATCTCGGATCATCGAACGGTGGAAGGCGCGGAGCTCGGCATCGTCGACAATCCACCCGTGGCTGGCCAGGGCGAGATGATCCTGCAGGCCATAGAGGCGGGCTGGCACGGCGAGCATGTGAACATCCTCGGCGCAAATCGCTTTTACAAAGGCGTGACCACCGCCGATCTCCGGGACGTCGACGACCAGGCGCTCCGGCTCGCGAGCCTGCTGCCTGGTCGCGAGCCGATCGTCATCCAGACTTTCCCAGGGCGTCTCGACAGCCTGCCGCTCGCGAAGGGACCGCAGACTGCTGGAATCCGGGCGATCGAGGTCATCGACGGCGCGCCGCGCGGGATCGATCAGACGCGCATCCTCAGGTCGCGCATCGTACATCTCGCCGATAGCGCGAACATCGCGATGGTCGCCGGTAGCGACAATCATGGCTGGGGCTACGCGGCGCCAGGATGGACGCTGCTGATCGTGCCCGGCTGGCGGGGAATGAAGACCGACTCGCTGGCGGCGTCGATCGAGCAGTCGCTTCGTGGCGGACGCGAGGCGACCCGGGTCGCGGAGCGGCGGATTCCCGGTGAGCTGAATGGTGGCAACGCCCTCGAGCTCACGCTCACCCTTCCGATCGTGGTCTGGGGCATGTTCACGACGCTTTCCGTCGACGAGCGCGTCATCTGGCTGGTCTGGACCTGGGGCGTGGTGCTGGTCTGGCGCCTAACGAGCGGCTGGCGCGCCCGGCGCCGCCGGCGCATCGCCTGACCGCAGTGCGCGACATCGCGCCTGCTCGCGCTCGCTGGCAGATGGTGGCCGGCGTGCTCGGCGCCGGATTCGTCATTCGTCTCGTCTTCGCCGCGCTCATCCCGCTGTTCGGTGACGAGGCATACTACTGGGAGTGGTCCCGACGCCTCGCCGCGGGCTACTTCGACCACCCGCCGGGCATCGCTGTGCTCGTGCGCGGCGGCACGGCCGTCTTCGGCTCCGTCGCGTTAGGCGTGCGCTTCCTGCCCGTGGTCGCCGGCCTGGTCGCGGCGGTCGCCACCGCCGGCGTCGCGCTCCGCCTCGCCGGTGAGCTCGGCGCGCTCCGGGCCGCGCTGATCATCACCTGTATGCCCCTGGCGGCGGCAGGGCTCGTCCTGGCCACGCCCGACGCGCCGCTCCTCGCGACTGTATCGTTAGGCGTGTACGGGGTGGTTCGCGCCGTCCAGTCCCCGCCCGGCTCACGGGCATCGCTCGGCTGGTGGTGCGTGAGCGGCGTCGCGCTCGGATTCGCGTTCTCGTCGAAGTACACGTCGATCCTGATGCCGATCGGCGTCACGATCGCGATCCTCGCGCGCAAGAGTCTTCGGGTGCGGCTCCGTGAGCCCGGCCCATACGCGGCCTGTATCATCGCGACGGTGATCTTTCTCCCCGTGCTCCACTGGAACGCTCAACACGACTGGGTCTCCTTCGGCTTTCAGGTCCATCACGGACTCGCGACGCCGGCGCGACGAGATCTCCTCGCCCCGCTCAAGCGGCTGGGTGACATGATCGGTGGCCAGGCAGGCCTCGTCTCACCCATTCTGTTCGTGCTCCTCGGGATCGCGGTCGTTCGCGGGCTTCGCCGCGCCAGCTCGGATGCCGCGTTCGTTCTGGCGACGATCGCGGCGTTCACCTTCCTCTTCTTCTGTTACAGCGCGACGCGCCAGCGCGTGGAGGCAAACTGGCCAGCGCCGGCCTACATCGCCGCGATTCCACTCCTCGGCGCCCTCGGCGGCAGCGCGCGGCTCGACCGATGGCTTCGTGCCGGCATCTGGCTCGCCGCTGTGCTCTCCGCGGTCATCTATCTCCACGCGGCTTTCGAGATCCTTCCACTCCCGGCGCGAAAGGATCCTCTCGCACGGTCCGCGGGCTGGGGAGAGCTCGCTGGTGCCCTCGATGTCGCAGCCAGACGCGCGCCGTCGATGTCCGACCAGACGACATCACGGTTCGCCGCGGACCGGTATCAGGACGCATCCGAGCTCGCGTTCCATTTCGTCAATCATCCAACCACGTTCTCGCTCAATCTTTCTGGCCGGAGCAATCAATTCGATCTCTGGCCGGGCTTCGCTGAGACTGCACGCCTGGGCGACGATCTCGTTGTCGCCGTCGACGAGACCGCCGATACGAATCCGATCATCCTTCGACTCGCACCGCACTTCGAGACTTACGCGCGCGACAGCCTGGTCGACCTTCGGAACCGCCACGGTCTCATTACGCGACGCCGCATCTGGATCATGCGCCGATGGCTCGGTGGCTGGCCCTCACGCTCATGACGCCGCGCTTGCGAGATGGCTCCGCGCACTGCTTGTTAAGGGAGGGCCGCGGCTGGCACCGACCGCGGCAACGCGGCGAACCAGCGGATGCCCGTCCGATGACAATCCCGAGATTCCGTCCTCCGCAGCAGACGCGCAGTCAGGAGACGCTCGATCGGATTCTCGACGCGGCCGAGCGCGTGCTCGAAGAGAAGAGCTTCACCGAGGCCACCCTCGCCGAAATCATGGAGCGAGCGGGCGTCACGGTCGGCGCCTTTTACCGCCGCTTTCCCGACAAGGACGCGTTGCTGCATCTGCTCGACGAACGTTTCTTCCGCGAGCTGCAGGAGCGCGGCGACGAGCTGCTGGATCCGGCGCACTGGCACTCGGCGTCAGTCGGGGAGATTCTCACCCAGATCGCCCGGACGGCGGTGCAAGTGTACACGGCCAAGCGCGGCGTCGCGCGGAGTGTCTTCCTCCGCGCCCGCGTCGATCCTGTCATCCAGGCCACGGCGCGCCGGGTGAACGCGCAGTACATCGAGCGGCTGCGCGCGCTGCTCCTCGACCCGAGCCGACGAGCCGAGGTTACGCACCCGGATCCCGACCGCGCCATCGCGCTCGGTTTCATGATGTTCTTCGGCGCGTTGCGCGAGACGACCGTCTTCGGCGAGGTCTGGCCCGATCACGATCAGCTCGTCGGGAAGGATCTCGGCGACGAGATGGCGCGGCTGTACCTCGCGTATCTCGGCGTCCACGGCGCGCCGCCGCCGCGCTGATGTATTCACGTTTGCTCATCACTCACATCCCGCAATGCTGACTGCTTCCCCGACCGCCGTCCCCGCCGACATCGATCAGTTCTTCACCGAGAACGAGCCCCGCATCCGCGGCGAGCTCTTCGATCTGCTCCGAATCCCCAGCGTCAGCGCCCGGTCCGAGCATAACGAGGACACCGCGCGCACGGCGGAATGGGTCGCGCGCAGCATGCGGGATGCGGGGCTCCAGGCGACCGTTCATCGCACCCCCGGACATCCTATCGTCGTCGGTGAGTGGCGCGGGGCGGGGAGCACCGCGCCGACGGTGCTCGCGTACGGCCATTACGACGTGCAGCCGGCCGAGCCGCTCGAGCTCTGGGCGAGCCCACCCTTCGAGCCAACGATTCGCGACGGCCGCATCTACGCGCGTGGGTCCGTCGACGATAAGGGGCAGCTCTTCCTGCACGTGAAGGCACTGGAGGCGCTGCTGCGCACGCGTGGGGCGCTCCCGGTCAACGTGGTGCTGCTCGTCGAGGGCGAGGAAGAGGTCGGGAGCGAGCATCTCTCGAGCTTCATCGAGGCGAACGCGCAGCTCCTCCGCGCAGACGCCGTCGTGATCTCCGACTCGGCGATGTTCGCGCCGGGTCTTCCCTCGATTCTCTCCTCGCTCCGCGGTATGGCGTACTTCCAGATCGACGTGCAGGGCCCGTCCGTCGATCTGCACTCGGGGAGCTACGGTGGCGCGGTCGTGAATCCGGCGATGGCGCTCGCGCGCATTCTCGCGACCATGCACGATGGCTCCGGCCACGTGGCGATCGAGGGATTCTACGACAAGGTGGTGGACTGGGGCGCCGCGGCGCGCGACGAGATCCGCGCTCTCCCCTTCGACGAGGAGCATTTTCGCGTCGAGACGGGGTCGCCCTCGTTAGGCGGTGAGGCCGGCTTCAGTACGCTCGAGCGGCTGTGGATGCGCCCGACCTGTGAGATAAACGGCTTGCTCAGCGGCTACACGGGCGAGGGGGCCAAGACCGTGCTCCCATCCAAGGCGATGGCCAAGGTCAGTTGCCGCCTCGTTCCCGACCAGGATCCGCAGGAGATCGAGCGCCTGCTGCGCGCGCATGTCGAGCGCTATGCGCCGAAGGGCGTCTCCGTCACCGTCACGCACCTCCACGGCGGGCGCCCATGGCGCGCCAATCTCGACGGCCCGCTCTTCGACGCGGCGCGTCGCGCCCTCGCCGCGGCGTTCGGTCGCGAGCCCGTCATCACCGGTGAGGGTGGCTCCATCCCCGTGGTCGGCGATTTCCAGCGCATCCTCGGCGCGCCGGTGCTGCTGATGGGCTTTGGACTTCCCGGCGAGAACGCCCACGCACCTAACGAGTGGATGAGCGAGGAGAACTTCACGCGCGGGCTGCGCGCGGTGGCGATGCTGTACCAGGAGCTGGCCGTGAACGGGTAAACGGTGGACCGTGGACCGTGGACAACTACCGCTCACGGATCACGGATCACGGATCACCGTTCACCGACTAGAATCTCCACTCGCGAATCACCCGGGCGCCAACCGACTGACGCCGGAAGAACGGCTGGCTCTCGAGCGTCGGCTGGTTCAGCAACACCTGCGGTTGCGTGTATACCGAGTACAGCCAGCCCGTCCCGGTGCGGTAGTCGAGTCGCGCGCCGGGCAGATAGCTGTACTCCTGTACGGCGAGGAAGGTGCGCGAGTTGAGGTACTTGCCTCCTTCGACTCGCGTCCCCTGAATGAACTGCGAGAACCCGGACGACGTGCCGCTCACGAGCTCGGGCGCATCTCCCGGCGAGATGTAAAACTGATCCGCACCCAGGGCGCGTCCCGCCTGCGCCTGAATCTGCTCGAAGAGCACACCGACCGCCACGCCCTCGAGACGAGTCATGGCCACCTGCGCGCCTCGTCCGACGAGACCGCCCGGTCCGCTGGTCGTTAGGCTCGACCCTTCCGTCTGCATGAGGTCAGTGGCCGGAGAGCCGAAGGCGAGGAGCGTCAAAAGCTCCGACTGTGTCCGCGGCGGTTGCGCGTCGCTCTGCAAGGTGAGCTTCGGCCTCTTGAGAGTGCCACCGATGAGCACCTGAATGTTCATCGCCGGGCCGCCCGCGAGCTGAACCTGATATTCTCCCGTCGCCTGGAGCGTCGGATTCAATTCCGACGTGCCAACGAACGTCGCCGATCCACGGGTGATCTGAAAGCGTTTGCTGAGGAATGTATAATCGCCTCGATCGGTGCCGACCGCGCCCGTCAACACCGGTTGCCCCTGGGCGACGTGTATCTCGATCGGATAGTCGGTGTAGATCTCGACGTTCGCGTCGGTGCTGCGAACCCACGTATCACGGCTGATGCCGAGCGCGACTTCCACGCGCATGTTCTTGAGGATGGGCGACGGCGTTGGAAAGAGCTGATCGTCCTGCATCAGCGCCGTGTCCTTGACGGCGTTGAAGAGGTCCGGATCACCCGCGCCGATGACATGTTGGCTCGAGGGTTCGAACTGGATGACGCCACTCGTTACCTGCACCTGCCCACTGAGATACGGCCGCGCCAGCGGTCCGGTGAATCGCAGTCCCGCATCGGCGTTGAGGCGTCCGCGGTCGTTGTCCAGGACCTCGGCGTTGTGCGCCACGAGAAAGAGGTTGAAGCTCGGATCGCGAATGCTCGCGACGCGGATCCCTCCCGTTAGGCTCACCGTGCCGCGGCCGGAGCGACCGACGAGCGAGTCGATGCGCACGGAGTCGTTCGCCATCCGCACCGATCCGGCGAGGTTGTCGAGATACATCCCCGTCGGATTGAGCCGAACGGTGCCGCGGTTGATCATCAGGCCGCCGGCGACTCTCGGGTTATCGAACGTTCCGCGCAGCGCCACCTGCGCGGCGGCCTGGCCGTGCACGTCGCTGACGATGCCCGTGAAGGCTGGAATGAGCCCGAGTGGCAAGCTGTCCGCTGTGAGGTCGGCGGATATCGGCCCGTGCAAGAGTCGCGATCCTGTGACGCCGCTGAGCCCGAGGTTGATGGGCAAATTCGCCGCGAGCGTCGCCATTGGGGCGCCGCCGCGCCGGAGGAGGTCGAGGTGCGTGGTCAGAGCGCGGCGCTCATAGCCGAATGTGCCGTGCAGCTCGGGAACCGTATCTCCCTTGTACACGGCTCCGACCAGACCTAACGCGCCTCGCAGCCGCGGCGCTGCCATGGTGCCTTGCATGCTCCCGTGCAACGTCACGAATCCCTGGAGATCGACGTCGCTCTGCAGAATGTCGAGCAGGTCGCCGACCTGGAAGTTGTCGACCGCGACCTCGAAGTTGCCGACGCCGCTCGACGGCAGCAGCCCATTCGCGTAAATGCGGCTCGTCGGGCCGCTGCGCAGCTCGAGGTTCTGCACCGCGATTCCCTGCGGTCGCATCTGAATGCTCGCCGGATGTGTCGCCTGCCAGACCGTCGTATCGAATCGGAGCTGCATGTTCGCGATGCGCAGCTCGCGATTGTCGGGGCGTACGAAGAAATCACCCTTGAAGCCGTAGTCGCGCTCGTCGCCTTGACGCACGGCAAGCTCGACGCGGCCACCACGGTCTTGGAACCGAAACGTCGCGTTCGTTCGCAGGCTGTCGAAGGCGAAGCCCCCGGCGGCGACGTTCTTGCCTGCGAGTCCGACGGCGATTGCGGACGTTGGGGTGCGTGCATTGGTCCACGCGAACATCGCCATGATTGTATCGGCCGCAATTCCATGCACGTCCAATCCGCTGGCGCCAAGACGCCCGCGCGTGTCGAACCGCTGGAGATTCCCCGTCAACTCCCCAGCGAGACGTACGTTGCCTTTGAGAGCAATCGGTGTGGCCTTCGGGGTGTCGACGACGAGCGTTGGCAATGGACGTCCCGTCGCTAGACGTTCGACCTCCGTTCGACGGGCAATGCGCGCCGAATCCGCGCGCGCACGCCTAACGGCGCGGGCGACGACCGCTGGCCGCGGTCGATACGATCCGGTATCGGGACCAGTGTGCGGCAACAGGCGATCGAGCGCGCTCAGCGAATCGATCTGCACGATGTATGAGAGGGTACCGGTGCGATTTGCCACGAGGCCGAACGATCCGTGCACGTCGATGTTCGTGTGTGCGCCGCTCAGCTGCAGCTTCTGGAAAGTTGCAAGTCCATTCGCGACGGCAACCCGCACCGAGCCCGTATCCACCGCTAGGCTGTCCCATCGCGAGCCAGCCGCCAGGTCGGCCATGAACGTCGCGTTCATCGTCGCCGGGCTGAACCCGCTGCCCTGAGCACGCGCCGTCAGCGTCAATGACGTCACCGGACCACTCGCGAGCACGGTGTGGACGTTGAAGACGTACATACCCACCGCGAGATCGTACCGCTTCGTCGGCCCTGTGAGACCGACGTTCCCACGCGCCACCAGCCGGCCCCGATCAGGCAGGCGCAGGTCCGTCGAGACGGCGAGATTCGCGAGCGATCCGGTGAGTCGCACCGGCCCCACCGCGCTCCCCTGCAGTCCGATCGCGGGCGCGAAGCGGCCAATCTCGGCGAGTGAAACCGGTCGCGCGATCACGTTGACGTCCATCCATGGCGCGGTGCCGTTTCGTGCAAGGCGCAGAGCTGCCGTGCCCGTGAGCTGCGAATGGTAGCCGCGATCGTCGTGCGCGATGTCGAGGTTGCCGGCAAGCCGCGTCCGCGTATCGCCGGAGACCGTCGCCGTTCCCGTCACGACGCCGGAGACTGGCAGTTGCAGCCCATTTCCGGCGAGCGCCTTCGCGAGCTCCACCTGCACCGGGTGAAGCCGCAGACGCAGATTGTTGGCGCGCACCGCGCCATTCCCGAATCCGACGACGCCGAGCGCGGCAACCTGACTCGTGCCGGTCGTGACGTCGGCGAAGGCGACGTCGGCGTCGACGCGCAATGCGTTCTTACCGCCATTCAGCGCCGCACGCCCGCTCAGCGATCCACGGCGCGGCGACTTGAACCCAGCGATGAGCTGCTCCGCGAGACGCGTGTCGAAGTTCGCGAACCGCAGATTGGTGTCGTGCAGCGCGAAGGTGTCGGACATCGTGATGCCGAAGTCACCCTTCACGGTCGTCGCACCAACCGCGACATCGGCGTTTCGCGCGGTGTAGTCCTGCACCTCACCCTTCCACCGCATCGCGAACTCCAGTGTGCCGCCGCCTTCTGCCGGCAATCGCGGATAGAGCCACCGGAGATCCGCGAGGGCGGCCGGCGCGCCGCGCAGGGTGAGCAGCATGTCGCCGGAGCTGAAGGCGTAGCTGCCGTCGCCGCTCACCCGCGACGCTGGCATGGCCGCGCGCACACCGCGCCACCAGAGCGAATCGTTGTTGAAGTTGAAGTTCCCCTTCATGTCCGTGACAACCGCCGCCGGTGGCCGGAACGGCAGCGCCGTCATCTGCAGCGACGCAACCTGCGCGTACCGATTCTTCTCGTTAGGATCGGCCAGCCGGAGCATCGGCAGCGACGCGTTCAGCGATCGCAACTCGACCACCTTCTGGTAGGGCGGAGCGCCGCCGTAGCTGTGCGCAGCCTGCACGACCATCGCGCGCCCGTGGCCACCGAGCGCTTCGCGAATCAATGAGTCGCGCGACGACGGGCTGAGACTCGTCCCCGGCGACCACGGCGTCCGCACGACGACATCGCCGTCCACCACTGTCACGTTCTCGAACCGGATCCAGCTGCCGAATCCCGGGCCGGTGCTCTGCTGTGACGTCGTGTCGCTGACGAAGATCCGCTGATAGTTCCACTTCCCACCCGGCGGCCGATCCAGCACGATCAACGGCCGCACGAGCCGCACGTCCTCGAGCCAGATCTTCTTCCCGATCAATGCGCCGAGAGCGTACCGCGCGCTCACCTCCTGCGCGGCGATGAACGGCTCGCCGCTACTGTCACTGATCGCGAAGTCGTGAATCGTTAGGCCGCTGAGGAGATTGCCCGACAGCCGCCCGATCGTCGCCTTCCCGTGGATGCGGCTCTGGAGCTGCGACAGCGCGATCCGCCGCACGCGCTCGTGCCCCCACTCCGTAGACGTCAACACGACGACGACGATTCCCGCGAGCGCGACGATCCCGAGGAGTACCGTCACGATGCCGAGGAGCACCCGCCCGATGCGGCGCACGACCGGATTCATCAGTATGCCTGCCCGATCGAGAGGTGAAGCACGAGCCGCCCAAGGAAGGTGTTCTTCCCTGACGTGTAGGTGCGTGCTGTCTGAAGCGCGACGAGCTTGTCCTCTCCACCCACCTTCGTGTTGGTGACAACGGGGAGATCCTCGATCAGCCTCGGGTTATAGCCGAGATCCACCCGAACTGGTCCAACTGGCGAGTTGTAGCGAATCCCCGCACCCGGCGTGATCGCGCTGGTGCCGCGCGCGAAGTCGGCGATGCTCTTCAAATCGCTTAATGCCTTGAGCGCCGAGTTGCCGACGATCGCGCCGTCCACGAAGACGGCGGCGTCGAGATGGCGCACGCCCGTCGGGAAGCGCACTTCGACGCTGCCCTCGATGAGGGACGTACCGCCCGTGGGGCGCGGAATGAAATACCGGTCTTTCAGGCTTAGGAGATTTGGATCGCACTGCTGAATCGGGATGTTGGCAGGACACCGCGAGGTCGTGTCTATACCGCCACCAGGCAAAGGCGTCCCCTTTGGTGCGCGTAGCGAGTCCGGGGAGATCGTGAGCACGCGCGGTCCGAGTTGGTTCTCGCCGTAGCCACGCACCGACATCGCACCGCCCGCATAGAAGCGAGTTCGCGGATGGAGCACCGTGTCGCCCGTGGAGCTCGTCATCGCGCGCACGATCCCGAGTCGCAGATGACTCGCGACCACCTGCGGACGCAGGCTCGGGTGCCAGTACGCGGCCGCATCGAAAAAGGCGCGATTGTATCGGTAGTCCGACAGCGTGTACCGCGAGGCATGCTCGGCGTCGATGCGCGCGACGTAGCCCTTCGTCGGTGTGAACGCCTGATCGCTGCGATCTATGAATGCGGTGAGCGACAGGGGCGAGAGATTCTGGTGCGTCCGCAACGTCTGGATTGTCGTCGTGTCGCAGACGCCGTAGTTCACGCAGAAGTAGATGTCTCCGGCTTCAACGCGCGTAACCTCGTACCGGTAGTTGATGCTCGCCGGCGCGCGCGACGCCAACTGCCGCGTGAAGGTCGCCGTGGCGCCATAGCCACGGTCGATGAAGATCGACGGCTCTGAGCGCCGATGCGCGAAGATGCCGAATCCCGCCTGGTTCGCGGGCCGCCGCAGGAAGGCGGGCTGATTGAAGTCGAGACTCGCCGACCACGTCGGCTGCAGAAAGACGTTCGCGTTGTCGAGGTCTTTCAGTCGCGTGTCCAGCGCGAACGGACCCCAGCCATTCAGCGTGCTCGAAAAGAGATTGCCAAGCGAAGCATTGAGATCCAGCCGACGCGCGCCGCCAAGCAGATTGTGCGCGGAGAAGCCGGCTTCGAGCTGCACGTAGTTCACGTTGTCCGTCGCGCTGCCGACGCGCGCGCTGTGCAGTGGTGCTTCCACGACCTGAATCTCGATGCGCTTGATGCTGTCGCCGGTCGGCGGCAGGATGCTCGCGAGCCGGAAGAGATTCGACGTGTACAGCGTGCGCTGGCTCTCCAGCATGTCGTTCCGGATGAACGGCCGGCCCGGACGCAGCAGCAGCATGTCGAGGATCGTCTGCGTCGCCACTTCCTTGTTGCCGAGGACGATGATGTTGCCGACAGTCGTCGGCCAGTTGGGGTAGACGCGCAGCGCGACGGCAGCGCGGCGCGCCGAGTCGTTCACCGCGATGGCCGTATCGACGATCGCGTCCGCGAACCCGCGCTGCCACATCTCGCTCTGGAAATTCAGTCGCGTCGAATCGAGCGTCAGGAGATTCAGCGGCTGGCCGACGCGAAGAAGGGTGAGCTTGTTCTTCTGCTTCACCGTCATCAGGGTCGTGTCGTAGTCGATGCGCAGCGCGGTGACGATCGTCGGCTCGCCCTCGTGGACGTCGAATGCGACCGCGACGCCCCGTCCCTTCGCGGTGATCGCGGTATCGACCGTGGCTTCGCGGAAGCCGCGCTTCCAGTAGTAGACGCGGATGCGCAGCACGTCGCGGCGGAATTCGTCCCGATCGAGGTAATACTTGTGCCAGAGCACCGGCGAGTGGCTCATCCAGCAGAAAGGCTGAACGAAGAAGCTGATGCACTTCGACGGCTGCGTGTTGATGCTCTTTTCGAGATCGTGCTGGTCGACGTGCTTCACCCCCTTCATCGTGAGCTGCACGACCTCCGGCGATGGATCTTTCGCCGGCGATCGCGATTGAGCGCGCGAGGGCACCGCGCACAAGGCGAGGAGAAGCAACGCCTCGAGCGTGTGCCACGACAGGACGCGCGCTACTGAGGCGCGCTCGGGATGCGAGGAGCACATGACGGCGGAGAGACAAGCAAAGCTCGCGCCGACAGAAAGGACCGCGGCGCGAATGCGCCGCGGCCCTTCGATTTGCTTGTCCTGAACCGGTCCTACAGGCCCGCCAGCAGGGCGTCGTTGGAAGGCGTGCCGCCAATGCGCTTGATCAGCCACTCCATCGCGGACTGGGGCGGCATCTGACTCAAGCCGCGACGCAGGGTGTATACGCCGTCCAGCTGCTCGGGGCGGAACAGCTTTTCCTCACGGCGCGTCCCACTCGTCCCGATATCGATCGCGGGATAGATGCGCTTCTCGGCCAATGGCCGATCGAGCTTGATCTCACAGTTGCCGGTGCCTTTGAACTCCTCGAAGATCACGTCGTCCATCCGCGACCCGGTTTCCACGAGCGCCGTCGCGATGATGGTGAGCGAGCCGCCGCCGGCCGACGCCGGGATGGCGCGCGCGGAGCCGAAGAACGCCTTTGGCTTGGCCATCGCGGTCGCGTCGAGACCACCGGAAAGAGTGCGCCCCGTACCTCGCTCGGCCGTGTTGTGCGCGCGTGCCATGCGGGTGAGGGAATCGAGCACGATCACCACGTCCTTGCCGATCTCGACCAGACGGCGCGCCCGCTCGAGCACCATCTCCGTGACTTCGACGTGCCGCTCCGCGGGCTGATCGAAGCTGGACGCGACCACCTCGCCGACTCCCCACGAAATGGCTTCGCTCACCTCCTCGGGCCGCTCGTCGACCAGGAGGATGATCAGCGACGCATTCGGATGATTCAGCGCGACGCCTTCCGTGATGCCGTGGAGGAGGGTGGTCTTGCCTGCCCGCGCCGGCGCGACGATCAGTGCGCGTTGTCCATATCCGATGGGAGCGATCAGGTCGATCGCACGTCGGATCAGCTCAGCGCCGCCGCGTGCTGGGCGACCCGTCTCGAGCGTCAGCTTCCGCTCGGGGTAGGAGGCGGGAAGGGCATTGAACTCAGCGCGGCGGGTCGCGGTGGCGGGGTCCATCTCATTAATCGAGCGAACCTCCATAGCAGTGATTCGGCCACGCTGGTCGCGGCCGACTGACGCGTCGACGAGGTCGCTCTTTCGGAGGCCCAGTTGGCGGACCATCAGCGGTGGCACCCACGCGTCGCCGGCTTCGGCGAGATAGCTGTTCGCGGGCCGCCGAATGAATCCGCCGTCGCGCGATGGGTCGAACCATCCTTTCGTATCGCCGCTGGGCACGAGCGCGGCCTGGGGCTGCGGTTGCGGCTGATGCTCGCGGCGGGGACCGCCGCGGTCGCGTCCGCGGCGCCGTCGCCGACCATTGCGATGCTCTCGCGGCGGATAACCGCCGCCGTCGTGTCGCGGCTGGCCCGGCGGCCCATAGCCCTGTGACATCGGCTGCGAGGACGCGCCGTTCATCGTGGTCGTGCCGGACGCACCGTCATCGGCGGAGCCGTTGTCCGAGCGGGGAAGCGCCTCCGGCCGAGACAGATCGCGGTGGCTTTCCCCGACATCATCGCCGCCGGCGCGTGCTGTGCCCTCGTCGGGATCACGCGGTGCTACCATGGCCGGGCGACTCTCCGGGGCCGCATCGGCATCGGTGGGTTGCGCCCTTTCGGTATTGGCAGTGGTCGTGACGGCGCGCGGGGTGGCAGGCTGCTCGTCGCTGGCGTCGTTGCTGGGAGTGGGGGCATCGACACCGTTGCTGTCGATCGGCTCGTCGCGGTAGGGGTTCGGCTCGCCCGTTCCTTCGGCGGCGGGACGGTCCTGCGGGCGCTGGCCGCGGCCGCGACGAGGGGGACGTCGACGTTCGTTCATGCTGCAATAGTTGAGTAAAGGTGAAATGCTCCGCCTGCTCGCCCGACCATGGGGCTGACTGCAACCTGCGGAAAACGCGGATCAAGCTTGTGTGCCAATGCTGCGCGACATCGCGCAAAGCGCGCAGCCGGAACCGCTCTGAATCCCGTATGGACTCTCAGTGCGGAATCGACGCTATGTGGCGGGATCGATGCGACGCGTGCTCTTGCCGCGAGGAGCGTGGTCGGCTCACGCGGTGCCGGCGATTGTATTGCGGCGCGGCGCTCAGCCAACCGGAGTATCGCTCGAGCGCGGATCCGGGCAGCCACGCCACCATCAGAGCGACCGAGCGGACGACGTCGCAGTCGTACCGGCGGACGCCTACGAGTATCGCCACTTACTCAGTGCCGCGCAACCCTGAAGTTACTCCCCCACTGCAACAACCCCGCTGCGAACTTCGTGCCGAACCCTGGTTCATGCAATTCCTTCCCATGTTGGACAGAGAAGCGTGCGCTTCGTCACGTCAGCTCTCCGTCAGAGCGTCCAGGCGTCTAACGAGAGCGACGACCCGTCTGCACAACTCGACCATTCTGTCCACCGAGCCGCGCTGCTCCGCCGACAGCTCTTCCAGCTGGAGCAGTTGCGCTTCGGCCAGGAGTGCCGCGAGCGGATTGTTGATCGCGTGTTGCAGCGACAGTGCGGCCTGTCCCGCGGCGAAGATCCGTCGCGCCTGACGGAGCTCCGCGGTCACGCCCGGGGCGCTATCGAGAGCGGCCGTGATCGCCACCGCCAACTCCGCTGGCGAGCGATCGACGAGCTCTCGCGACACCGCGCGCGCGCCCAACGAGTTCATCGCCGCTCGTAAGGCGACATCGTCAGGCACCGGTGTGACGACGAGAATCGGTGCCTCGAATCCTCGCGCGCGCAGTGTCCGCAGCGTGTCGACCGTCGCCTTGGCGCTCGCTCCTCCATCGACCAGCGTCGCGTCAGCCCGAGGAAGCTTCTCCTCGGCCAGCATGGCGACGTTTGCCGTCACCGTCGAAGCCCGTGGCAGAACCATCGACAGGCGCGGCGGAAGTGCTTCGGCGCGACTGTCGTCTTCCACGACCAGCAAAAGTACGAAGCTTTCCGTTTCGGGCGTCATCAGTGCGCTCGGACTGACTCCACGACACTCGGCGAGTAGTATTTCTGCATGGAATCGAGTGCTCCCGCGCCAGATCTCGATCTCGCGCAGATCGTGGAAGAGTATCGGGTGACCGCCAACATCGGTACGCTCGTCGATCGCGTGCGCGCCCTCGCGGCACGGAGCGATCCCGAACAGCTCGGGCATTCCGCGCGCGCGTATGCCGACATGCCCGAGGTCATCATCCCAGCGTACGAGGCCATCGTTGCCAGGCGCCCCAACGACGCACAGGCGATGGTGATCCTCGCGAATGCGTACTGGCTCACCGGACGTGGCGCCGAGGTGGTCGGCGCGCTCGCGGCGCGCGCGAAGCAGGCGGACGAGCGGAATCGCGGTGCCTGGCACCTGTGGGCGCTCTCCGAATCGAACCTCCGCGCGCGCGTCGAGCGCTGGCGCCAGGTCGCGCGCCGCTTTCCGCAGGATCAGCTGGCGCGCGCCGCGCTCGCCGACAACGCCGCCAGCCTCGCCGGCGCCGAAGACGATCCCGCGGCGCTCGATCTCGCAATCGTCACGTACGAGAGTCTGCTTGCGGAAGCCACTCGCCCCGAGCACCGCTTCGCACTCGAGTCGACGCTCCAGGCCTTGCGAAAAGCGTGATCGGCAGTCCGTGGTCCCCGGACGGTGATCGGTTCACCGTTCACCGTTCACCGTTCACCGTTCACCGTTCACCGTTCAACGTTCACCAATCACCAACCACCAATCACCAGACGAATCGTGTCTTCGTCGCGTCCAGCCGATCGAGCTGGTGCTTGATGTCGTCACCGATCGCTTCGATTCTCGTTATGCTCCGCGGATTGAACTGCGGATCGAACGGGCTGCGCGCGGGTCCGCCGGAGACCTCGAGCACGGCGTCGAAGCTGTAGCTCTGCGTCTTGCCCGTCTTCGGATTCGTCCACGAGCCATGCCACGCGAGCTCGCGATTCTTCGGCCAGATGCCATACGGAAGCGCGAAGGTCCGCACGCGATAGCCCGCGACGGCGGAATCGATGCCCATGATGTTGCGCGCGATCTGCTCCTGGACCACCGCGTCCGAGTACTTGTTGAGCATGGCGTGCCAGAGCGTGTGGCCGCAGAGCTCGAATCCGTTGTCGGCGAGCCATTTCACCTTTTGTAGCCGCCACTGCTTGTGCTGTCCGCGCCATCTCGGACCGTCGCCGAAGAAGTTGTGGCCCGCCGCACCACCGTTCAGCATGCAGAACGTCGCGCGATTCTTCCAATCCGGATGCGCCTTCTTGAAGTCCAGCCAGATTCCCACGCCGCTCGTGGGATCGATCTCGAGCGAGCCGTTGTTCTCGATGTAGCTGAACTGCTCCGCAGACGCATCGTCGAAGACGAAGATCACCGGTGACATCCCCGTGGGAACGTCGCGGAAGTCCTTGTCGAGCATTTGCGAAACAGTAATCGGCCGGTAGCCGCGCGCGTACACGTCCTCGAGGTCCTTGCGGAAGCTCTCCACGGTTCGGGTGTAGAGCGCGTTCTTCGTACCGCCGATGACGTGGTACTCGAGGATCGGGATGCGGCCGAGGTGATTCGGGTCGAGACGGCCTGCGCGTTTGGCGATGTCGCCGGCCGAGGACGCCGTCGTGCTGCCGACGGGGGACGAGCCGGTGCTCGCCACGCCCTCCGCCCCGCCAGCGCGGGTCTGCGCCAGGGCACCGGTCCTGCTCGTAACGGTGGCGCCATTGCCTTCGCGGCCGCAGGCGCCAGCGGCGCCGAGCGCGAGGGCGACGATGATCGACGTGCGGTTCGTGCGATATGTCATAGCGTGCTGCCGCCTATATCTCTCAGAATGATGATTCGAAGCTCGATGCAGGAAATCAAACCGGAACCCGGGACGCGCGTCGACGTAGGAATGTCATGCCTCGAACGTCGCGCTGAAAGCGCGCAATACGCGTGAGACTCTCTCCCCGCGTCCTGGTAACGACCCTTCGGCAGCGCCTGCGTGAGGCGCCGAAGCTGTCATTTACTACACTCCTCCGGCGTCACTGGATCGGACTTTCACTGCTTGCCGGCGCGACGGTCGCTGTGTTCGCTACCGACGCCTGGCTCCTCACTTGTGGCTTCGCGGGCTGCCCGAGTCCTTCCGAGATCCGCGCCTTCCATCCAAGCGAGGGTGGGCGGATCGTCGACGAGAACGGCCGTCTCATCGGACGCCTCGCCATCGTGCGCCGCGTAAACGTCGAGCTGCGCGAAGTGCCGATGTACGTGCAGCAGGCGTTCATCGCCACGGAGGACCGGCGCTTCTACGATCACAATGGACTGGACTGGCGTGGCTTCATGCGCGCTCTCGTTCGCAACGTTGGCTCCCTCGGTGTGCGCGAGGGATTCAGCACGATCACGATGCAGGTGGTGCACAACAGCTTCCTCGCCGAACGCTACCACGGCCGGTCTTTTCGGCGGAAGCTGGTCGAGCTCCGCATCACCCGGCTCGTCGAGCGCGAACTGACGAAGAATCAGATCCTTGAGCATTACCTAAATGTCATCTACCTCGGCAACGGGATGAATGGCGTCGAGGCAGCGAGTCGCGACCTCTTCGGCAAGCACGTGGGCCAGCTCACCGTCGCCGAGGGCGCCATGCTCGCAGCGCTGCCGAAGGCCCCCTCCGCCTACACTCCACGGCGAAATCCACGGACGGCTCAGAGCCGCCGGGACCTCGTGCTCGGATTGATGGCGGACCAGGGTTACATCACCACCGCCGCTGCCGCGGCAGCCGAGCAGCAGCCGCTCCGGATCGCCGAGAACGAATGGCGCCCGTCTGCCGCCGAAGAGCCGTCCGCCCTGGATGCGGTGCGCGCGATAGTTGATTCCGTGCTCCCGGACGTCCTGAAGGATGGGGATGTCACCGTTCACACGACGCTCGATTTCGGACTCCAACGTTCCGCCGATCGCGCGGTTGCTCGTCAGGCAGCCGCGATCACGCGCGAGACGATCGACTCCTATGGCCGCGTAAGTGAGCCCGCGCAGGGAGCGCTCGTGGCCATGGACCCGTCCAGCGGCGACATCCGCGCGCTCGTACCCGGACGCAAAACCAACAAAACCGTTCGCGGCGGCTTCAACCGGGCCCTGTTCGCGAAGCGACAACCCGGTTCGGCATTCAAGCCATTCGTCTACGAAGCTGCCTTGCTCGCGGGTCTCTCTCCGGCATCGATGGTCGACGACGATCCTGTCGAGGTCGTGAGCGGGCGTACAGTGTGGCGGCCTGCGAACTACAACGACAACTACGCGGGTCAGATCACTCTGCGGCGCGCGCTCACGCTTTCGGCCAATGCCGCGACAGTGCGCGTGAGCCGCACGATCGGCGAGCAATCGGTGATCGCGGCGGCGCGCCGGAACGGGATCGTCAGTCCCATTCTCGCCGTTCCAGCCATCGCGTTAGGCGCTGTCGACGTCACGCCGCTGGAGCTCGTCACCGCCTACGCTCCGTTCGCGAACGGCGGTCGCAAGGTGCGCCCGCGGCTCGTGACGCGCATCGAGGCACCCGACGGCACGCTGCTCTGGAGCACCGAGGTCGAGACCGCGCCCGTCCTCGACCCCCGGGATTCTTATGAGATCACGTCGATGCTTCGTTCTGTCGTGGACTACGGCACCGGCCGAACGCTGCGCGATCTCGGTGTCACAGGTCCAGTCGCCGGCAAGACAGGCACGACGAACGAGGGGAACGACGTCTGGTTCGTTGGCTACACGCCGTCTCTGCTTGCCGGCGTCTGGTTCGGCTACGACACGCCGCGCCCGATCGCGTATGGCGCGTCAGGCGGCCACTTCGCGGCACCGGCGTGGGCCGACTTCTATCTGAACGGATGGAAGGAGCGCTCGGGCGCCGACTTCCCCGTGCCCGACGGCATGGTGATGCGCGTGATCGATCCCGAGTCCGGGATGCTGGCTACCGAGTTCTGTCCCCGTCGACAGCGCGAGTTCTTCAAGCCCGGCCGTGAGCCTCAGTTACCCTGCTCGATGCACGAGGAGCCGTTCCAGTCGCAGACGGTCGACAACGGCGAGACGATGCCGCAGGTGGACAACATCATCCAATCGATCGGCAAAGGGATCGGAAAGCTGAAGAAGATATTTCGTTTTTGAAGAGAGTGTTTCTGAGAGCTATCAGTCCATAGTCCGTTTCCGAGAGCTATCAGTCCATAGTCCATAGTTATCAGGGATCTCGGAACGAAGCGTTTGTGGTTGAGTGTGCGTCGAGTCGCTCTCACCCAATTAACGCTTCGTTCCGAACCCCCTGATAACTATGGACTGATAACTGATAGCTGCCGCTAAATCAGTCCCAGCCACCGCGCCTTGTCGTTCTCGAACCCCGGGAACACCGCATCCAGCTTCTGCGCGCCGAGGTGCTTCGAGATGACCTCGCTGAACACCGCGCGGAAATCCGTGGTGAGGGCGAGATCCCGACCCTCATTCAGCTGCTCCGGCTCGAGCCCAGGCCAGCGACCGAACACCTTCTTGCCACCGTGGACGTCACCGCCGATCACGAACAGCGCGGTGGCGTGGCCGTGATCGGTGCCGCCGTTCCCATTCTGCCGCGCCGTGCGGCCGAACTCCGACATGGTCATGATCACGACGTCCGCCATGCGATCGCCGAGATCGGTGACGAGCGCATGAATCGACTTTGAGAAGTCGTCGAGGCGCGCCGCGAGCTGACCCGTAGCGCCGCCCTGGTTCACGTGCGTATCCCAGCCGCCCACGTCGGCGAACGCGACCTCGAGACCGATGTCGGCCTTGATGAGCTGCGCGATCTGCCGCAGGTGCTGGCCGAACGGCGAGCGGGGATACTCGGCGCTGTGCTCCGGCACGTACTGTTGAGGGTTTGCTGAACGGAGGATCTTCATCGCCTCGAACATCTCCCCGCCGGCCGCATGCACGACGTCAGCGGAGCCGGTCCGGTAGAGCGCCTCGATCCGTTGGGCCTCGCTGCCATTGGTGCGGATGGAGAACTCGTCGAGACCGTTCATCGCGATCACCGGGGCCGGCCCCTCGAGGATGCGCGGCGTCTGCGGCGTCATTGCCACCGCCTCGAACGGTGAGGGCTGCGGCTTCGCCCCGTTAGGCGACGGCTGATGACCGGCCTGTCGCGCGCCGGTGGCGCACTCCTCGCACGTGCCGCGCGTCGCCAGATACCGATTCAACCAGCCGTCGGGAGTGCCCTTGTTGTCCGGCGTCCCGCTCTCCATGTAGTCCTGCGCATCGAAGTGCGATCGCGTGTTGCTCGGACTACCGACGGCGTGCACCGGGGCGAGAATGCCGCGATCCCACAGCTCCTTCATTGGCTGGAGCGAAGGATGCAGGCCGAAGAAGCCGTCGAGATCGACGGCAGCCTGCGCGGCCCCCGACACGGGCCGCGGAATGGCGATGGACGGCCGCATCCGATAGTACGCGGCTTCGCCGTGCGGCACGACGACGTTCAACGCGTCGGCCGCGCCGCGCTGGAAGAGACAGATCAAGACCTTTCCCCGGCGATTGCCATGCGTGGACGCTCCACGAAGGAGCTCCATGCCGTACACGCTGCGGCGAAGAAAGCTCGGGCTGAGCCCCATCGTCACCATCGCGAGCGCGCCGGATTTCATGAACACACGACGATTCATACGAACCCTACCTCGAATGAGCCGCGGCAGCACGCCGCCGCTGCCTAACGACGTTGAAACTCCGGCGAGCCGAGCGCGAGGCCGACGACTTGCGCCAGCCCTTCGAGCCGCAGCGGACGATTGAGGACCGACACGGCGTTCGCGCGCGGCCGCCCGTTCTTCGCGACCACCGCGCCGGCCTGGCGCGCACGTGGTGGAGCCATCATCTCGTCCGTCGGCACGCTGTCGTCCATCGCCATGCTTGACGAATCGGCGCTCCCCAGCTTGTCGAGCAACGGATTCTCACCGGAGAGCAGGATCGACCGGGTCTCCGGCGACGATTGGCCGCCGAGAATCGCCTTGATGACACCGTCCACCTGCTCCTCACGGCCAACTGCCCGCAGCGACGCCGCGGCCGGCCAGCTCGCGAGCGACGCGCCCGGCACGCGGCCGGCCGCCACCGCGAGTCCGAAATTGATGCGATTCAGGATCGAGCCCGTGTTCATCCACGCGTCGCCACGATCGGGCCACCCGTCCGGCGTCTGTCGTCCGAAGATCGGTTGGCCGAGCCGGGCCACGAGCTGCGCCGTCCTCGGCGTCGTGTCTGGCTGCGCGTTCATGGCCCTGAGCGCGCTCGCCACGACCTCGAACGGCGTCTTCACCTTTGCGCGGTACGCGGCTCGACTGAAGAACTCCGGGGATGTGACGATGCACCGCATGGTCTCGCGAATGTCGCCGTCGGTCTTGGTGAAAACGCCCGCGCACCGGCTCACGAGCGCCGGCGACGCGCTGTCGCTCACGAAATGCCTCACGAGCTTGGTCGTGATGAAACGCGCGGTCGACGGATGCCGTGCGACGAGGTCGAGGACGTCCTCGCCGTCCTCGATCCCGCGACCCGCGGCCAGCGTGTGGCCGAGCACGACCTTGGTTCCCGCATCGTGCATCTCCGGTCGGAAGACGAACGCGCCCTCGCGCGGATTCATCGTCCAACCCGTGAGCGCGCGCGCAACCTCGATGACATCCCTTTGTGAGTAGCCGCCATCGACGCCAAGGGTGTGGAGCTCCATCAACTCGCGCGCGTAGTTCTCGTTGAGCCCTCGCGCGCGGCGCTGCTGCTGCGCGGGCCGCCGTGCGAGCCCGAAGCGCCGCTGCGCTCCTCGCGCCGTCGCGAGCGTGGGATGCGTGCTGTCGGCGGCGCTCTGCCAGTTGTCGAGGAAGAACAACATTGCCGGGCTCTTCGCCACAGCGCCGAGCAGATCGCGGAACTTGCCTAACGCGTAGGGCCGGATCACGTCCCGGTCATACGACGCGAGAAAGAGCCGCGTCTGCCCCTTTCCGGAATACACCGAGAAGTGGTTCTCCCAGAAGTCGACCATCACCTCGTCGAGCTGCCGCTCGCTGACCACCGCGCGCGCCAGCTTTGCCGACTGCACGTCACCGACGATCCGCTGCGCACGCCGCGCGAGATCACGGAGCTGCGGGTCCGCGGCGAGCGCATCGCGGCGCGCGTCCTGTTTGCTCGCCGTGGTATCGCCATCGGCGCGCAGCTGCATCTGTTCTCGCCGACGCGCCTGCTGTACCTGCCGGTACGTTTCGATCAGATCCGTAGTCCTGGCATTGAGGGTTTCATAATGGCCGGTCAACTGCTCCGCGGCCTCGTCACCGATGCGATCGGGCGTGAGCTGCAGAGCGATCCACCGATCCACGCCCATCGCTCGAACCTTCTCCGCATCACCCGGCCGAGCTCCGAACGCCAGGCGATTGAGGACTTGCTGCACCTGTTCGTCCGGCAGCAGCTCGCGAGGCTCGGACACGGCAAACGCCGCCTGGGCGACCGGCGCCGAGCGCGTCTGAGTCGATGCGGGCACTGCGGCCGAGCATCCGGCCACGACCAGAGCGACGAGCGTGATGGAAAGCGATGAACGCATCAGAGAACACCAGGCAGGGAGGTTTGGAACGTGCCATTGGTAGACGAAGCGGTGGGGCAGCCGTTAAGGCTCGTCAGCTTGCCTTTGCTGGCTCGTATCGGCTTTTGCGGCGGGAACTTGGCGTTCTCTCTTGCGCCATTCGGCCCCTCGATCTTACGGTTGTCCGAGCCACCAGATCGCCGGTGGCTCCTGCCCGCAGGAGCATCCCATTCTTCTCGATCAACAGCGGCGGCTCGCTAGCTACGACGCCTTCGTCGACACGGCCACGGTCTCGGTGGCCGAGGCGAGCGCCGTCAAGCGGCCAATAGCCCTTCTCGTCGCGGACGTCGACCACTACCGGCACCTCGCCGATGACTACGGTGAGGCGTATGCCGAGCGTGTGCTGCGCACCATCTTCGATCTCGCACGCGCCAATCTCCGGGAAGGAGAGCTGGTCGCGCATCCTGGAGGAGACGAGCTGGTGGCGTTGCTCCGCGCGTCGACGTCGGCGGCGCGGGACGTCGCCGAGCGGCTCTGCGCCGCGGTTCGTGGGCACCTCTTTCCCGAGACGGACCGCGGACCGGCGCCGCGCGTCACGATCTCCATCGGCGTTGCCAGCGCGCCGGACCACGGGTTGAGCTATCAGGTTCTTCACGCCGCGGCCGACGGCGCCCGGGTGCGACTCAAGACCAAAGGCCGCGATGGTGTCGCTGTCGCTCCGCTTCCGGGCCACGAGGTTCCTCGACGGGCCCTCGACATCGATCGATTCGCCGGACGCGTGGAGGAGTTTCGCACTCTCGTCCGCCATCTCGACGAAGCGGTCGCCGGTTCACCCCGGGCCGTTGCCATTCTCGGCGAGGCGGGCGCGGGAACGGCGACGTTGGTGCGGCGACTCGAGCCCGAGGTGCGGCTGCGGGGGGGATCGCTCGTGGTCGGTCGGTCGCGCGAGCAACGCGTGCGGGAACCGTACGGCGTGTGGGCTTCCCTTATCGCGGCCTTGCACCGGCTGCCCGCTGCTCCGTCGGGTCCCTGGCGGGAGCTACATCATCTCGTGCGCGCCGTCGGCACGGATGCGTCAACGACGACCACGCCTTGGGGGAGCAAATATCGTCTCCTCGATGAAGTGGGCCAGTACATCCGCGTCGTGGCGCAAAAGCGCCCCCTCGTTCTCCTCCTCGACGAGATGCAGTGGGCCGACACCGCGGCGTGGGACGTTCTCGAACATCTGTGCCAGCAGCTCGTTGATGAGCGTTTACTGATCGCGCTGACGTTCCGAACGGAGGCCGCGTATGCCGAAGCCGCGGAGCGCCGGCAGGCGCTGACAAGAAGCGCGGTCTACCGCGAGGTCGCCCTGTCGCGCCTGACGCGGGACGAAGCCAAGCGGTGGCTCGAGGGCGCAATGCACGGGCAGGAGGTTGGCCGCGAGCTGTTGGCGTTCCTCTACCGTCACACGGAGGGGAATCCCTTCTTCATCGCGCAGCTCCTGCGAACCCTCGTCGAGGAGGGTGCTCTGTGGCATGCGGAGGGGCGTTGGCAGTGGACGCCGGTCTCCGAGCTACGGCTCCCGATCGGTCTACCCGCGCTCATCGCCCGCCGGTTGGGCCGGCTCTCTTCAAGCACGCAAGCCGTGTTGAGCATTGCCGCGGTGATCGGCGGTGAGTTCGACGTGGGTCTGGCGGTGGCAGCAGGCGCCGGGAGCGAGGCTGCCGTGCAGCTCGCGCTTTCCGAAGGCCTCGCGGCCGGCGTCCTCAAGCCATCGTACGAGCGTGGCGGGCGCGGCTATGCGTTCAGCCACGCCCATATCGTCGACGCGCTCGTGCAATCACTCGCGCAAGACCGGCTACGACAGACGCACCAGCGCGTTGCGGAGGCGTTGGAGCTGCGCGACAAGACACGAATCGCCGAGATTGCGCTCCACTATGATGCCGCGGGCAGTGCAGCGCCGGCTTATCTCTACGCGCTCATCGCCGCCGAACATGCCGAGCGTGTCTACGCATATGCGGCGACAAGCGGATTTCTGAACGTCGCTGGACGGAACGCGTCAACGCCCGCCGAGCTCGCCGAAGTGCGACTTCGCCTCGCGACGCTGGCAGAAGTGACCGGCCGATTCGATGAGGCGGAAGAGCTTTGCGATCTCGCAATCGAATGGTTCGTCGGCAAAGGCGACGTAAAGCGTGCGCTGACGCTCCGTCGTATGCGGGAGCGGGCGCGCAAGGAACTGGGACGGCCGCCTCATCTCAGCCTCGAGACCTTGTTGCAGCTCGAGCAGGAAGCCCGTTCACTTGGCTTCGTGAGCGAGCGAATCGAGATCATGATGATGCTGTCGCAGACCTATGGCCGTTTGGGCGATCTCGAAGAGGCGAAGCGGACGGCGAAGGAGTGTGTCGAGACGGCGGAGCGACATGGCGATCTCATGCTTCTGACTCAGGCACTCACCAGGCTCGCCGTAACGTTGCAGATCGATGATCCCGATCGCGCCGGGGAGATTTACTTCAGAACTCTCGAGATCGGCCAACAGACAGGTGATGCCGCGGTACAGGCGCGCTCGCACAACAATCTTGGCAACATCGCGATTCGCCGGAATGATTGGCAAAAGGCGCGAACGTCGTTTCGGAACGCCATCGCGTTGGCGCGAGGCGCCGGCATACCTGATATCTGGGGGGTGGCGGCGCTGAACCTTGGCGTCACCCACCACCGCACCGGCGAGTACGATCGCGCCCGCGAGCTGCTCGGTGAGGCGCTGGCGCTTGTTGCCGCGGTCAAGAACAGCGAGATCCAGCTCTACGCGCTCTACAACCTGGCACACATCGAGTGGGAGAACGACCGCTGGGAATCAGCGGCTGAGCTATATGAGGCAACTGCATCCCTTGCCCAGCGCATCGGTGCGTCGGATGTGCAGATCGGCGCGATCGCGGCCGTCGGGCTCTGCCACCTCGAAGGAAACAACGTCGAGAAGGCCCGCGAGGCGAGCGAGCAGATTCAGGAGCTGCTGAAGAAACGGTCGGACTGGTTCCAAGGGCGCGAGTTCGCCGTCGCCTTGAGCGTCGCGCTCCTGGTTGCGGATGGAGAGAGCGCCGACGCGATTGATCAGTACGAAAAGGCCGCTTCGTTCGCTGAGTCGTCTGATCTCTATACAGCAGCGTGGCTTACGGCCATTTGCGGACAGACCTTGCTGCCGCATGCTCCCAAGCAGATGCGCACGTGGATCGAGCGATTCAGGTCACACGTCGAAGAATTCGGTTACGCCGGTATTGCGAAGCGGTTCAATGAGTTAGTGGCGGGGTGACACACCTCACGGCGCTCGTCTGGACTCTGGCGAAGGTTGTGACGTCACCTTAGCTTGGTGTCGATGCTGGCGCCCAAGGTTACCCTCGCCCTATCAGTGGGGCGGGCTCACCCACATTGGTCGACGACGACTATGCGACGTAATACCCTCTATCTGCTCGTGGGTGCAGTGGCGGCGCTCGCTGTCGCGTGCCGGGACTCGTCAGTTGCTCCAGCACGCAGTGCCACTTCTCTCTCTGCTGCAGCCTCTCCGTCGCTTTCCGCGGGCGGAAACAATCAGAACCGGACGTTGATCGGCACGATCGAGCTCTCGCCTAACGGGGGCACGTATCATGTCGGTGACTTCGAAATCGTGATGCCCGCGGGAGCCGTTTGCGATCCCGCCACGACGAAGTACGGTGCGCGCCACTGGGACGATGACTGCACTCCCGCGGCGAGCAGCGTCACTGTGAACGTGATTGCCAAGAAGCAGGGCAATGGCGTCAGCGTGGATTTCCAGCCCGATCTTCGATTCCGGCCAGCCTCCGGATGGGTGGTCATCCAGACGAATGCATTCAGCACGCTGCTCACCAGCCCCGCAGTCCGTCAGCTCTCTCCTCGATCCGGGTTCTTCGAGAATTTCTCGATTCAGTACGCCCCTACGGGCGGTGGCCGATCGCTGAACGAGTTCCGCTCGACCGGCGATCAGTCTCTCCTGACGCATGTGGATCTGGGCACCGGGCTCGTATGGCGCCGCGTGAAGCATTTCAGCGGATATATCGTGAACCTCGGTGCGAAGTGCGATCCGACGGTCACCGGCATCGACGGCGCGTGTCAGGTCGACGACGGTGGATTGGGCGGCACTGGAACCGTGGTTGGCGGCAGCTCGAACTTCCTCATGATCGGCGGATTCTCGCTCTCGACGGTGATCGTGACGCCTAACGATTCGACGACGACGCCGTAGACATCGTCAAGGTTGTGCAAGACACGAACGGGGCGCCGCAATGCGGCGCCCCGTTTGTGTTCGTGCCGGACGGACTCACTCGTTCGCAGTGTGATCCGAGGCTTGAAAGACGTACCCGACGCCCCGAATCGTACGGATCATCGACGACCCGCCCTCGGCCTCCAGCTTCTTCCGCAGATACGCCATGTAGACGTCGACTATGTTCGTCGCGTCCGGATCTTCGGGGCCGTGCTTCCAGACCTGCGCCACGATCGCCGAACGCGTCAACGTGCGCCCGGGGTTCCGCATCAGGTACTCGAGCAGCGCGAACTCGCGTGGACTGAGGGAGATCGGTCGTCCGTCACGCCACACCTCACGCGTGAGGGGATCGAGCACGACGTCGCCAACCTTCAGCTGCGCCGCGCGCGTGCGCAGCGCCGAGCGCCGCAGCAGTGCGCGAACACGAGCGAGCAGCTCCTCGGCATCGAACGGCTTCGCCAGGTAATCGTCGGCACCGGCCTCGAGTCCCGAGACCCGATCGGCGACGGCACCGCGAGCGGTGAGCATCAGCAGCGGCGCGGTGAGACCGCCGCGCCGCAGTTCCATCGCGATCTGCAGTCCGTCGCGGCCGGGAAGCCCGAGATCGAGAATGACGAGATCGGGCTGCTGGTCGAGCGCGCGCGTGAGGCCCGATTCGCCGTCCATCGCCGCCGTGACATCATAGCCCTGCTCTCCGAGAACCCGCTCGAGGAGGGAGACAACCTCGGCGCTGTCCTCGATGATGAGAATTTTCGAAGCCTGCACGACGGCGAACATCGCCACGCCAAATTAGTTCTGACTCAAGCGGGGGCAAGGGACCGCGACCAATCTTCGCGTGAGGCTCGGGCGGCCGCGAGGAGAAAGCACGCGCGACACGGGTCGGAAGGACTCTCGCGTTTTACGCGGCGCGCCCGCTCTCTGCGACGGAAGATGCCGCTCACCACTTGAGTGGACCTTGATACGCGGCTTCCTTTGTGCCGTGCGGCGACCGCGACTTGTAACGGGAATCACCACGGGCATCATCCCCGCCGCGGCGACGACGGGGATGTTGTTTGGCTACGGGATTCGGCTCGGCGCGGCGTCTCGCGTCTTCCAGGCAATTGGCTCGGTGCTGCTCGGCAGCGCGGGCGACAGCGCGAGCGGCCAGTCGTCGGCGATGGCGATCAGTGTCGGCATCGTGCTACACGTTGTCGCTACACTGGCCTGCGGCGTTGCCTACGCCGCGTTCGCGCGAGAGGGCGAGGATCATCGCATTGCGTGGGCGATCGCGATCGGCGCCGCGGCGTCGGCAATCGCATTTCTCGTCGTGCGCACCGTCGCCGGCTCGATCGCCCTAGTGCTCACGCCGGGCAATCTGATCGCGATCGGCGTGGTCATCGCCATAACGCTGCCGATCGGCATGCGCTTTGCCCCTACCCGTCTGTAAAAGACCTGACCGCACTTGCAACGTGACAGAGTTGCAACCGCGATGTGACTGCAAACGTATCATCAGCAGTTTCACTGGAACATCGCGAAGGTCAGCGGGTTCGATCTGGTGTCGCTCTGCTCGCGCACCGGAGTCATGCTGCACAGTGTCGTGAGGCTGTGGGGAGGGGAGACGCGATGATCGAGCAGTACCATCTTCAGGAGGAGGGCATGGACGTTCTCGTCATGCTCGAGGAAAACCCTGATCACTCACCGGTGCTCGCGCACGTCAACTCGGTGCCGTCTCCGCTGAATTCCGCGGAGCGCCCGTCGCGCGACATCGTGACTCTTTACGGAGCGCCCAGTGCCGAATCGCTCGCGCTCGCGCTTGCGGCTGCGGTGGAGTGTCATCGTTCGACCGATGCCAACATGGAATCCATTCGCCATCTCGGCGTCTGGCCGGAACGCGGCGCCATTGGTGACGCGGCGTGGCGCGATGTGACCACGGGTCAGCTCATGACGCGAGACCTCGAGATACCACTCGAGATTCTGAACTCGACCGCTGGACGGCTGCTCGCCGAGTGCGGTCAGTTGATTCGGCGTCTTGTGGCTGGGCTGTCGATGCCCGATTGGCCAGAAGGTGCTCGCCGCGCGATCACGGTCTCCATCGGTCCCATCGTCGGGCTTACCGCGCCAGTCTTCGCACCGCTCGAGACCATGCTCGACCGCATGCGCGAGGCGGAAGGCCTCACGTTCGAGGCGGAAGGAGACTGAACTTCGGGTAGAGGGTCGCGGGCAGACAGTAGAGAGTAGAGAGTAGAGAGTAGAGAGTAGAGGGTCGACGAAAACCGTCGGCCCTTTTTGCGTTCACCCGCAACCCGCAACCCGCAACCCGCAACCCGCAACCCTCCGCTCGAGTCCGCCCTTTCCCCTCTTGACTCGAATCGCTCCGAACGCGAGGCTATCGACAAGAGAGAGGGGGAGCATGTCACGGCAGTCCACTCGCCGCCCGGCCAAATCAATTCCAGCAGAAGCCCGCGTCTTCTCGGATGACGCGGGCCGACTGTGGAGCGCCGTCCGCGCACCGGGCGCCATTGTCTTCACGTGCATCAATGACGCGCGACAGTCAGGGCGCGCCCTCGCGATCGAAGACACCGTGCGAGAGGATGAGACGGGAGATGAAACTCTCCGGGCGTGGCTCGGCGCCGCGCCCAGAATCGGTTCACTCAGCTAGGCGGAAGGAGCGCGACTCATGAAGGAGTTCAAGGGCTCAGAGATCCGCAACATCGCGGTGGTGGGACACGGGGCGAGCGGCAAGACCAGTCTGGTCGATGCGCTCGCCTTCGTGTCAGGTGCCAGCAAGCGTCACGGAGCGGTGAAGGAGGGAACGTCCCTCACCGATACCGCACCCGAAGAGATCGAGCGTGGGTACTCCATCAACCTCGGCCTCGCATTCGCCGAGTGGCAGGGCACGAAGATCAACATCATCGACACGCCGGGGTTCCTCGACTTCCAGGGCGACTCGGTCGCGGGCTTGGCCGCGGCTGACGGCGCCCTCTGCGTGGTGAGCGCGGCCAGCGGAGTCGAGGTCGGCACGGAGCGGATGTTCCGCGAGGCCGTGAAGCGACGCGACCCCGTCCTCTTTGTCGTCTCGATGATGGACAAGGAGCACGCCGACTTCGATCGCATCTATCAGCAGGTGAAGACGCGGCTCACGGCGAAGGTGATTCCGGTCGAGGTTCCACTGGGCGAGGGCCCGGACTTCCACGGCGTCATCAATCTCTTCACGAAGAAAGCGTTGCTCTTCAAGCAGGGTTCGAAGAGCGGGGAATTCCAGGAAGTCGATATTCCGGCGGACTATCGCACGCAGTTCGACCGCTACTACCAGGAGCTGATCGAATCGATCTCCTCCACGGACGACACGCTGCTCGAGCGCTATCTCGAGGGCGGCGAGATCGGTCGCGACGAAGCAATCGCCGGAATGAAAGAAGCGATGAAGCGGATGGAGCTCTTCCCGCTTTTCTGCGTTTCGAGCGAGCTCAATTACGGCGTCCAGGCCGTACTCAACACCATCGTCGAGCTGCTGCCGAATGCATTCGAGATGGAGGAAGTGCACGCGTTCAAGGGCGCGGAGGGAAACGCCACGGTCGAGATCCACGCCGAGGACACGAAGCCGTTCACCGCGCTCGTCTTCAAGACGATGTCCGAGCCGCATGTGGGTGATGTGAGCTTCTTCCGCGTCTACTCGGGTTGCGTGCTGAACGGACAGGAAGTGTTCAACGCGACGCGTGACACGCCGGAGAAGGTCAATCACCTCTCCATCGCCCAGGGCAAGGAACGCATCGAGGTGAATCGCCTCTGCGCGGGCGACATCGGCTGCGTGGCGAAGCTCAAGAGCACGCACACGAACGACACCCTCTCCACGCGAGAGCATCCGGTGCGGCTACCGCAGATCAACTTCCCGGAGCCGATCATCGAGATGGCGGTGCACGCCGCGGCGCGCGCGGACGAGGAGAAGCTCCAGGCCGGTCTGCACAAGCTGCATGAGGAAGACCCGACCTTTCAGACACACTACAACTCCGAGACGCACGAGACGATTATCAGCGGCGTCGGCGAGCGGCATCTCGAGATCTCACTCGCCAAGCTGCGGCGAAAGTATGGTGTCCAGGCGCAGCTGACGCGCCCGAAGATCGCGTATCGAGAAACGCTGAAGGGACGCGCCGAGGGGCAGGGCAAGCACAAGAAGCAGACGGGCGGGCGCGGCCAGTTCGGCGACTGCTGGGTGCGCATCGCACCGGCGCCGCGCGGCGGCGGCTACGAGTTCATCGACAAGATCGTGGGTGGCGCGATTCCCCGGCAGTACATCCCGGCGGTGGACCGCGGCATTCAGGAGGCGTGTGTGCGCGGCGTGCTCGCCGGCTTTCCGGTCGTCGACTTCAAGGTGGAAGTGTTCGACGGTTCGTTCCATACCGTCGACTCCAATGAGCAATCTTTCAAGATGGCCGGAATTCAGGCCTTCAAGACAGTGGCGCCAAAGTGCAAGCCCGTGCTTCTCGAGCCGCTAGCCGAGATCGACGTCGTGACACCGGACGAGTACCTGGGTGACGTGCTCGGCGATCTCTCGTCGCGTCGCGGCCATATCCTCGGCACCGAAGCGATCGACTCGGAAACACCAGCGAGCGGGACGCGAGTGCACGCGATCGTGCCGGAGGCGGAGCTGCACAGCTACGCGGGCACGCTGCAGTCGATGACGCAGGGGAGGGCGACGTTCACCAAACGCTTCAAGGGCTACGAGGAAGTTCCAAACGAAGTCGCGCAGCGCGTGATCGACGAAGCCTCGAAGGAGCAGGAGGAGGCAGCGGTACACTGAGCGATCGGAGCGGCGCCGTGCGACAGCGCGGCGCCGGCTCGTCCCTCCACTTGCCGTGCATGGGCACGCGGCCCAGAATTGTCTGGTCGCGAATGCCAGATCGCTCAGACACGGAGGCGACATGCACCAATTCTCACGTCGAGTTCTCGCCACGACGCTGGTCGCCTTCACTGCCTGTGCTTCCGGCGGTGGGGGTCCTTCGGCCGCAACGCAGAACCCGAACCTGATCTCGACGGAAGAGATCGTGGAGAGCTCTGCGTCGAATGCGTACGAGGTGATCCAGCGGCTCCGCCCGAACTTCCTGCGCACTCGCGGCGCCGTCCACGGCACGCCGGGCGCGACGAACGCGATGGAGATGGTGGACCTCGTGGTGTATCTCAACGAGAATCGGTTGGGGGGCAGCGATCAGCTGCGCCAGATCTCCACGACCGATATCCGAGAGATCCGCTACTTCAACTCGTCGGAAGCGACGACGAAGTGGGGCACGGGCCACAGCGCCGGTGCGATCCAGGTCGTCTCGCGCTGAAGCGCGCCGGGACGAAGTTTATCAATTTCTCAACCTTACAGTCGCTCGCAGAGGGTACCATGAAGATTCGCTCGTTCCATCTCGTCGCCGCGCTCGTCACCCTGGCCGCGCCGGGCTGTGCCTCATCGACTTCCGGCGCGGGCGCGAGCCAGCAGGCGTCGCAGGCGTCGCAGCATCGGGGCTCTCCCGATCGTATCAGCCAGGAAGAGCTGGCGACGATCGATGTCCAGAACGCGTTGCAGGCGGTGCAGCGGCTGCGCCCGAGCTTCCTGCAGAACCGCGGCGGTGCGTCTTCGTCGATCACCCAAGGTCCCCAGGACGTGGTCGTCTACGTCGATCAGACGAAAATGGGAGGACCGAGCACCCTCTCGCAGATTCCGATCACGGACGTGAAGGAGATCCAGCATCTAAGCGGAACGGACGCAACACAGCGCTACGGAACCGGACACGGCTCGGGCGTGATCATCGTCATCCGCAAGTGAACCGTTGACGGTTGGCCGTTGACGGTTGATGGTGAATTGGGAATAAACGTTGATGGGGTGGCGGAGCTCTAATGCTCTCGCCACCCCATCAGCGTTCACCGTCCACCGTTCACCGCCAACGGTTCACCGTTCACGGTTCACCGACAACGGTTCATGGCTACGATCCGGTCTTCCGACGCCGGCGCGGCCGCGCGGCGGCCTTCTTCCCGATCTGAATGGGGACGACGTCGTTCTGCGCCGCGGGGGCGAGCGGGTCACCGCAGCCGGAAACCGTGATCGGCTGACGCGGCTGCTTGTAGACGAAGCGCTTCCCCTCGTAATTCCGGAAGACCACCTCGTCCTCGTTGATCTCCTCGACGTACTCCGGAAGGAGTGGCACCTTGCCGCCGCCCCCGGGCGCGTCGATCACGAAATGCGGAACGGCGAGCCCGGAGGTCCACCCGCGCAGCGCCTTCACGATCTCGAGTCCCTTCTCGACCTGTGTGCGGAAGTGCTCGCCGCCCGCGACCTGATCGGCCATGTAGATGTAGTACGGCCGCACGCGCGCCTTGAGCAGCTTCTGCATCAACTCCTTCATCACCTGCGGATCGTCGTTCACGCCGCGCAACAGCACGGTCTGGCAGCCGAGCGGGACGCCGGCGTCCGCGAGTCGCGATAGCGCCGCGACCGCGGCAGGCGTGAGCTCGCTCGGGTGATTGAAATGAGTGTTCATGTACACCGGATGGTACTTCCGCACCATCTGGCAGAACTCGTCCGTGATGCGCTCCGGCAGATGAGAGGTGATGCGGCTTCCGATGCGGATGATCTCGATGTGCGGGATCGCGCGCAGCCGCTGGAAGATGTACTCGAGTCGACGGTCCGAGAGCATCATCGGATCGCCGCCCGACAGGATGACGTCGCGGATCTCGGGGTGCGCGGCGAGGTACTCGAACGCCGAGTCGTACTGGTTGAGCGGGATCTTCTCAGGATCACCGACCTTGCGGCGGCGCGTGCAGAAGCGGCAGTACGAGGCGCAGACCGGGCTCACGAGAAAGAGCGCGCGGTCGGGGTACCGGTGGGTGATGTTCGGGACCGGTGAGTCTCCGTCTTCATCGAGGGAGTCGATGACGCCATCGACGATATCGAGCTCCTGCACGGTCGGCACGTACTGATTCCACATCGGATCGCCGACTTCCTTGATCTGCGCGAGTGCCGCCGGCGTGATGCGCATCTGAAAATTGTCGAATGCCGGCTTCAGGCCGTCAACATCGATCGCGTCCGTGCCGAACTTGGTCGCGAGCTTGTCCAGCGAGTCGATGCTCTCGTGCAGGATCTTCTGCCAGTCACTCATGGCGAGATGGGCTAGGGTCGGGGTACGAAGACCTGGGGGACGGAAGAAGAGACTTGGTGTAGATCACGCGATCGTCGCACGGCGCGTAAAAATCCCGCATGCGCGCAACCTCACGGTATCCGCGACCCGTATAGAACCGCCGCGTTGGTGCGTACTCGGCGCGGGAAGAGGTTTCGACGACGAGCAGCCGCGCTCCGCGCGCGCGCAGCTGCTCCTCCACTCCGGAAAGCACACGAGAGCCCGCGCCGTTGCCCTGAGCGCTCGGATGCACGGCGATCCAATAGAGATCGAACGTTCGATCCGTTCCCGGCGTCGCGCCGAAGCAGGCATAGGCGATGAGATCCTCGCTGTCGAATCCGCCGAGGAACTCGTAGTCTCCGGATTGCGCGTCATCGAACAGCTCGAGCGCAACCGCTACTTCGGCGGGGCGGAAGACGGCGGTGGCGTCGAGGATCTCCCGCAGACGTTCGCGGTGAGATCGCTGCAGCGCGCCGAGCCGCATTCCGGTCACCTGATTCAGTGGTCGCCGACAGCTTGCTGGGTCGGCTCGCCGGATCGCGCCCTGCGATTGTATGGAGCGCGTCCCGTGCGTTCGCCGCCGTCCTCGAGCGCAGTACCGAAAAGATCGAGCGCCGGAGTTGGATGCAACTCGTCTTCCGTGACACCGGAGAGCCGCTGCGCCAGCGCCCAGCCCTCCTCGATCGAGATCTTCTCGCGAGTGCGATCGAGTCCGAGCTCGCACAGCCCGCGAATAAGAGCGGGATACTCGATGCCGGCGACGCCAGCCATCCGCGCGAGACCAGCGTCAGGCGCGATATCGGGATTCGCGTTCACCTCGAGAATCCACGGCCTTCCTGCCGAGTCGATGCGCATGTCGACACGGCCATAGCCATGACCACCGACGAGCTTCCATGCGCTGAGTGCGATGCGGCGCACTTCCGCCGCGAGCTTCGGTGGCAGATCCGCGGGACATCGCGGCGCGGCGCCGACGTCCTCCTCGCTGCCGACGAGCCACTTCGATTGGTACGTCACGATGCGCCACTTTCCTCGCGGCATCGCGCCGAAATCGATCTCCGAGATCGGGAGCACGGTGTCGCCGAGGATGCCGACGTTGATCTCGCGGCCATTGACATACCGCTGAACGAGGACCTCGTCCCAGCGCTCGAGCATCGCGTCGACGCGCGTCGTTAGGGCGCGCATCGTTCGCACGACGGATCGCTGCTCCACGCCGAGCGAGGCGTCCTCCGCCGCGGGCTTGCAGATGCTCGGGAAACCAACGGACGTGAGCGCGCCACCCCGCCGGACCGTTGCCCACTGGGGAATCGGAAGACCGGCCCGCTCGAGCAGCCCGTTCACGACATGCTTGCGCAGGCAGAGCGAGGTCGTGTAGCTCGAGCTTCCCGTGTAGGGCACACCGAAGAGCTCGAGCACGCCGATGACCGGAGGCTCGTAGTTCGCGACGCCGTCGATGCCCTCGCAAACGTTGAAGGCCAGGTCGAACTTTCCACGGCGGATGCGTTCGATCCAGCGCCCGTCGAGGAAGACCGGAATGCGGACGACGTGATTCCCCTCGGCGACGAGCGTGCGCTCGATCGCTTCGACCGTACCGAGAATGAGCAGGTCCGGTGAGCGAGCGAGCGCCGAGGCGCCGTCGAAGAGAATGGCGATCTTCACGCGACCGCCTGACGTCGCGAGCGCGCGGAGCGCCGGCGCATCGAGATGCCGTTGCGCTCGGCCGCGTGGAGAAGACAGCTCTGAATGAGCTCGTCGTACGACAGGCCCGCGGCGCGCGCCGCCTTCGGCAAGCAGGAGTTGTCCGCCGGATCCGGAAGAATGCCGGGGAGCGGATTTACTTCGACGACGTTGGGCACGCCGTCGGCGTCGAGGCGCACGTCGACACGCGCCCAATCGCGGCAGCCGAGCACTCGATACGCGCGGAGGACGACACGCTCGATGGCGACGCGCATCGCGTCGCTCACCGGTGCGGGGCAGGCGAAGATGTCGAGCGGCTGCTCGGGACGGTCCCAGATCCACTTCGCTTCGTAGCCGTAGATCGGAACGGCGCCGCCGGGGAGCGCACTGAAATTCATTCCGACGATCGGAAGCACGCGCGCATCCGTTCCATTCCCGAGCACGCCGCAGGTGAACTCCGCGCCCGGGAGGAATTCTTCCACGAGCACCGGCTGCTGATACGTCTCGAGGAGAAAGAGCACCTGCGCCTCGAGCTCGTCGGCGTTCTTCACGAAGTTGCGCTCGGTGATTCCCTTCGACGAGCCCTCATGCACCGGCTTCACGAAGAGCGGCACGATCTCGGACGGCGGCGAGAGCGGCAGCGCGCCAGCGAGGAGATGGTCGAGATCCTTTGCCGAGTCGACTAGAAGGAATGGCGCGGTCGGCACGCGATGATAGGTGAGAATCTCTTTCGCGCGCGACTTGTCGAGGCAGAGTGAGAGCGTGAGCGGATCGCTCCCCGAGTACGGCACGCCGAGGAATTCGCAGATGGCTGGGATGTGCGACTCGCGATTCACGCCCTCGAGTCCCTCGGCGATGTTGAAGACGATGTCCGGGCGCGTGGCGCGGAGCCGCTCGGGGAAATCGGGCGACGCCTCGAGTCGAATGACTTCGCCATATGCGGCGAGCGCGCCGGCGATCGCATCGATCGTCTGCGCGGAATCCCATTCGGCATAGAGATCATCGGTCGAAGACGCGGCGCTGGCGGCGGCAGCAGCCGTCGGCGCTTGTGTGATCCGGGACGCGTCGTCCCGGCCCGTACTGGGAGGGTCCTCTTCCGGACGCGGTGTCTCGCTCTCGTCGATCGCGAGCGCCGCGGTCTGCTCAGGCTTCTGATTGTACGCGAATCCGATGCGCGTCATCCGATCTCGTTGTGTCGACCACGGCGCGGAGTCGCCGCTCTTGTGTGCCGAGTCCTGCGTGCATCACGTCACTCGTTGTTGGTCGACGCTGCGCTCATGAGTCGCGCAAGAGCGGTGCCATGTACGAGTCGGGCGCAAAATACAAACTGCGAATTTTTCGCGCAATGAAAATTTTCGGATCGGTGAACGGTGGACCGTGAACGGTGAGCGGTGAAAAGAAAAAGCGACGAGCGCAGCTCGTCGCAATCAGAATTCACCGACGACCGACCACCGCTCACACCTTGTGGTAGATCACCCGCGCCGCCTCACGCCGATCGTCGGCGGAGTAGATCTCGAAGTCGGAGAAGAATCCTGGCGCTTCACACTGGAGAAGACGGAGAATCGCGACGGCGGCGCGACGGATCTCTAGCTCGGCGCCCTCGCTCGCACGCAGCTCCAGCATCGTTCGCCACGCGCGCGCGTTCGCGGTCACGACGATCTTCGTCTCCGTTGCATTCGGAAGAACGGCCCGCGCCGCCTCGCGCGCCATCTTCCGCCGATGCACGCGGTCCGCGACCCAGCCATAGCGCTCCATCAGCTTCTCGACCAGCGCCACGTACGCGCGCTGCGCCTGCTCGATCTGCTCGCGCCACTGACCTTCGAGACCCTCGTCGCCGATCACCGCCGGCGGAATGACGAAGCTCGCCTCGGACTCGTCGACGTAGCGCTGAGAGAGCTGCGAGTACGCGAAGCCCGCCCGATGTCGCACCAGCTCGTGCGTCAGCGACCGGCTCACGCCCTCGAGCAGCAGCGTGTAGTTCGCATGCTCGAGCACGGAGCCATGCCCCTGCTTCTTGATGTTGTCCAGATATTCGCGCGTCGAGCGCTTCGCCGGATTGTGCTGGCTCATGTAGCAGACGCGGCCCGCGAACTCGGCGAGACGCTCGCCGTCGGTGCTGTCACCGATGTAGTTCACCGGCAGATGCTCGGGCGTCGTGAAGGTCGGCCGGGCGAGCAGCGTGACCGTGGGCTCGTAGAAGAAGTGCGACATGGTGGGAGATGCGGGAAGCGAGTCGACGACGGCGCCAGACAAAGCAAGACGCGTCGAGGAGAGGCGTCAACCCAGGGCAGCTACTCGAGCGATGCCTCGTCGAGCAGCTCGAGACGGGAGCGCGCGTATGCTCGCTCTCGCTCCACCCGCGCGAGCGCGGCGCGTGCCGCCGCGGGCAGCGGAGCGAGCGACGGATCGTACTTGATCTCGCCGAGCGCGCGCTCGCCGCGGCTCGGCACCTTCACGCCGGGATTGAAAATCCCCGTGGGGTCGAAGCAGCGCTTCACGAGGGCGAATCGCTCGCGCACTTCGTCCGACCAGACGCGCTCGAGCAGCGGCGTACGCAGCCGGCCGTCGCCGTGCTCGCCCGTGAGCGTGCCGCCGAGGCTCGACACGAGAGTCGTGACTTCGTCGAGGATGCGGCCGACGCGATCGCGCCAATCGGCGATGGCGACGTCGATGAGCGGATTCACGTGCACATGTGCGTCGCCGGCATGCCCGAAGATGACGCCGCGGATCCCATTGCGCGCGAGACTCTCGCGCACGCCCCTCACGTAATCGGCGAGACGGTCGGGCGGAACCGCTCCGTCCTCGATGAACTGCATCGAGCGAAGCGATGGGTCCAAGCGGGAGAGAATCGGACTCGCCGCGTGGCGAAGCTCCCAGAGCTCCGTCTCCGTCGGCTCGTCGAGTGCGACGCGCACGATCGTCGCGCCGGCGCGCTCGAAGAGCGACGCGATCTCGCGGGCGGCGTCCGCGGCTTGTGATGCGCTCTGCCCCTCGACTTCGGCGAGCAGGACGGCCTCGGCGTCCGCGGGAACATCGTGAGTGCCGCCCGCGCGCGCGACGTCGAGAAATGTTCGGTCGAGTAGCTCACAAGCAACGGCACCACTCTCTCGCGCGCGCACGGCGGCGTCGACAGCGCGCTCGAGCGATGCGAACGCGCCGAGCACGCTGCTCGTCGCTTCCGCTGTCGTCGTCAGCGACAGCTCGACGCCGACGATGATGGCGAGCGTACCCTCACTCCCCACGAGCAGATCGACGAGGTCGTACGAGCGTGCATACTCGAAGGTCGCGTAGCCCGACGATTCCTTGCGCACTCCGCGGTGACGGGCGCGATCGACCTCCTCGGCGGCAACGATGGCCGGATGCGCACCGGAGAGAAATCGCTCGATCGCGGGAACGTGACGAGGCGGCTCGATGCCCCGCCGCACGAGAGCGATCGTTCCGTCGTCGAAGACGCAGCGCAGCGAGCGCACCCACGGCCGCGTAGCACCGAAAGCAAGAGAATGCGATCCCGCGGCATTGGTCGACACCATTCCGCCGACCGTGCAGAAAGCGCCGCTCGATGGATCGACGGGGAAGCGGAGCCCGTGCGCGGCCACGGCCTGGTTCACCTCGGCCCGCAGCACGCCCGGTTGGACGACGATCGCGCGCTCGGCGACGCTCACGCTCTCGATGTCACGGAGCCGACTCAGGTCGAGGATCACCCCATCGCCGACGGCGCCACCGGGCATGCTGCTGCCGGAGCCGCGCGGAATGAGAGGCGTCGACGACTCGCGCGCCCAGCGGACGAGCGCCGCGACGTCGGCTTCATTGCTCGGCACGGCGACGGCGCGGGGAAGAACACGCGCGATGCCCGCCGCCTCGGAGTACACGGCGCGTGCGCCGTCATCGGTGCGGAAGACGCCGCGGAAGCCAGGCGGTGGCGAGAGGGGCACGAGGGGCGGCGGGCGTCTGTTGTCGTTAGGCGGCGGGCGCCGTCAGTACTTCCGAGGGAGCGCCGCAGCCGCGGCCGCGAGCGCGCTCAGGAGTGACGGCTGGCCCTTCGCCACCTCACCGCGCTCGAGCCGGTCGAGCAGTTGCTCGAGGGCGAGCTGCGCCGCGTTCGCCGTGCGTGCGTTGACGCCGCGGGCCACGTAGAACGCGCCGGCTCCGACGAGCAGGGCGGGCGCGACGGCGATCGCGGCGGCGAAGTGCAGCGCGATGAGGGCCGGAACGGCGGCAACGCCTAACGCGGTCGCGCCCGCCGACTGCCGGGCGAGGGTCGTGCGAAACGGGGCGAGGTCGGCATCGATGCGGACGAGTGTGCGGTTCCCGTCAACCGCCACCGCAGTCGCCGCGACCTCGTGCGCGCGTGAGAGGGCGTAGCCTCGGCCGCCGACGTTGAACGCCCGACGCACGGTGCCCAGGAGATCACGCCGCGCTTCCCAGACGATGCGATCGGAGAACTGACGCTTCACCTGCAAGCATTCCTGGCGCTGCATCCATTGGTCGACAGCCTCGAGGACGTCGCGCGGCTTGCCGGGAACGGTGCGACTCGCGCCGACACGCGCCCCGCCGAGAAGCCTGGCGCTGACGCCGCCCTCGTCGGGCGGCAGCGCGACGCGCGTGCGCTCCTCCGCGAGCGCCTGACGAAGGTGCTGCGGCGAGAGACCGACCTCCTTTCCAAGCTCGAGGATCTGCTCTTCGGTGAGGACCTCTTCCGGCTCGCCCGTGCCCACCTGCAGCTCGGCGGCGCGCGCGAGCACGCGCTCGAGCGCGCCGCGGTCCAGCCCCGATGTGGGCGGTTGTGATGGAAGATTCGATTCGCCAGCCATACGGCGAAATATACGACCACACGCCGCGATCAGATTCCGCCGAGCACGACCTCGAGCTGCCGGGTGAAGGCGTCGCGAATGGCGTCCGGGATGGCAAACGTCGACGTGAAGAGCGCGGACGGATCACCGGCGGGCGGCGTGATCCCCGCGGAGCGGAGATAGTACCGCATGTAGCCGGCGGCAAGCTCCGGGGCGGCTCGCTGGAGCAGGACGGCGCCGGCGCGCACGTTCGCGTTTGCGGCGTAGGCGGCGCCGACGCCGCTGCGCTGCTGCGTCGGCGTGATGTTGTCGTTGATGGCGGTGGTCGTGATCGCGTTGACAGTTTCGTGGGCGAGCACGTACACGGCCTCAATCGCCTGAGCCGGAGTGTCGGGGAATTCCACCGCGACGGAATTCTGCTGCTTTGAGTACGCAATCGTACGTCCCTCCCCGTCGAGCGGGAGGGAAAGGATGAGCTCCCCGTTGTTCTGCTGGCTGTTGTTTAGAAAACGCTGAAGTTTCGGCCGGTAGACCCGCTGCCAGATGGAGTCGACGGCCTGGCGCGTGGGGGCGCGGCTCGTCTGCTCCGACGTCCAGTACGCCTGGTAGAAGCGGGTGTTCTCGTCCGCGAGCGATTGGACGAAGAGTCGCAGCCAGTCCCGATCGGGCCCGCTTGCGAAGGTGCTGCCGAGGACTGCGAGGAGCTGTCGCGTCAGCGGATCGTTCGTCGCGCGCGGATCACCACCTGTCTGGAGGAACAGATCGGTGACCTGCTGCATCTGCTGGAAGGATGAGAAATAGAACGGGAGGAACTGCCCGTTCACGAGCCCCGGATTCACGCGAAAGCGCGCGGAGAGCTGGTCGGCGTTCGCGTCCAGCTGGGTGTAGGCGCCGCGCGAGCTCTTTACCTGGCGCATGGTCTGGCGATAGCCGCGCCGGAAGAATGGAACGCGCGCGGTGTCGCCGGTGAGCAGCGCATACCCATGCAGCCAGAGATCGACGTGCTCGCGGGTGCTGACCGGCCAGCTGTCGTCCGGGGAGATGCTGCCGGGTGCGGCCGGGCTGCCGCTCGCCGACTGGCCCATCGTGGTGGCGCACGCGGCGAGGGCGGTGCAGAGCGCCGCCGCCAGCGCCCGGCGCGCGACCGAGGATGTGGACGTCGTCATGGTTTTCCCAACGTGGAGTGCCTAACGAGCGAATCGCGCGACGTCAGGGCGTGGTCACAGGACGACCGCACGTGGTGCAGAACTTCCACCCGAGCTCGAGCTCGGTGCCGCAAGCGAGACAGTTGACGACAGTGAGGTTCTGGCCGCAGTGCGGACAGTAGGTGATCCGGCGGCCGCCCGGCAGCGCGCCATTGCAGTAGCGACAGTGCTCGCCCGCCTGCGGAACGATCGTCTGGGTTGGCCGTGCGGAGGCGGGAGCGGCCGGCGCGCGGGGCGTCGGCGTTGGCGTCGCGGAGGCAGTCGTTGTCGAGGCGGCCGGCGCGGCACCGGCCGGACGCCGCGGCGCGGGTTGCGCCATCAAGCTCGGCGCCGTGGCGGCCGAGGAGCTGCTTCGCGGCGACGTTGTCACCGGTGCGGCCGACGCCCGCTGCGATGTCGCACGTGCGGTCGTTTCGGCGCTCGTCACGGATCCGGCGGTGGCGAGGGCCGGCTCGGTGTCGGCCACGCCGCTCTGGAATCGTCGGACCGCCGAAGGCGAGAGAGCGATCTGGGAAGTTGAGTACTCGCGAAACACCCCAGGGTCGGGGTTCGGCGAGGCCAGCTCGCGCGCCAACCGTTCACGCATCTCGTCGCCCACGACGAGATAATCCCGCGCGCCGGACAGGAGCTGGAGCAATACGAGCTCGTAGTCCTGATTGGTATCGAGCCCGAGCTCGCGCCGGTGGTGGCGGTACGGCAGGATATTCTGATAGAGCTCCGCGACCTCGAACGGCTGAGTGAGGTACGCTGGATAACGCGCCTGGATCGTCTGTAGGAGATGTCTGAATGTGCGATCGAGTGCGTCCATCGTTGGGCGTTGCTCCAGGGCTAGCGCGGACGTCTCAGGGCCGCGCTGCCTCGTCTCTGCTTCGCGCCCGCGACTCTTCCGCTGCTTTGATCTTGCTGACGCCGAATGCGTTCAGCGCTCGAACTGCCACATTGTCTTTGCCGGTTCTCCCGTCGCCGAATCCCTGCCAGTAGCCGACGGCGAGACCGAGTAACAGACCTGCGATAAGGGGCTTCATATTTACTCTCGCTCACGTTTCCCCTTATCACGACGTGAGTGAAGCTTTGGTCACGACTGGCAAGGCGCGGGCCGGTCGAAACGGGCGCTGCAGCGGGAACGGGTCCGGCTCGGCGGACATGCGTCCCTTGGCACGTTCCGTCGCGAGCCACTCGTCGAACCCCGAAGCCACGACACCGTTCGAGGAAGTCTGCTCCCGGGCAGCCCGGATCGCGAGAAAGTTCGCGAACTCGTTCTGCGGGTGGCCCCCATGACCACGAACCCAGCGCCACTCGACTGAGTGCCCCGACGCGGCGGACACGGCACCATGCCAAAGCTCGAGGTTCTCGATCTCGCCACCCTTTCGCCTCCAGCCTCGCGCGCTCCACCCGTGCACCCACTCTGTCATCCCCTTCACGAGGTACTGCGAGTCCGTCGTGAACACGACGCGAAACCGCGTTCCCTTGCGAGAGATCGCGTTGAACGCCTCGATCACGCTTCGCAGCGCCATCCGGTTATTCGTCGTCGCCGGCTCCGAAACCCAGTAATCGAAACGAGTCAAACGCTCCGTCGCCGGGTTCCAGTACTCGATTACACCGGCAGCGCCACCAGGGTTGCTCCCCTCGCGACCGTTTCCCAAGCACGACTCGTCGGCGAAGATCGCGATCAACGGCCGCTCGGTGTGACCAGCGTCACTCATGCGACGATCTCGATCGTATCGATCTCGTCGAGGAAGAGCGTCAAGGAATCGCCGGTCGGGCGACGCGCCTCGATAGCCTCGCGGCCGCCGCGCAGGTGCAGCTCAACGGGAATGACGACGTACTCGACGCCGCGACGCCAGACGATGATCCGTTGACCGATGCGGATCGCGTGCTCGATCGCGTCGTAGTCGCTATGTGAGAGATAGGCCAACTCAGGCTCCCTTCCGAGTCCACTCCATCGCGAGTGCGGCGAGGACGAGTGTCGCCCGCTCGATCTCGTCGACGCGCACGTATTCTTCGGCGGCGTGCGCCAATCCAATATCGCCAGGACCGAAGCAGATCGCGGGGATGCCGGCCTCGTTCAGAATCGCCGCATCGGTCCACGCGCTCATTCCCATGATGTTCACCTCCTCGCCGCACGCTCGCAGCGCACCGTCGAGCGCACGTACGATCGGCGACTCTGTCGAGACGTCGCTCGGCGGCTGCTCGAAGATCATCGAAACGTTGGCGTCGAGTGACGGACGACGCGCGCGAACGCGCGTGAATGCCTCCTCGATCTCCGCCATCACCGCGGCTGTCGTCTCGCCGGGAATGGTCCGACGTTCGATGGTGAAGCGGCACTTGTCGGGGTAGGTCGACAAACCAATTCCCCCTTCGATGGTCGACGCGTGGAGCGACGGCCGTCCGAGCAGCGCATGCTCGCGTGACGGAAGCAGCTCCGCGTCCAGGGCATCGAGAGCGGCGAGCAGCAGACCGGCGTTGCGAATCGCATCGACGCCGACATCCCATCGGCTGCCATGTGCGGCGCGCCCGTGAACGAGCACGTCGACCCACACGAATCCTTTGTGCGCCGGCATGATCCTGAGGCCGGTGGGCTCGGTGACGATCGCGGCGTCCGCGCGCACGCCCTCCGTGATGAGCGCACGGGTGCCAAGGCTGGAGTACTCCTCGTCGACGACAGCGGTGATGATTATCTCGCCATCGAGCGCGCCGCCGCTCGCGGCCGCGGCACGGGCCGCCGCGGCGCACATCGCGGAGACGCCTGCCTTCATGTCCGAGGATCCGCGACCGTAGATGCGTCCCTCGCGCACGACGGGATCCCACGGCGCGTGCGTCATCCCTTCGACGCCGACGACGTCGATGTGGCCGTTTAGCATCAATGAACGTCCGCCGGCACGGCCCCCAAGTCGCGCGACGACGTTCGGCCGTCCGGGCGCCGCTTCACGGACCGTGACGTCGAAACCCCATGCCTCGAGGACGTCGGCGAGCACGCGCGCCACGCGGCCTTCGCCCGGCGCGCCGGCGACGAGCGTGGGATTGCGCGAGTCGACGCGTACGAGCTCGCGCGTCAGGGCAACGGCGTCACCAATCGCGATACTCACGAGCTATTCGTCTCCCCGCATCGTCTCGACGCCGCGCTCCGCAATGGTGAAGGGAAGGAGTGGCCCGAGCGAAGACACTGCCTCAGCGACGCTCGACTCCTGGCCGCGTCGCGCGATGACGAGGACGCAGCCTCCGCCTGACGCGCCGAGTGCCTTGGCTCCGAGCGCGCCGGCCCGGCGCGATTTTTCTATAATCGCGTCGATGCGGCTCGTCGGAATCGCCGGATGCAGAGAGCGCTGATGGGCCCAGTGTTCTCCGACGAGCGCCGCGAGCTCGTCGACGTTCCCCATCTCGATGGCGCGCGCCATTCCCTCCGCGAGCTGCTTCATTCGCTGCAGCGCGAAAAGGACCTTCGTGTCGCGGCGCTCGTACGCGCTCGTGACCGCCGTGATCGTGTCGCCAGAGATGCGCGATTCGCCGGTGTAGACGACGAGGCATCGCCGCTCGATCTCCTCAACCGCCTCACGAGTGAGCGGGATCTGTCGCACCTCGGTTCCTCGATCGGAGAAGCGGAGCGCGAGGGCGCCACCGAACGCGGACGCGTAGTGGTCCTGTCGGCCGCCGGCAACTCCGAGCTCCTCCACCTCCGTCGCTCGGCTGCGCTCTGCGAGGGTCGCTGGATCGAGGGCCTCGCCGCAGCATCGACTCAGCGCGTCGGCGAGGGCGACGCCAGCGGCGGACGAGCCGCCGAGGCCGGCACCGATCGGGAAATCATTATATAGTGCGACATCGGCTCCGGAGACGGCGGCGCGCCGAACCGCGGCTTCTACGAGCGGCTGGTCGCGAGCTCGATCCGCGGAGAGCGTGAAGTCGTCACTGCGCGCGGCGGGGGCGACGAGGACGGTTGCATAACGCGTGATCGCGAGATTGCAGACGAAGCCGCCCTCACGCTCGGAATACGGCGGCACGTCGGTCCATCCGCCTCCGAAGTCGATTCGTGTCGGCGCTCGTGTGCCGGAGTGCACGATCGTACGGGCCATCGTCGCGACGCGCGTCAGATGGATGGGGCGATGGAAGGTGGGAGTGGGCTAGCTTGCACGAGACGGTAACGTACCGACGGGGCATACCAGTTGCCAGCATCGAGACGCCATGCTCGACTTTGTTCATTATCTGAACGATTGCAAGTTCATCCTCGTCTCGAATCGCGAGCCGTACGAGCACATGCGCGGCGCGCACGGGATCGAGATCAAGCAGCCGCCGGGTGGACTCGTGTCCGCGCTCGATCCCACGATGCGCCACACGCACGGCACGTGGGTGGCCTGGGGATCGGGCTCCGCGGACCGCGACGTGAGCGACGAGGCGGGTCGCGTTCAGGTGCCGCCGGAGGATCCGCAGTACACGATTCACCGCGTGTGGCTCGATGACGCGGACATCGAAGGCTACTACCACGGCTTCTCGAATCGCGCGCTGTGGCCGCTCTGTCACATGCTCATCCAGCATTTCGAGTTTCGTACCGAATACTGGGAGCGTTACCGGGCCGTGAACCTGCGCTTCGCGCATGCAGTCGCGGACGAAGCGGAGCGGTGCACGGGCCGGTCGATGGCCTGGATTCAGGACTACCACTTCGCCCTGGCGTCGGAGTTTCTCCGCGCGATGCGGCCATCGCTCTTCATCCATCAATTCTGGCACATCCCGTTTCCGCCGCCGGACATCCTGAGACTCCTGCCGACGGGGACGCACGAGTCGCTGCTGCGCGGGATGCTCGGCAACGACCTCGCCGAGTTCCAGATCGACCGCTACGCCGAGAACTTCATGGACTGCGTGGAGCAGTTCATCCCCGAGGCGCGGGTGGATCCCGTTAGGCAGATGATCACCTTCCGCGATCGGGTGATTCACGTTGGCGCGTTCGCGATCAGCATCGACGTCGAGCGCTACGAGGCGATGGCGCGCATGCCCGAAACGGTGGACCGCGTGCGCACCCTGCGCGAGCGGTACGCGCGCGACGGACGCCAGTTGGGCGTGTGTGTGGACCGGATCGACTACACGAAGGGAATCCCCGAACGCCTGCGGGCGCTGGACACGCTGTGGGACGAATCGCCGGAGCTGCGTGGCCGCTTCACCTTCATCTTCGTGGCGACGCCGTCGCGATCGAACGTGCCGGCGTACAACACCCTCGAGCGCGAGGTGGTGGAGACGACGATCGCCGTCAACAAGAAGTATGGCTCGCGCGACTGGACGCCGATCGTTCTGATCAATGAGAACGTCGACGCCGATCTCCTCGCGGCGGTCTATCGCGCGGGCGATCTCTGTATCGTGTCGTCGCTCCAGGACGGGATGAATCTCGTGGCGAAGGAATTCGTCGCGTGTCAGGTGGATGAGCGGGGCGTGCTGATGCTGAGCCGCTTCACCGGGTCCGCGGAAGAGATCGAGGGCGCGTGCCTCATCAATCCGTTCAACGTGGACGGCTTCGTGAGCGCCATCCGCACGTCGCTCGACATGTCGCCGGACGAACGCCGGCGCCGGATGCGCCGGATGCGCCGCCAGCTGCACAACTCGACGATCTTCGACTGGCTGGATTCCATCCTCGCGCGGGCGACGGCGATCATGTCGCAGCAGCACGCGACGGTGTGAGCGCGGCCTCGCTCTCGGGTCCGATGCGTGAGGCCATCGCCGATCGGCTCTCGCATTCGCCCTTCCTCGTCGCGCTCGACATCGACGGCACGCTCGCGCCAATCGCGCCCACCCCAGACGCTGCGGCGGTTCCACCTGCCACGCGCCGCACTCTCGAGCGGCTGACGCGACTGCCTAACGTGCACGTTGCCTTCGTCACGGGACGAGCGGCGGCCGACGGCCGACGGCTCGTCGCCGTCCCGAACAGCTGGACGATCGGCAATCACGGCGTGGAGCTCGTCGATCCGGACGGCGCCTTACGAGTCAACGCCGCGGCCGAAGCCTACGGGCCCGCGGTGGCGCGCGCCGTCGAGCTCCTGCGCGATCGTCTGGCAGCTTACCGAGGCGTGCTCGTCGAGGACAAGACGTGGACGGTGAGTGTTCACGTCCGGCTCGCGGAGGACGACGTGGTGCCTAACGTCGAGCGCGAAGTCGCGGCAATGGCGCGCGAGCTCGGCCTGCGGGAGCTGCAAGGGAAAAAGATCTTCGAGCTGCGTCCGCCGATTGCCATCCACAAAGGCATCGCGCTGCTCGATCTCGCCGCATCGCTTGGCGTCGTTCACGGCGACGTCATGACGGGCTCTCTGCTCTATGCGGGGGACGATCGGACGGACGAAGATGCCTTCCGCGTCCTGCCGGCACCTCCCGCGCACGCCGTTACGGTCCACGTTGGAAGCGCGGAGCTGCCCGACGGCCAGCGCACGATCGCCGAGCTCCTGCTCGACGATCCCGACGCTGTGCACGACTTTCTGGAATGGCTGGCGACGAGTCGCGAGCAGGCGCTCGCGCGCGCCTAACGAGCGGTCAGCGCTTCTTTTTCGGCGCGGAGGGCTTGGCCGCGCTTTTCTTCGCGCCGCCGGAACGCTTCGCAGGCTGCTTCTTCTCCGGCTTCGCCGCGGCCGTTGCCCCGGAGGCGCGCTTCGCCGCGCTCGCGGCCGGCTTCGTCTCCTCGCGTGCGACTTCGCGCGAGGGGCGCTCCGCCTTCGGTTGCGATCGGTCCGCCCCCGCTTTGGTGCCGGCTCCGCCCCCGCCCGCGGAACGCGCTTGCCGACCGTGGGCGTCCTCGGCCTGCCTGATCAGCTTCTCGGCTTCGTCCTGGGTGATCTGGCCGCGGCGCACCATGTACTGCACGAGATCGCGCGCACTCTCGACGGCGAAGCCGGCGATCCCCGCGGCCGTGCCGATCACGTCCTTCATCGCGGCTGCGATCTTGGTCCCTGCTTCCTGGCTGATCAGCTGCGCCCGCTCCGCCATTTCCGCCATTGCGTCGCGGGCGTCGGAGCCGCGCTGAGCCATCGCGCGAGGTGACGCTCCCCCAGGTGCCGATTCGCTCGTTACGGGTTTGGCGTCGCCACCGGTGGCCGGCGATTGGCCAGGCGTGGAGGCGAAACCGGAGGCTGGGTGCGGCTTATCCGCCATGGGAGAGTCGAAATTCGCGGGAGGGAGGATCGTCCAAACGACGCGCTTTTCGAGTGTTGGTAAGCCGCGCTATCTTCGCGCGCCAGGGCCGGCTCGTCGTGGCGGAAGTATAGATGACGGGTGCTCCTGCGCAAGCGCGCACCGGCACCACGCGGCATTCACGCATCCGGCGCCATATCGCAGGTGACCGGTGTCACGATCGAGCCACCATAACGCAAGACTATGCTCAATGGCATTCGAGTCCTCGACCTCACGCGTGTTCTCGCCGGCCCGCTCTGCACCATGATGCTCGGAGACCTCGGCGCCGACGTCATCAAAGTCGAGCGTCCTGGCTCCGGTGACGAGACCCGCGGGTGGGGACCGCCGTTCGACGCACGGGGTGAGAGCGCCTACTATCTGTCGGTCAATCGAAACAAGCTGAGCGCCGCGCTCGACCTGGAGCAGTCCAGCGATCGTGAGGTCATCGAACGGCTGGCGCTCGATGCCGACGTCGTGGTCGACAACTTTCGGCGCGGGACGCTGGAGAGCCGCGGTCTCGACCCGGATCTCCTGATGCGCCGCAATCCGCGCCTGGTCTGGTGCACGATCACGGGCTTTGGGAGTGGCAGCCGCCGGCCCGGCTACGACTTCGTCACGCAGGCCGAGAGTGGCTGGATGGCGATCACCGGCGAGCCGGCGGGCGCTCCGATGAAGATTGGAGTCGCGCTGGCGGATGTCGTAGCCGGCAAGGACGCGCTCGCTGCCATTCTGGCCGCGCTCGTCGCCCGATCCCGAGATGGCAAGGGACGCCGACTCTTCATATCGCTCATCGAGAGTGCGCGAGCGGCTCTCGTGAACGTCGCGCAGAATGTGCTCGTGAGTGGGCACGATGCCTCACGATGGGGCAACTCGCATCCGAATCTCGTGCCGTACCAGCTCTTCGACGCCGCCGACCGTCCGCTCGTGATCGCCGTCGGCAGCGATGCGCAATGGCTGAGCTGCGCACGCGCGCTGGGACTCGCCTCGCTCGCGGCCGACCCCGCGCTCGCGACGAACGCAGGCCGCCTCGCGCAGCGAGAGCGAATCATTAAAGAGTTCTCATCGACACTGGCTGGAGCGTCGGCCGCGGCCTGGCTCGAGCGCCTGCACGCCGCCGGCGTACCCGCGGGAGTCGTGAAAACGGTGCGCGAGGTCACTATGGAAGTCGAAGCCTCACCCGTGACCGGGATGCCGCCGAGCATCAGCGGCGAGAAAAGCCTTCGATTTCCACCGCCGCGGCTCGATGAACACGGGGGTGTGATACGTCACAGCGGTTGGCGCGTCTTTGATGCGACGTTCGGGCAAACCGACGGACGCTGAGGTCAAAGAGACGAATCGCATCGTGATTAGTCGGATCGAGCGACCTAGAACGCTCGCTCCGTGTTTGTTGTTACCTCAATTCACCCTTCCTCGTCCCCTACACCGTGGCGACAGCCGTGAAACCAAGGACCGCCTGCGGGAGCGCGCCCGCGGCCCTGTCCGAAGCGCGGGATTCGCGTTACTCTGTTGTCGTGAAGACGACGGAGCAGCCCGCACCGATTGCCGATCAGGATACCGATCAGCTCATCATTCAACGCGTTCTCGCGGGACAACGCGACGCATTCCAGACGCTGATTACACGATACAGTGATCCTCTGTATCGACACGCGCTCTGCATGACGGGAAGCCCCGACGTCGCGGAAGACATCCTTCAACTGAGCTTCATCAAGGCCTATCAGCACCTTGCCGAGGTGCGCGGCCGCTTCGACGCGTGGGTCTTCCGCATCGTGGCGAACGGCTGCAAGGATTGGCTAAAGAACATCCGCCGCTCGCACCTCAGCTACGACGAAGACGATCAGCCGTCGTCGTACGCGACGCCTGACGAGGAGTTGGATCGCAGCGAGCTGCGCACGGATCTGGACAAGGCGTTGGCGACCCTACCATCGTCGCTGCGCGAAGCGTTCATCATGAAGCACGTCGAGGGACGCTCGTACGAGGAGATGGCCGACTTGCTCGGCACCACGGTTGGAGCGCTCAAGATGCGCGTGCACCGCGCTCGTGAGGCACTCCAGGCCTTACTCGAGGAGAAGTACGCCTAACATGTTTGACGATATTCGCTCGAACGACGGCCAGAAGATCGACGGCCGAAAACAGGAGCGGCGCGTGCCAGTCGAGCGCCCCCTCAGCGATCGCGAGGTCCCGCTTCCCCAGCCGGATACGGCGCGCGTCCTCTCGCCGGCCATACACGCCTGGCTCGATGGCGAGCTCCCGGAAGCCGCCGTGAAGCGCGGCGACATGGAGCGCGACGTGGAGTTCTGGAAGCGGATGGCGCAGGTCGTCGAGACGCGCCGGCACGTCACGACGCCGGTGCA
>Ga0136846_1215045_pt1 | contig 75709 bp, 91 predicted proteins | sample HopSoiMetagenom2_FD_96841 | JGI IMG/M metagenome (GOLD analysis project Ga0136846, IMG submission 96841) | Grasslands soil microbial communities from Hopland, California, USA - 2 Assembly 2016 (version 4) | ecosystem: Environmental > Terrestrial > Soil > Grasslands | place: USA: Hopland... | reverse complement strand
GCGGGGACGGATAATACTAAGGAAATCTAGTTTGCAGAGTTAGCTTTGTGGATACCGTTCTTAGTGGGAGACATGGATTCCGGGTGAGGTGGATGAGGGTGGAATGACACAGGTTGCTGGTATAATGAACGTCATGGCACAGTTTTCTTTTGATGTAGTAAGCGAGTATGACAAGGCAGAGATGAATAACGTCTTTGATCAAACCGAGCGTGAAATGACCTCGCGCTACGACTTTAAAGGTACGCCAGCGGGCATCGAGTGGCTGGGTAGCGACAAAACAGGACTCAAAATTACCGGTAATGGTGAATGGCAGATCGATGCTATTTTAGACATTGTGCGCAAAAAGCTTGCTGCTCGCAATCAGAGTCAAAAAGTATTGGACACAAGTAAAGAACAGATTGAATCGAACCTCAAAACCACTAAGGAAGTCCCCTTCAAGCAAGGTCTAGACCAGGAGAAGGCTAAGAAAATCACCGCCCTGATCCGCGACCATTACCCGAAGGTCAAATCACAGATTCAGGGTGATGCGGTGCGTGTGATGAGCATGAGCAAAGATGACCTTCAGGCCGTCATGCAACTGCTGCGCACGCAGGAATTTGACTTCCCACTAAGCTTCACTAATTACCGATAGAGGGCTTTGCGGCCGGTTGTTCTTCGGCTGGCGTGGTGCTAAACATCAGAGGGCTCCCCGGATCGACGCCCGTGGTGCTATTGAGCGGCACAGGTGAATGGATCACAATCTCAACGTTCCGGTTACCATCAGGACATAGGAAACCGCATCTGTCAGTTGTTACCAAGTGGCTGGTGTCGATCATGAGGACGCCCTTGCTGACGTTTGTTGTAATTGTCTTGGTGTCGATGTTGCTAGCGGTTTTGATCTCGACGCCGTAGTGCTGATCGAATTGGAAGAGGACGGGGATATCTGGAGCTATAAAGCGCGCTTCGGTAAATGGAGCGGTACTGTACAGCTGGCTATGCATACTGTTCCTATACCGCGCTTGCCAAGCCGGGGCAGTCTGGAAGCCGAGCGCCACCCCAACAGAAGCTGCAGTAATAAACGTTAGCGCCATTGCCGCTGCTGCCCAGGTGGGAAGTCGCCATTTTCGGCTGAACATCGCCTTGCCAACCACCGCAAACATACTGGCAATAAGCGCAACTACGATGAGGCCACAGATGACGATTAACGTCTCCTTTTTGCCAACAGGGAATATAGTAGTACTGCCGACTTTTAAGCCGTGACCCAACAGAAAGCTCGTTACCGTTGCCCCGCCAGTAAGCAGTGCAAACGCGCTAAGGATAAAACCGACGCCGATAATCCCGAGCAGCAATTTTGCGAAGGTCTCACCGGCCCCGCCGAAAATCTTGCTCGCACGCTGCGCGGCACCCTGCACATCAGCACGGTCGATCACTTCTTTTAGGCTGTCTACAGTTACCGCTTTGCCCTGCATGCGCAGACGGTCGCTCGGCGTTGTCGCCTCCGGGACGAGCAGCCATAATAGTAGATAGATTAAAATACTCGTTCCGCCAGGTATGAGCAGTACAATAAATAGCAAACGGAACACGATTGCCGGCAAACCAAAGAAAGCGCCAAGACCGGCCGCCACACCGGCGATCATGCCGTGCTCAGTGTCACGGAAAAGGCGCTTGCCATGTGGCTCGCTCGATTCGGAACTCGGGAGTTCCTCGCCGTCATCTGTCTTAAAATCACGCGGCTCGCCCAATTGCGTTTTAAGATACGTGATATCTTCGGCCAAGATTACCTTGTGCGTCGTGATGCCGTGTTCAGTAAGCAATTCAGCCATTCGCGATTCGACTTCTTTGGCTACTTCAGCGCCACTATCGCCTGCCTGCCCTTTGATTTCATGCAGATAGGCCTGCAATGTTTTATATGCGTCGGCAGCAATCGTAAACGACTGACGCCCCAGGTGAATGTTTGTAACTTCGTTCATGATTTGCCTTTCTCGAGTCGTTGGACCGATGTATGCAGGCGGTGGTAGGTCGTCTGCAGTGTTTTGAGGAGCGCATGCCCGTCCTCGGTTAACCAATAATATTTGCGCGGCGGGCCTTGCCCGGATTCCTGCCACTCGTAGGCCATGAGCTTATCGCGCGCTAGGCGGCTAAGCAGCGGATAGAGGGTGCCTTCCACCACGATCAGCTCCGCTGCGCGCAGCTCGCGGATGATCTCCGAGCTGTACACTTTTCCATCCTTGCACAGCAGTAATACACAGTACGTAAGCATGCCTTTACGCATCTGTGTTTCCGATTGGTTGAGTAATTCAGAACTTTCATCCATACAGTACTATGTTATACAAGGTACTATAGAAGTCAAGTACTTTTGTCTAGCCTGGAGTACGATATACTGATAACCATGAGCAAAAACGACGATCTTCTGGCTGCCGCCCGAAACGTCCTGCAAAAAAATGATAAAGGGCTCTACACCATGCCCGCCCCTGGCTTATATCCCCACCAGTGGCTGTGGGATAGCTGCTTTATTGCCATCGGCCTCAGGCACGACGACGTTGAACGGGCGAAGATGGAAATTTTGAGCCTACTCCGCGGTCAGTGGAGTAATGGCATGCTACCGCATATTATTTTTAGTAAGGGACACCAGTATCGGCGCGACCAGAATTTCTGGTACAGCAAAATCAGCCCCTTCGCACCAGATGGCGTAGCTACCAGCGGCATCACACAGCCGCCAATGCTCGCCGAAGCAATTGTACGCGTCGGAGAAAAAATGCCCGTGGTAGAACGGCGCAGTTGGTACCGCCAGGTATGGCCCGGGTTGCTCGCTTATCACCAGTGGCTTTTTACTGAACGCGACCCACATGGGGAAGGGCTTACGCTGCAGATCCATCCCTGGGAAACAGGCCTCGACAACACCCCGCCTTGGATGGGCGAAATGCACGATCACCTGCTCCCTTGGTGGATTCGCGCCCTCCAGGCCACTAAAACAGACACGGTAGTCGGCTGGTTCCGGCGTGATAGCCATGTAGAGCCGCGAGGTAAGCGCTACTCGACAATCGACGCGCTCGCAATGTTCGATGCCCAACGGCGTCTGAAGCGCAAGGCCTATAACATTCAACATATTTTAGATCACTCGCTATTTGCTATCGAAGACCTGGCCTTCAACTCGATTTTTATCCGGGCCAACCAACATTTGCTTGATATCGCCAAGAGTACCAGAGCAACGATACCACCCGATCTACTGGGTCGGATACACTTAAGCGCTAAGACGTTTGATGAGCTGTGGGATCCTTACACAGAATCGTACTATTCGCGCGATTTCATTACCCATCGCCTTATTAAAGAGCCAAGCGTCGCCAGCTTACTGCCCCTGTATGCCGGCTGCATCAGCAAAGAACGTGCCGCGCTGCTGATAAAAAGTTTAGAAAACGAACATTTATTCGGACCGCCCTATCCGGTTCCAAGCACTCCAGTTAATTCGCCGTGGTTTCAGCCCAATGGCTATTGGCAGGGGCCAACGTGGTTTAATACCAACTGGTTAATTATCGACGGCCTCAAGCGCTACGGTTATAAGCACCATGCCGCTGCCCTAGTTGATGGCATGCACGAATTGATTGAACAGGGTGGGTACCGTGAGTACTTCAACCCTATCAATGGCTCTGGGCACGGTGCGCATGACTTCAGCTGGACAGCAGCCCTCTCAATAGATCTGCTACAATCGGACAAGAGGTAAATACATGCAACAAGAACGCCGTCCTATCTATCGCACCCCATCGTCAGCGCCACAGCCGCGCAAGGATAGTACAACCTATAAAAAAATGAGCCGCAAAGAAGTATGGGTAGCCCTTACTGCGCTCGTTACCGCCCTGTTGCTCATTGTATTCTTCGAGAGCCATCATCGCGGCGGCCATGCTTCGCCTGTAGTAAACAAGTCCCCTCAGCAATCGCAGAGCACCCCCACGACGCCGTCCTTCGACAAAAAGCAATATTCGCTCACCGACCCTACGAGTATCTGGGTGATCGTTAACAAAAAACGCCCACTTAGTCCCAAAAATTACGCGCCCGCCGATTTAACCGCGACCGACCTACCCCAGCGTGTACCTGGTAACGAAACCATGCAAATGCGCTCCATTACTGCTAGCGCGCTCACCCAGCTATTTAGCGGCGCCAAGGCTGCCGGCTTCAATCTAATGATCGCCAGCGGCTACCGTTCATTCAGTTACCAAACCAACCTTTATAACGGCTACGTTGCTAGCATCGGTCAAGCCGAAGCCGACAAAACCAGTGCCCGGCCCGGCTATTCCGAGCACCAGAGCGGCTTTGCGGTAGACCTCGAAGCAACTACTCGAAAATGCGAACTAGACGCTTGCTTTGGCGACACGCCCGAGGGCCAATGGATCGCTGCCAACGCCTACAAGTACGGCTTCATCATCCGTTATCCAAAAGATAAGATAGGCGTAACAGGATACGATTACGAACCGTGGCACGTTCGATATGTGGGGCTTCCTCTGGCGGCCGAAATGCACAATCAAAACACTGAAACGCTCGAAGAATTCTTCGGTGTTGTTGGCGGTGCGGGTTATTCGTCGTAGTATTGCTTGGCAGTGAGCAATGGAATGTGCACACCATTGGCGGTAAGCGTAGTGGTTATGCGTTGTTTTTGGGCGTCGATCGTCGTTTTGAGCTGCTGAGCGTCGACCATACTTTGTGTAGCGTCTTCTAGCAGGTACATATGCAGGTGGTTACGAGCATTAGTGTTATCTGCAGCTGCCTGGGCTGCCGTCCATTCGTAGTGCATGTAAATGGGTAGGTAACCGGTAATACTGATCTGCTTGCTCTTGCTATCAATATTCATAACCGCCAGGCCGTTAAATAATGTCTCGGGTGGTTCCTGAGTATTGATAAAATTACCCAAGCTGTACCACACTAACGTCTTATTGCCGTCGCTGCCGGTTAATTCATCCACCGGTTGTAACTCGTGTGAGCCATGACCCAAGATAAGATTCACGCCGTGGTCGGCCAGGAACTGGGCGTCGACTTTCTGTTCGGCGTTCACCGTTGTCGAATATTCGGTACCCCAGCGCATACTGGCAATGATAATCTGTGCCCCTTGTTGCTTGGCTTCAGCAATCTGACTGGCAGCGAAGGTGTCGCTAAAAATATTGACGCCGTAGTTATTTTGGGCAGGTGCATCATTATTGGAATAGGTAGTATATGCCAAGAAAGCAAACTTCACACCTCGGATCGTAAAGTAGTGGACGGCATCGTGGTCAGCCTGGCTGCGATTCTCACCGGCAACTGCTAGCACATTCGGCACGCCCGCCCAGGCGTTCACCGAGGCGGTGATAGCATCCTGGGTTTTATCGAAACTATGATTGGAAGCGGTGTTTACCAGATTACACCCCAACTTTCCCATATCAGTGACAAAGTCGGTTGGCGAGTTGAATTTAGGGTAACCGGCAATGCCAAACGACTTGCCGCCATTTAGTATCGGGTCGTTGCAGAACTTGATGTCGGCATCCTTAAAAATAGGTACAAATTCCTGCATGATAGGTAGGTAGTTATAGCTTCCGTTAGGTTGCAGGGCGGCGGCATTGACCGAATCGTGAGCGATAAAATCGCCTGTGGCAATAAACTTGATGGTCGTAGGCGAGGCCGCTATTTGCGGAGCGCTGCTGCCAGTGTGCTGAGAAACAGTGCCCGACTTCTTACTACTGCTGTGCAATGATTTAAAAACCAGACCACCAACACCAAACAGCACCAGAGCAGCCAAAATAACGAACGGCGGCTTGAAAGAGCGATGGCGTTTGCGTGCTGACGGTCGCTGTACACTCGGGGGTGTGCTGCGAGGGATCGCTGACATTGCGGGCGCAGGGGGTATTGCTGGCTGCACTGGACGCGGTCGCTGCATAGCCTTATTAGAACGACGAATATCCGGACCCATGAGATGCTCCTTCTAGCCTAACTTGTTGCGTGTATCACCCTCATTCTAGCAGAACTAGTCTTCGTCGAACGCCGGTTTGTCTAAAAGCACCGGCTCTACCGAAGGGGCAGTGCGAGCAATCTTAACGACGTCTTTATCAACCTTCTTTAGCTCTCTATGGGCGTGATTAAAATGATTAACCGTTGTTCCCAAACTGCCGCCCAGCTTCTGCATGAGTTGCTCGTAGGTTGCGATATGCCGCCCCAGCTCGCCAACGCGCTGTTGGATTTCCTTGGCCTGCTCTTCGATCTGCAGCGCGCGCAGTCCTTGCATCACCGTTTGCAGGTACGCCATAAAGGTCGTAGGGCTGACGATAATCACCTTCTTTTCGCGGAAGGCGTACTCAATAAGATCACGGGCCGAGGTATTAGTAACCCCTACTTTGTTAATGAGCAGATCGTAATAGATCGCCTCGCTGGGAATAAACATGAACGCATAGTCCATAGTGCCTTCGTTGGGCCGGATATATTTGCTAGTTTCATCGATCCGATTCTTGAGATCGGCCTTAAAAGCCTTGGCATAGACTTCGCGCTGGGTTTTATCTTTTTCTTCTACCAGGCGATTATAATTTTCGAGCGAAAATTTTGAGTCTACCGGCAAGATTTTACCTTTATCGAACTCAATGACCGCATCCACGATCTCGCCATCTTTGAATTTGTGCTGCAAACGGAACCGGTCGGGTGGCAGTACATTTTCCAGCACCTGGCCGAGATAGTACTCGCCGAGCACACCGCGCTGCTTGGGGTTTTGCAGTACATTCTGCAGCGTCTTTAATTCGTCAGCAACGTTTACCACTCGCTGGTTGGTCTCGTCCAACTTGGTCAATCGCTCAGTGACATCGGCCACGATCTTGGAGCTGGCGCTGAACTGCTTCTGGATCGAGTCACGCAGCAACTCCTGATTCTTGTCCAAACGATCGGTGATCTGGGCGTGCAGCCCATCCTTTAGTTTAGTAATATCCTGACTTAGTTGCGTTAGATCTTGTTTAAGGAGCAGGGCTGCATTGGGATCAGTCGTCACTGCCTGGGATTTACGCAACACAAGCACGGCCAGCACCGCACAGACTCCCCCAAGGATAATAATAGCTATAAGCATCGTGCCCCTATTGTACGCTGTTTAATAACGAAAAGGCCAACAGTTCATGGCGCGAAGATACTATATGAGGGTTATTAATTCGTGAAGGCAAGTCTGCCCTGCAAACCTTGGGCTTTCGCCCGTTATGGCAAAATTTTCTACATTTGTGGGGATGTAGAGAGCCCGTATTGGGGCTTCATAAGAGGCGATCGCCACCGATCCGGCCATTACTTCTACTTTTGTAGTTGAGTTTGTCCTCTTAGGCATCCACTCCACGACTGCCAGGTTTGGTGGTGTAGCTTTCGATAAGAAATATCTAGATGGTGCATCGGACCAATAATAAGGTGTTATATCTGTGGGGTCTTCGGGCACTTCTTGGCTCGTGATACTATATGCCGACATGAGCCCCTGCAAAATACGAGGGTCAAGGTTGTCTGGCTCTTTGAGCGGAATGCCAAACATTTCTACAGCAGAGAACCGGACTGCACGCATAGATGTCTACTGTAGCATATTTTTGAGCCACTACACCACTACCCTAGGCGAAGCTGCGTAAGGACTTCCTTAATTAATCTGGAGCGACTTGATGATACCCATAGCAGCTTCGAAAGTGGGCGTATCGTAGGAGGTTGTGGCAATCGGGTCGAATGAGAGTGTGTCGTTAGCGTCTGCTCCATACCCACCAGCAAACATATAGGCATCGGATCCGGTTAGATCGACATTGTAGCCCATAGCCTGGCCGGCTTTGAGCGCCGCGTTGCCACTCACAATGAAGAAGTTGAAAGTGCTGGCGTCGGCACCACCGTAGCTGACATTCGTATATTGGCGTTGATTGGCCGTAGGTTTGTCGTAAGCGATAATAAGTGAAGCGGCCGTTGCGACTGCCTTGGTAGTTGTCTGCTGAATACCTTCCGGAATCGTACCGTGGCGCATCTTCACCGTGAAGACTCCTTGGGCGGCAGTGCCGTCTTTTTTGGTGTAGCTTGTGGATGGAGAGGTTACGATTACCTCGGCCTTATCGGCCGACTCTTTCGCTGTCCACCCCGCTGGATAGGTGAAACTGAGGTTGAGTGTGGTGCTTTTATAGGTACCGCCCGCAGTATTCGAGCCAGAAGCGGAAGTCGAGTTAGCACTGGACGCCGAGCTTGAGCTGGCTGTCGTTTGTTGTGCAGCGTCTTGTGTCTTATCGGCCGGTTTCTTTTTGTGAGTCAATAGCAGCGCGACGCCCACAGCTACAGTAATCACCACTAGGGTAATCAAACCGATCACTAACCAGCGCTTCTTGCCGGCGCGGTCGCGCCCATTATGTTGTGTATGGGCCGGTGGAGGCGTGAAATCCATGCCTTCTAACGGTCCACTCCCATCGTTATCCATGAATAACTCCTCCCTACTATCAATACAAATCTACAACATCAGAGCCGCCTCTGGCAAGTGTCAATAAAATGCTTGCGCTTTACGTTTAGCGCGGTATACTAGTGGTATGGAAGTGTGAGGCTTCCTTAAAGACTCGGGATACCCCGGGTCTTTTTGGATATGTATTGGATACAATCACTCGAAACGCAACAATTCTTTCAGCCGGTCTGGCAAAAGACGCATAGCGGCTATAACGAATACGCCCGCAGCAAAACCGCCCACCACATCCAGTGGTGCATGCACTCCCAAATAGATACGGCTCAAACTTACGACCGGGATGAGTACCACCACAGCCCAGCGCCAACCCTTCGGCAGGTACGGGAATAGGATGAGTGCCACAATCGTAACAGTCATCGTATGACCCGAAGGGAAACCCATGTCTGATTCATGTGCGCGCACATGTACATCGGCTAGCAGCACGCCCGGCCTGGGCCTGGCCACAAAGTGCTTTGCTAGAAACGTACAGGCATAGCCACCAAAGCCAGCTGCCGCCAGTTGCCATGTCAGCTGGTATAGCTTGAGCAAAAAAGTTACCGCGACGACCGCTACTGCGATCCATAAACTCTCCGGCGCAATGGTACATACGGTAAAAAGAGCATGGAGACTAGTAGGCCAATCGTTGATGCGTCGAAAGATATGCAGTTCGAGTCCGACAATAGTATGATGTACTGCAATTGCGGCGCTAGCAACAAAAACGCCTAAGCTGCCAATTAAACCTGCAACCCACCAACGCTGGCGTTCCGGAACTGGCTTGAATGCCGTCTCAGGAACCTTTTGTGGCTCTGATTCGGCTTTAGCGGCAGTCTTTTTTATCGTCTGCTTTTTGGTTTTCTCGTTTTTCATATAGATTTCAGTATAGCACTCGCCGCTTGGGCTCAAACAACGTTCTGATCCTCCAGCCGGGCTGGCGGCATAGTCAAATAATCCACCGTACGCTCCTGCATAATCGGCCAGGCGTCGGTGCGCCTCGCAAACTCGTCGGGTGAGAGGAGTAAAAACTCGACTCCTTCGTCGCCCAACTGAATATGTGCTCCCATTTCCTTCGGCAATAGTGCTGAGGCAAAGTAAGAGGCCCAGCCTAGCCGCCGGGCACTAGGATATGTGCGAACAGACTGTATGTGCTCACGGGTAATTTTCAACCTAAGCTCTTCCCAAACTTCTCGCTGAAAGGTTTCGAACGGTGTCTCTCCCGGCTCGGGACCGCCGCCTGGCAGATCAAGTTCGAGAGGATGATTCTTGGTGTTTGTATCCCGGCGGCACACTACAATCTGATCGCCAATAAAAACCAATCCCTTAGTGCCGATACTACATGGATCATACTCGTAAAAGGAATGCATACCTACCGCGACCTTCCGGGGTAAGCAGCTCGGATAGCCTGCTGCGAAGCAATGACCGACGCCGCGATAATACTCATCCCCGCCAGCCCGGTAATAACTTCGGGCACATCAACAAACAGACTCACAAATAATAAGATGGCAAGCATACCAATGGTATAGTGCGCCCCGTGCTCGACATACATATACCGGGCTAATGTGCCGCGGCGTACCATAAAGATAGTGAGCGAGCGGACCCACAGCGCCCCCACGCCAAGACCTACCGCAATTAAAATAATATCTTGGGTAACAACAAAGGCGCCTATCACGCCGTCGAATGAAAAGCTCGCATCTAGCACTTCCAGATATAAAAAGCTAATAAACGCCAACAGGCCGGTTTGCGCCCTGGCGTGCGTTTTCGTTCGCCGCCCTTCAAGTTTGCCCATAAACTCAGTAATCCCATGCATAAGACTGTAAATAGCGACCCCAGCCATACCCGAAATCATGGTTGTGCGCTGATAATGGTTAAAAGGCAGCCAGGCGACAACAAACGTGGCGCCAAGTGTAATAAGCGGTGGTGCCCAATTCCACGCTAAACGGCTCAGCTTGCGCTCTAACCGAGTCAGCCATAGTACCTGGCGTGTATTATCGGTGAAAAAGTCCAATGCCAACACGAGCAGAAATGCCCCGCCAAATGAAGCAATAGCTGGGTGAGCTTCTTCTAGCTTGGTAGCATAGGCGTCGGGATGGTGCAGGGCCAAATCAAGTACCTGGTGCCAGCCCGTGTGGGCGGTGAGTGCAACGATCAAAATCGGAAACACAATGCGCATACCAAATACGGCAACAAGGGCGCCAACCGTCAAAAAAATATTCTGCCAAAACCGCGATAAGCGACTCAGTATCCGGGCGTTTAAAATGGCATTATCAAAGCTGAACGCTATTTCGATCGCAATCAGAATAAGCGCAACCCATGAGGCGCCTACCCCCTTGCCCATACCAACGCCGACTAACGCGGTGACAGTAATCAACGCCGAAACGGCAAAAATACGAACTGGCGACTGTGCATCAAACATAGACATTTCCTATAGTATAGCTGACGAATTCAGCTGAATATATTTTATGTAAGTTCAAACAGCTAGTTAATGCATATAATCCGGCATGAAATACCATTTGAGCGCTTTCTTGACGCTCTCCCAAAAAGATGGCTGCCCATCGGGCAAGTGCCCATCTCCAGCAGGGATCTCAAATACTGCCTTACCGGTCATATGGTCTTCCGCCGCAAACGCCAGTCGCTCATCAGGGCGCTGCACATATTCGCGATACAGACAGAAATTAAGAAAAGGAGGTCCTGCAAACACCGTTGTAGTAATCTCCTGGGTGAGATCTGCCCCTTTCTGGCGCATGGCAAAATCGATCGCCCCCATAGCGAGTAAGGCTACACCAGAAGCTACCATCTTACGCACCCCGACGGCCTTTGCACTCATATATTCATCCTCATTAATAAAGGCGGACGCATGTACCGCTTCGTGAGCCGCTACAGTGTCTAACACTTGCGGGCGTGCCGTTGAAGTAAAAAGATGTATGGCAGGTGCACCGTCGTTATATTCGCTCTGCGGGACAAACTGGCCGCCTACATGCTGAGCACTCTCTGGGCCAGGCATAATAATGGTTGGGCATTGGAGCTGCGCTTCAGGACTCATTCCACCCGCGGCGAGCGCATCAGCCAAGGCAACTTCGTCGACCTCTAACGCGAGACCCATCCCACTTAATTGGTCCGTACTAATCTGGTCTCGGTATTCACGGCTTAGTGCTACGACAGCATTTGTTGGCCCGCTTAACAAGGGGTATCTAACACTCAGACTCTCAGGCAGTCTTGGGATCGATTCTATATTCAGCACTTAGTTGCACTATCTACTGATGCATAAGAAATATCAAGCTTATGATATACGAATCCTGAAATTAGAAATATATCTATATGGTTGGCTCTTGCCCACCATATAGCTCAAGCAGTCCTGATAGGTGCATGGAGGCAGGGCCAATCTCAGCAATCAGGGCTGCACTTTGGAGCAACGGATTTGTAGACCCTCTTGCAGCTTCAATAGCCAAAGTCTTGGGCAGGTCGGTCATACTTTGGAAGCACGTCAACACACCTAGTGAAAAGTGGGTATCGGCTTCGGCAACTTTACAAGCATCGCGCAATGAGCCAGTTTCGTCGCCGTTGAGATCAAGCGTTTGCACTCCACCCCTCATAGAATCGCCAATCTTAATCGCTAAGTCTTTAAAAATTTCGTGCCCTACCCTAGTACTTACCCGCGCACCAACGTTCAGCATTGCAGCGGATAACGTATTAACTGCAAATGACATATCCTCACCTTCTAGTAAAACCCCTCCCTGCTCTGTTGGGCGCATTCGGTAACTCCTTAAAATTAACTACAACTATAACACTACATGATAATATATGCAAAGTTGCAGCTCCTGGGCATTATCATCGCAGCGTCAAGATTAAAAATGAACACCATAAGTAGATATTATATATTTCAGCGCTCATGAATATATCAGCTAGCAACCATATGCTAGTGACTTTCAAGCGATCACCCCTTGAAGCGGATGAACGACACAATAAGGCCATCGAGGAGCAAATGGCTAAAATAGCCTGCAACCGCAGCGCCATACAGCACCAGGCTTAGTGTCCACACATGATGATTATGCAGATAAGGCACTACAACGATCGGGGCGGGCACAAGGATCATTGCTAGCTTGCTATGCGTCCAACCGCGATGCTTGCCTACAACGGGGGTCATAGCCAACAAACCCAAGTACGCTGCGGGCTCGAATTTTCCCGTTATAACCAGAACGCACTCGGCAGCAAAAGCCAGGCCATAAAAGATATTTTGGCCCATAGAGTTGGTGTCGACGTCAGGGAATAAGCCAAATAATATAGCAATGACAAACAGACCGATCAAAAGCTGCCAATCCTGCAGCGAAATATCCCACCGCTCCAACAGGTGCCCGGGTGCCATCCGAACGGCGGCAACATAGGCAGTATTGAGCACGACCGCTCCGGCAATGTGACCTCTGTATCCCGACATATCGCTTCAGTGTAGCACAAATTCACTTATGCTTAGAGAAGCGGGCTGTCCATACTTGTCTTCCCCTTGCCCAGGGGCTGTCCAGAAGTGGCGCCTCTTAGTCCGTGCGTCACCCGGTTATGGATACCGAATCGAGTTGGGCGTGCCAGTAAGAGGATATTAGCTCGAATGACGGCCAGCTTTGAGGGCTTTAGCCATCCAGACTAATTCGTCAAAGGCTTTTTGCGCGGCAGCCGTGTAGCCGTCGGTAAACTCTGGTTTGAGTTCTCCTTGCTCGTCGAAGAGTGTCTGTACCTTAGGAAAGTACAACTCCGGCCTGATATTTACGAGCCCTAGCCTATGGCAAACCGGTAGTAGTGCCTCGCAGGCGCGAACACCGCCCCATTGGCCGCTACTCACTCCGGCAATGGCAACTGCTTTGTGATTGTAGTTGTCGTATTCACTGTCCAGCAATCGTTTTAGAGAGCTTGGATAACTGTGGTTATATTCCGGAGTAACAATATAAAAAGCATCCGCTTTTTCGGTCGCATTGCTATAGTTTGGGTCGCGACCGTCCTCTGGCGCACCATCTGGTGGCAAGTGTACTTCTTTCGGATCGATGAACATAATGTCTACGCCAGCTTGCTTGCGGCCAAATTCGGCAACCCACCGGGCTGCTTTAATCGATTCACGCCCCTCGCGCGCAGTGCCGCAAATCACCGCGATCGTAATATCATTTTCCATAGGTACTATCCCTCCATATCTCTATGCAGTGTACGCCTCGGCCACTATGTACTCAAGGCGAGCTGACTACTGCCTAAGACTCGAGCTTATGAATTTGGTCGTGGTCCAAACCAAAATAGTGCGCCACTTCGTGCCACAACGTATGACGGACTTGCTCGCGCAGCTCGGACACTGTGCTTACAGACGATAGCATGGGATTTTTAAAGAGAGTGATCTTGTCGGGGGCGAAGTTGGTGTGGCCGCCACGCCTGGTTAGCGGTACGCCTTCATACAAGCCAAATAGCGTCTGGTTGCATTGTAAGCGCAGCTCCTCGCGCTGTTTTGGAGTGGGCTCATCGGCATAGATAAGTGCCACATTTTTGATTGCCTTACGGTGTTCTTTAGGAAGGGTGTCAAATGCTTCGTCGATCAAGTCGGCAAACTGTTCGTCGGATATATCAATCATGTTCCCCTATTTTAGCCGCCATCTCCAAATTTACCTATTCGAAAGTTTCGCTTTCATTGGGATGGTATATCAAATACTCCTCCCCTTGCCTCTCCGATCCTCTTTTCTGCCATTCCGGCCTCCGAGCCGGAACCCATAAAGAAATCTAGACCAATACAATGACAGAGTGAGTAATCACCCCTGGTGTGATAGGGCTATTTGCCGAGGCGCTTGCGCTTGTTGGGGTCGAGTTCCCGCTTGCGCAAACGCAAGTTTTGGGGAGTTACTTCCAACAGCTCGTCGTTCTCGATAAAGTCCAGGCATTCTTCCAGACTAAAAATAACCGGCGGGGTGAGCTGCACAACACCATCACTACTTGATGAACGCATATTGGTTAGGTGCTTGGCCTTGCAGATATTAATTTCCATATCTTCTTGGCGGGTATTAAGGCCAATAATCTGGCCGGCGTAGACCTTCTCGGCCGGACCGACAAAGGTGGTCCCACGCGCCTCGGCGTTTTGCAGGGAATAGGCAGTAGTAGTACCCGTTTCGAAGGAAATGAGTACGCCATTGCGAAGCTGCTGCAATGGTGCACCAAGTGGCTGATAGCCAGTCATCAGCGAATTCATAACCAGCGTGCCTTTGGTGTTGGTCATCAAAATATTACGCAAGCCCAGCAGAGCCCGGGTAGGCAACTCGTACACTAATTTAGTAACACCTTTCGGACTAGCAAACTGCTCCTTAAGTGTGGCACGGCGCTTGCCGAGTTCCATCTGTACGGTGCCAACGTGCTCGGCAGGGACTTCAATGATTAGCTCTTCAATTGGCTCCATGATTTGGCCATGTTCCTCGTGGGTAACGACTTGCGGGCGGCCAACTTCAAATTCGTAGCCTTCACGGCGCATGGTTTCGATTAGGACGCTTAAATGTAGCTCGCCGCGACCTGCTACGGTAAAGCCAATACCATTGTCTTCGACACGCAGGCCAACATTGGTTTCAAGCTCCTTTGCGAGACGATCGCCAATCTGGCGAGAAGTGTTAAACTCACCTTCCTGGCCTTTAAAAGGGGAAGTGTTAGGGCCAAGGTAAATACGCAGCGTAGGAGCTTCAACTTCCATAACCGGCAGTGCCTCGGGATTGGCGGCGTCGGCAATCGTTTCACCAATACGCGCTTCGGCAATGCCCGTGAGCTGCACGATATCGCCGGCGATGCCACCTGGTACTTCAAAGCGGCTCACACCATGGCTCATAAAGACGAGCTCTACTTTGGCCTTGATAATCGAACCGTCCGCCTTACATAAGGCAACTTGCTCGCCCGGCTTGATGCTGCCACGGGTAATGCGGCCAATGGCGTATTTTCCCTTAAAACTGTCCCAGGCTAGCGCGGTCACCAGCATCTGGAAAGGCTTGTCTTGCTCCACCTTTGGGGCAGGAATCTGATTGATGATGGCGTCAAAAATAACATCCAGATTGGCGTCGGCGGTTGGATCAGCAGGAACTGCCGCCCAAGCCTTACCTTCCCGGCCAATGGCGTAATACACCGGATAATGCAGCTGATCTTCGTGCACTGCCAGCTCTAAGAACAGATCAGCCAGCTCATCCTCCACTTCAGCGATGCGGCGGCCATCCTTGTCGATCTTGTTGATAATAACGATCGGCTTGAGACCATTGGCGAGGGCCTTGGTCAGTACAAACTTGGTTTGTGGCATGGGGCCTTCTTGGGCGTCGACGATCAAGAGACACCCGTCGGCCATATTGAGCGTGCGCTCTACCTCACCGGAAAAATCGGCGTGACCTGGGGTGTCGATAATGTTAATGCGATACTCATCGTGCTGGACGGCGGTTACCTTGGCGGTGATGGTGATACCACGCTCGCGTTCCTGGTCGCCGCTGTCCATGATGAGCGTCTGGCTCATTTCGGCCTGGTTGTCGCGGAAGGTTTTGCTCTGTTTAAGTAAACCGTCCACGAGAGTTGTCTTGCCGTGGTCCACGTGGGCGATGATCGCGATATTACGAATCTTGGCTGGGTCTTGGGTGTTATTCATAAAAAGAGCGCCCTACCTTACATGCGCTTGCCATTTCTTTACTTATATTATGGCATAGACATATCGGATTGGCAAGCCCTTTGTTGGTCAACTATAGCCAGGATGCTGCCATAAAGGATTGACATGAGGGATTGCAGATGAGTCGATGCGCAAGGCGAGGTGGGCCATCGGGAACCTGACATCATCTGGAATAAGCCGTACAGCACAGACGTCTACAGCATCTCCCAATAAGGGGATGCGATAGCTTCCATTGCCACGCTCACTATCATCATAGGAACTGATGCTGAAATTGGCATAGCGACGCTCGCTATCATCATATGTAAAGGAACCTTCAATAAATGCGCCGCTATGTCCGGGTACGTAGTCTGGACTTACTCGTAGCTGCACCCAATCTCTAAAATAATCGTCATACACAGCTGGTGTCCCAACTGGATCCAAGGTTTGCTTGGCGGCGGTAACGATTATCCTCGTGCTCTCGTCACGAAGGGCCAGACAGGCCAGACGATGATGAAAATTAGCATCCCTATCTTGCGGTGAATTGCCGACGCGCTCCACCGCATAGTATGCCGCTCTATAGTCAGACAATGAGCCTGAAACAATAGCCGTCCGGATCGCCGAATCGGCAAAAGCCCGTCGTGGGCGAGGGCCTTGGCGCTCTCCAATCATAGACATGTGCGTGCACTCCTGTTAGCCTTTTATATTATCCCATATCCGATCCATAATTACCGCTCCAATTGGCCGTGCCGCCCGCTTTTGTTATACTGCTTATAGTACATGCGTGTAAGTGTTATTCTGTTAGAAAAACGAGTCTAAGCGAGTGGGTGCACTTACTCTTTGCATCGAGGTCTTATTGTTAATTGCTCTGTCGGCAATTTGCTCTGGGCTTAACATTGCCCTCATGTCGCTCGGCACAGCCGATCTGCGCCGCAAAGCAAAAATTGGCAATAAGGACGCATCGCGCGTGTTGCCACTACGTAAAAACAGCCATCTGAGCTTGGCAGCCATACTACTTACAAACGTGGCCGCCGTTTCAGCAACCTCGCTGGTGCTCGAAAACTTCACTGGCGGGCTATTGGCCGGCGTTATCAGCACACTGCTCATCGTTATCTTTGGCGAAATTATGCCGCAGGCGTTGTTCGCCAAACAAGCGCTCCATTTCACCGCCAAACTATCCACATTGCTTCGCATCATGATTATCATTACCTACCCTGTTTCTAAACCGCTCCAATTATTACTTGACCACCTTTTCGGCGAAGAGACTAATCAACTACAGAGCCGACGGGAATTGGGCATCATGATCTCCGAGCACCTCGGTGATACCAATAGCGAACTCGACGAGGATGAGGTAGAGATTATCCGTGGCGCCTTGCAGCTAAGCGAAAAACGGGTACGTGACATCATGACCCCTATCCGCAACGTCTATTGGCTAACCCCAAGCGACCACATCGATTCTGTTAAGATCAACGAAATCAAAACGCACGGCTGGAGCCGCATCCCGGTACTCAATAAGCAACGCACTATCTGTTTTGGCTTACTCCTCATGAAAGACATGGTGGATGTAGACTTTGATCGCCAATCAGTGATGGCGCACGAATTGCCGCTGTACCCGGTTCAGGTCGTTGGGAGTATGACCGCCCTCGATACTATGTTCCGCAGATTTATTTCCGGTGGCGCACATCTACTGCCTGTGGAGCGCGATGATAAGATCGTCGGCATCGTCACCATCGAAGACCTACTGGAAGAAATCGTCGGCCACGAAATAGAAGACGAAACCGATCGGCGCAAGCGCAGCAAGGTCCCCAAGCTCAAACGTCAGAAATAGAGGATTCGCCTAATCCAGCGTAAGGTGTGAAGGTGTTATTCCCGGACCTCCAAACCGCCTTGATCGCAGATTTCTACAAAGAATGCGGGGTTAGTGCACGTTTCCATGACCAGAATCGCCATATCGTGCTCTGGAAGCATGCCGCCAAAAGCGCAGCTTTCAGACTTCCTTAACCGGTTACGTCAAAATTCCGCGCACGGAAACTGTTGCCCGCGCTGTCCGTCCATATAGTATGTCTATACGAACAAAATCGTGCAGTGTCAAACAGACAGCGGCGTCGTATACTACAGATTATGCACGAGCCACTTGCCGAACGTATGCGTCCAACCAGTCTCGACCAAGTCATTGGCCAGAAACATCTGCTTGAGCAAGGCCAGATCATCCGGCAAATTATCGAGCGTAAGCAGCCTACCAGCCTTATTTTATGGGGTCCGCCCGGCACTGGTAAAACAACTTTGGCGCGGATTATCGCCCGTGAGACAGGAGCGGAGTTCGTAGAGCTAAGCGCAGTTACAGCCAAAAAAGCTGACGTCACGCGGGTGGTTGCCGAAGCTCAGGCTAATCAGCGCCTGGGCATGCGGACTATCCTTTTTGTTGATGAGATCCACCGCTTTAGCAAAGCACAACAAGACGCTTTCTTGCCCTACGTCGAGGATGGCACGCTAGTGCTCATCGGCGCAACTACCGAGAACCCTAGCTTTGAGGTCATTACTCCGCTACTGAGTCGCTCCCGTGTTCTCGTTCTTGAGCCGCTGACTAAAGACGACATCGCCGCCATTCTCAAAAAGACCGCTAAAGCAGAAGGCCTCACCGCAAAGCGCCTGCCCGCCAAAAGCATTGGGCTGTTGGCAGAATTATCCGGTGGCGACGCCCGCATCGCGCTCGGCAATCTGGAACTGGCACTCCAACTGAGTAACGGGCCGATCACCACTGACATTATTACAACTGCGGCCCAAAAACGCGTGCCTGGCTATGATAAAGCAGGCGAGCAACACTACAACATCATCAGCGCGTTTATCAAAAGCATGCGTGGTTCTAGTCCAACCGCGGCGCTCTACTATATGGCCCGCATGCTTCAAGCCGGCGAAGATCCAAAATTTATAGCTAGGCGAATGATTATCTTTGCTTCAGAAGACATAGGAATCGCCGCCCCAGCCGCACTCAATTTAGCCGTTTCAACATTTCAGGCCGTGGAGCGTATCGGCCTACCCGAGTGCCAATATACACTCTACCACTGTGCTACGGTGCTGGCTAAAGCACCAAAATCCCGTGAAGTCGCGAGCGCTATGCACGCCGCACAAACTGCCGCTCGTGAACATCCCGATTTGCCCGTGCCCTTACATCTGCGAAACGCTCCTACTAAACTTATGAAAGATCTGGGCTACAATGCTGGCTACGAATGGAAAGCCAATTTTAAACACGAAGCTGGTTTTCTGCCGCCCGAACTGCACGATGCAGACTTCTTTCCCTAAAGCCGCAACACATCCGCCCACGCACCAAGGCAATCGAACGGAGATGCCCAATGCGTTGGAGGCCCCAAAAAGCCGTGTCGATCTACCTCGCCAGCGATAATACTCAGTGAATTGAAACTGCTGAGAGGGGCCGGAAGCTCATCATTGTTTGCAAGAATAGTCGCGGCAAAAATACGATAAAAATCTGTTTCTGGAATGCCGGTTGTTGCCGTTAACTCTATACCGGGTAAATCTTCGGAACTAAACGAGTCTAAACGCAAATACCTCATTGCGATCCTCGCATTTTCAGACGATTCCGACCATCCAAACATATCATTACATGCCTGTGCACGATTTCCATCTAACGATTTCTCAAAGAGCTCATATCCATCGATGACGGTCGGCCGGGACTGACTTTTAAACGCTTCGGCACTCAGTAGCAAGCGGAGCATAGCACGCCCAATGTATACGGCGGGATATAAATCCTTATTCACCCTGTGTTCACTCGGATTACCTATAGAATATACATCGCCATTGCTAGTAGCCGCTCTTAAGGCGATATCTGCAAGTGGTTGCAAATCATAATCAAAATGAGAAAGGGTGTCTTTTGCATCCACCGGTCTATCGGCTTTAAAAGTAATTTTGTGGTATGCCTGATTCGCCACCGTCTTAGCATAAAATAAAAATAGATGCTTTGTGTGTGAAAACACCAACACCTAAGCAAAAGGCAATTATATACACTGTTTCAGCCGATAGAGCATTTGACGCATGCAAACGACAACTCTATACTGTGAGCTACACATGAAACAAATCATAAGTACTATCACGCTCTTTACTTTGCTCGTTTTAACAGTCGTGGCAATCACGAAACTGGGGTCGCCGAAAACAACCGGCACCCTCACCAGCCCAATCCAGGTGGTGCAGGATGGAACTCAGTAGCCCGACCTTTGCCGCCGACCAACTGATACCTACAGAATTTACCGCGCGGGGCGTTGGCACTGCGCCTCCGCTGGTCATTGCCAATATTCCGCCGGGTACCGTTGCTCTAGCCCTTATAGTTCACGACCCTGATGCTCCGCGCGGCGATTTTACACATTGGACAGTCTGGAATATCCCGCCCATCACAACTCTGCTGTCTCAAAATGCCCTGCCTAAAGGTGTGTGCCAGGGTACGAACGATATAGGCACTGTCGGCTACATACCTCCCGCACCACCATCCGGCACCCATCATTACTTGTTTGATCTTTATGCCCTCGATAGATTGCTCGATGTACCAATGGGCGCCCCTTTACCTGATCTGCACGCAGCACTGCTAGGTCACATTCTGAGTCAAGCCCAATTAGTGGGCACGGTTACTGCTTCTTAGACTTTTATTTCTACTACGCGCCAAAAAAATCGCTGCGGTGCTCTTCTAAAAAGCGAGATTCTTCAGGATGCCACATGCGGGCGATGGCTTCATCGTATGGCACCCAGACGATGGTCTTCTCGGCATTATGGACCGGGTCTTGACCAATTAACTGCATGGCAAATAAGTCGATCTGCTTTTCTACCGGTTCGCCACCCTCTTCCCGGCTGGGGCGAACCACCCTGCCGATATATCGCACAGGCGTGGCAATAAAGCTGGATTCCTCGCGCATTTCCCGTGCAGCCGCCTGCTCTGACGTTTCGTTGAACTGCAGCGGACCCCGTATAAAGCCGTAGCCCGCTGGCTGTTTGACAAGCAAAATACGCCCATCGTCAAACAAAATACCGCCAGCGGCCACGATTGTTCTCATTAGCTCTATTTTACACTATTTTTTAATCTTTTCCCAGGGAAGGCCCTCTTTGCCGAAGTGCCCGTAGGCGCTGGTGGCGCTGTATATCGGACGGCACAAATCGAGCGCCTCGATAATGCCCTTTACTGAGGTGTCAATGAGTTGATCCTTAAAGGCATGGAGTTCTTCATCACTTACCGTCGCGGTGCCAAAGGTCTCGATCGTCTGCATCAATGGCAACGGCTGCCCGATAACATACGCAAGGCCCACCTCACACTTATCGGCGAGACCTGCGGCTACGATGTTTTTAGCAATATAGCGTGCAGCATAGGCGCCGGAGCGATCCACCTTGTGGGGTTCCTTGCCGCTGAATGCACCGCCGCCCACACGAGCGTAGCCACCATAAGTATCGACTACAATCTTGCGGCCAGTAAGGCCAGCATCCGACTCTGGGCCAGGAATATGCCATAGGCCAGTACCATTCACTACGATATCTGCATCTTTCGGCAGATCGAAGCCGTACTTGGTAAGCACCGGAGTAAACACATGTTCAATGACATCGGCACGGACCCTTTCGGCAGATGTTTCTTCGCTATGGGCAACGGCAGCCACTAACTTTTCGATAGCTACCGGCTTATCATCCTGGTACCGCACCGTCACCTGAGACTTGCCGTCAGGGCGTAGCCACTGCAACACGCCCGTCTCGCGGACTTCGTCGATCCGTCTGGTGAGCGCGTGCGCAAGGGTGATCGGCAGCGGCATCAACTCAGGCGTTTCGTTGCAGGCGTAGCCGAACATCATACCCTGGTCACCGGCACCGTCATTATCCACGCCCATAGCAATCTCGGGCGATTGCTCATGGATATCATTACTAAAGATCGACTCCTGGCTAAATCCCCACTCCGGCTTGGTGTAGCCCAAGCGCTTCACTACGTCGCGCGCCACTTGCTCGTAATTGATTTTTGCCTTGGTTTTGATTTCACCAAACAAGCAAATCTGGTTTGCTCCAGCTACGGTCTCGATGGCGCAGTGGGAATCAGGGTCGCTCGCTAAAGCCGCATCGACAATGGCATCAGAGATGGCATCGGCAATTTTGTCAGGATGCCCAGCACAAACCGACTCGCTCGTAAATAGACGTACTTTTTTTGACATAAAAATATCCTTTCTGCTTGGCAACGCAGAAAGGATCATCTCTAAAGAGACAAAACATCTTCCCCGTCCCAGCGGGCTAGATGGAGCACCTTATCCTGCGACCGGATAGGTTGCTGGCAGATCAACAAGCTAGATCTCTCCCTGCACTCTGTATATTTCTTAATTGTTAATAGAGATAATAGTAGCAGCATTTGCCTGCCGTACCAAACGAATGTTGGAACGCTTGGATGTGGCTAGCCAAAGGGGTGGCTTTTTGGTACAATCCAATCTGTCAATGGGGATTGGCCAAGTGGTAAGGCAACGGGTTCTGGTCCCGTGATCGGGGGTTCGAATCCCTCATCCCCAGCCATAGTACAAAGCTCTGCCGAATGGTAGGGCTTTGTACTATGCTCGAGCGAACATCTGTAATTTTAATATTATTCCATACCTGCTAGCGCGTTAGAATATTTAGCCATTGACTTAATTAGTCGATTACCTTATTATCGTAGCATGGATACATTCGCAGCTCTAGCCGATCCAACTCGTCGTAACATTTTCGAATATATTGTTCGCGGTGAAACATCGGTAGGTGAAATCGTGGAGCGGTTTTCATTCAAAGCACCAACTATCTCGCAACACCTCAAGATTTTGAAGAAAGCTGGCCTCGTACAGTCACGCGCAGATAAACAAAAGCGCTTGTATACTGTGCGGGCGGATGGCTTAGCCGAAGTGGAAAGTTGGGTTCAGCTACAACAAAAGTGTATGTCCGAGCGCTTAGACGCATTAGAGCATCATCTAAGTCAGTAATAAAGGGGAAGATAAAGTGAATCAAGATATGCAAATGGGTACAGTCGATACAACAGCAGATGGGTATGCAACACTTACATTTAAGCGGTTCCTGCCACATGCTACAGACGTAGTGTGGCGAGCTCTGACCGATCCAGAGCAATTTGGAAAATGGTATAACGCTACAGCGGAAATTGACCCGAAAGTAGGTGGAATATTTACCGTCCATTCTGGTCCGTTCACGTGGCAGGGACCAATTACCGTCTTGGATCAACCTAAGCAGTTTCAGTACGAGCATAATCACGAGCCAGTTCCTGAGATGCCAGGTGGCGCACAAACCGTGGTAACCTGGACCTTAGAGCCAAAAGATAACGGTACTGAACTGACGTTTACCCAGAGCGGCTTGACCTCTACTGCCGGCGTTGCTCCTGGTACACATGTCATTCTCGATCGGCTTGCAGCCTTTGTGGACGACAAAGAACTGCCTGATTTTGGCAGCAGGTTTGGTGAAGTAGAACACCTCTACCCCCTATGGGTGGCTCCAGGTAAATAAGTAAAGAGGCCAAATAGCCATAATTTAAGAGAAAGAGTAATGAGGATACCCACATGAGTAAAGTTACATGCGGAATCACGATGTCGCTGGATGGGTTTGTCGCAGGTCCAAACCAGAGTCTGAAAAACCCGATGGGCGATATCCCCGAGAACCTGTTGCACCACTGGATGTTTGACGAAGATGACAACAAGCAGAGGGATGAGATGCTCAATTATTTGGTTGATGCCGGTGCATTCATCATGGGCAGCAACATGTTTATGCCGAAAGACAAGCGCGACGACCCAGAATGGGAGGGCTGGTGGGGTGACAATCCTCCATACCATGCTCCAGTCTTTGTGCTTTGCGAGAACCCGCGAGAGTCGATTCCAATGGAGGGTGGTACAACATTCCACTTTGTGACCGATGGAATTGAGTCGGCTTTCAGGCAAGCCCAAGAGGCTGCAGGGGGTGGAAAAATAAGCATTGCCGGAGGCGCCAACACAGTTAACCAGTATCTTGCGGCCGGCCTTATTGACGAGCTCTGGCTGCATATTGCGCCCGTTACGATTGGTAGTGGTGCTCGCTTGTTTGATGGTGTGCCAAACCTCAAGCTTGAACCCTTGGAGGCCAGTGGCACTCGGCTTGCGACCCACATTCGGTACAAGGTTTTGAAGTAAGTTGCATTGATGGACTGGATGGTAAAATAGTGGCGTGGTGATAAAATGTTGGAGTATTTTAAACCGCCAACCAACCAAGCGGGTGCTGTTATATCACCCTTCTCAAGTAAATCGTAAATTTCGTTGACGTTAATTTTCTCGCCCACATCTCTATTAAAAGTTTTTACTAGGCACGTGATGCCCAGCCATATAGAACAAATTTCGTCAGACAGTTCTTCGGAGCTGTTTTTGTATCTGTTAGCTTGGTCGTTTTGTGGGGTTTGGAATGTCATTTTTAGGCCTCCAGTAAATTACGGGTTTTTTGAACTTTATCGGCGATTGCTAGAGCGAACTTTGAATATTTAACAGATACGACACCTCCTTTTAAGGTTAGATTCTCGAAAAGTTTGGAAATTATCAGGCGTTTTTGCTCTGGCGTCTTCTTGGCGTATAAATCGGCTGCTTTTTGGGATAGTTCTAGGATTACTAGGCGCTGTTCCAGCCGTTCGCTCATAGACGCATCGACGTTGTTAAGTTGGCTCTCGATTTCGGCCTTCTGCTTCATGAACAGTCCATGCTTCTCCTCGTACCTTTCTTTACTTATCTCGCCTGAGAGCTTGTCATCGTACAAAGTCTCGTCCATAGTGTCGATGCGCTTTAGTTGAGCCCCTAGCGTGTCTACAATGCGCTCACGCTCTTCAATCCGGTCTTTGTACTGCGTGCGCATGGCGTTGGCTACCCAATCAATAATCTCCGGCGACGGGCAGACGAGCTTTTTAAGTTCCGCTACAATCATTTCCTCGACGTAGTCCTCGCGTAGCATCTTGCCTTGCTTGCAAGCCTCGGTAAGCCGCCGACAGACACCGTAGTAGTGGCCCTTCTGTTTCTGCCAAGTAACGATTGACCCGCAATCTTCGCAGCGGATTACGCCCTGTAACGGCGAGTAGTGCTTGTTGTAGCTTCGTGGCCTGCCGCCGTGTAATTTGTCCTGTACACGCTTGAAGAGCGTCTTTGGGATAAAGGTTTCTTGTGCACCAGGGTAATCCTTGCCGTTAAAGCGATTGATACCGATGTAAAACGGATTCATAAGAATGCGCTGCAAATGGCTTTTGACATACGGCTTGCCCTGGCGGGTAACAATGCCAAGCTTAATCATGTAGCGAATGGTCGAATCGAGCGACTCGCCAGGATTCAGATAAAACCGAAAGACGTTGAACATGAGCTTACTCGTCACGGCATCCGGCACGTGTATGCGCTTACCGTTCTCGGTGATCGTTATGTAGCCGGGTGGCGGAGTTGAGGGTAGCCAACCTTGGGCTAGTTTTTCCGCCCAACCTTTCATGGCTTCTTCGCGCAAGTTGTCGATGTAGTTTTTGGACATCACCACACGGATACCCCAGTTGAGCCACTCCTGCGAACGCGAATTTTTGTGCATGATGAGGGAATCTTTGACGAAGTGCACGTGCCGGTCTTCGTCAGCCATGAGCCAGTCGTGCGTCGTTACGGCGTCGTGCAAGTTGCGGACGTGGCGATCTACCTTTTCGATGATGAGGTGCTTAATTTTGTGGTCTTCGATGTACTTCATTGCCTCGTTGAACGTGCGGCGCTGAGTAGCCTTAGAAGCTGACTCGGTGATTTTGAAAGTCATAGCAATGGCAAGGTTTTTGTTCTCACAGTACGAGTGCAGCAGCTTCACCTGGGAGTCTAGCGAGTAGCCCTCGTCTTCTTGAGATTTACTCGATACACGGGCGAGAATAACAGCTTTATCCTTCGGAGTCATCAGACGCCTCTTCTGCCAGTATTTGATAAAACTCAATGAGCGACGCGCCGATCTCCTGGGCTTCGCTGTAGCCCACCTCGCGCCGTTCCTGCTTGGCTAGAATCTGGCGCAGTGCCTCTACATTGTCGGTGTCGGCATCATCCGCACCCGGCAGTTGCGTCTCGATTTCCCCTGATCGTTGGCTGGTTAATAACATGATTACCCTCATCTGTTATCTATTGCTATAGATATAGTTTACTATAGCTAAGGCTATAGTTTCAAGGGTAAAGTGTAGTATTGTGCGGGTAGTTAAATAGGCCTGTGTTTGCAAGCTAATAGATTATGATAAAAAGATGAAAGTATACTTTGCCCGTCACGGACGAACCAATTACAACGATCTTGAACTTTGCAACGCCGACCCCTCGGTAGATGTATATATAACCGCTACAGGTGAAGAACAGGCAAAAATCCTAGCAGACAAGCTTAAGGACGTAGCGATTGAACGTATCTTCATTTCAGAACTTAAGCGTACCCAGCAAACCGCAGTAATTGTGAACGAGTTCCATAACGTTCCGATTGAGACAGCCCCTTTGCTTAACGATCATCGTTCAGGATTTGAGGGCAAGTCCGCCAAGCTGCTAATGGAAGCATTGGATAAAGCAGAAAACCGCTGGACGGCACACTTTAATGACGGCGAATCTATAGAGGACATGAAAAAGCGAGTGGCCGCATTCCTGGATGAGCTAAAAGCCAAGCCGTACAACACCGTGTTGGTCGTAACTTCTCAATGGGTAATCCAGGCTGCGGTCGCAATTGTTAAAAACATCTCAAATGAAGAAGCCTGGAGCTTAGAAGTAAGTCAAGGCAGCTTCCTAGAACTTGAAGTGTAGAGACACTTACTTGATGGCGAGGCCGATTAGAGCAATAAACGCCACAAGTGCCCAGACTAAATTAAGGAGCGCAGGCTGCCGCGCCTGCTTTATAAATGAAATTATCATCACGCCGATTGCACCGGTGAGATTTAGTAGTTGATATGCCCAGCCGTCCGCAGGAACTACATTAAAGCTCACCAGGGCATATGCTGAGAGAATAGCGATCGCTCCATACCAGCCAAATATTTCAAGCAGCTTTAATGATCGAGGGGAGGGCTTCATAACTTACTTATCTAATATTTCCGCCGAAGAAACGCCAAGGGCTTTAACGATATTCTTAAAAGTTGAGACTGTCGGGTTCTTCTCGGCACGCTCAATTTGCGCGTAATGATTTTCGCTAATTCCGGCTTTCTTTGCCACCTCAGCTTGCGTCATGCTTTTAGTTTGCCGCGCCTTCCGAAGCCTGGCGGCCGTGCGTTCAATAGAGGCTTTATCGTCTGTCATCTTCCCCGTATTGTAGCATGGACAGATTACAGCGAGCCGCTTATGCTCGCTTTTTCGCCAAACAAGGGTATTCTAGTTATTAGATGTCCGACGCAAAATCAACCAAACTCAACATTCGCGAAGACCGGCCAACTGCGCTTGCTAGTTCAGCGCATGGCTCAAATGTTGACGCCGTCGGCTTTAATTTGCTTTTCATAGCGCAGCGAAACCCCAAGCTCGCCATAGAGGTTTTGAAGCTTTATGCGAAAGCTCACGAAATACAAGAGGACAATCCCGCAGCTCCCGAAGAAGATTTTGCCCTTTTTGCAAACGAAGTCGGTAAAGCATTGACCGACAAACAAAACGATTAGGGCTTAATTTTTTATCTGTACTTTGTCACCAAGGGCGGTGACAATTTTTGTATCTGCACTATCTGATATACTCGTTTTAGCGTAGCCCTTACCTATTAAATAAATCGGTGTAGGAGGGGTAGGCAAAATATATTCACTCACGCCAATCACATACAATGACTAACACACTCCCCGCTATCACCACCAAACAACAAGAAATACTAAAACTACTATATAAATATAGATTCCTAAACAGAACACACATACAAGCATTACTAGAACACAAAGATAAAAGACGGATAATAAGTTGGTTAAAAGATTTGAGAGACAAGCAGTATGTAGATTGGCACTACGATGCTACTGACTTTATCGCTAAATCCAAACCGGCAATCTACTATCTAGCGCTCAATGGTATTCGGTATTTACGCGAGGTTGGCACTTATCCCGACGAAGAACTCAGGAAGCGGTACAAAGAGCCAGGCCGCACACAAGTTTTTATTGATAGGTGTTTGCTGGTGACGGATTGTTGTATTGCGCTGCGAGCAAAGAGCAGCGGCGAATTGAAGTACTCGTTTGTACTGTCCGCTGACTATGCTGATCCCGAAAGCTCGCACCGCTTTCTTGATGAACTTAAGCCGCACTTTTTCTTCTCGAAGCAGCAAGGTGACGAAACAACCAACTACTTTATAGAGAGCTTTGAGCAAACACTGCCGCGCTACCAACTCCGCAAACGTCTCAAAGACTATGCGGACTACCTGGCAAGCGAGTGGAATGATGACAACGGCCCTGTACCAATCGCTCTGTTTATCTGCGCTACTATGGCCGACTTAATTTATGTAAAGCGACGCGTCAAGAAGCTCATAGAGGACGATTGGAGCGATGAAGATTTGCAGCTTCGTATCACAACACTAGAGAAGATCCAAAAACATGGAGTTGCGAGTATGATTTGGGAGGAAATATAAATGACGGCTAAGGATAATTGGAAAAAATACTTTAAGAGCATGTCAGACATGGTCTGCCTCCCTGTCGCCGACGTAAGAGCCGGACATAAACGAATAATTGGCTCAGCCACATTCCTAATGCCCGGGGTTTTTCTTACAGCCAAACACCTCCCCGAACAGTACATCAAAGATCATGAGAATCTTGATATTACCCTGCCGGATTGGTCCTCCCAAGATATGGACGTGAGCTTTAACTTAGAAATTCTACAGCCCTTGAAGGGACTAGGCCTAGTAGTATGGCATGTCGCCAAAGTGCATTTGATAGCTAATAGCGACCTGGCAATACTGGTTGCGGACAAGTGTTCGGGGAAGATGGCCGAGCAAGTATGTAAGCTGAATCCTAGAGTTCAAATAGACCTTCATATGCCACGCGTCGGCAGTCGGATAGTCTCGCTTGGCTATCCCAATATGAAAAACTTACAGCAAGCAGATGGTCAATCTAAGCATGTGCTTGCTATGCGCACATCAGAAGGCGTTGTTGAGGACATAGATACGTCAATAACTCGTAGAACGCCTCGGTTTCAGACCAACGCGCCCATAGATGGCGGCATGAGTGGAGGGCCGGTTTTTAACGAACAGGGGCGTCTATGCGGCATAAATTCTGATGGATTAACCCCGACCGCAGAGCACCCCTTTTATACTTCTTTCGTAATACCCATTCATACTGCTTTTGCGTCAAAGGTTGAGTTGAACGCTGATGTCGGCGAGGAAAAGAGAACCACCACCTTACTTGAATTGTGCATGTCAGGCGCAATTGATTCCGTTGGGCTTGAGCATTTCATCATAAGGAATGACGAAATGCTTTGGGACAGTCGAAATATTAAGTGCAAAAGTTGCCCAGAAGTTGCCCCTAGCTTCCAGCGGATGGTTACAGAGGCATAAATGACGAGCCTTGTTATTGAAAAATTCAGTAATGACCCAGACCTCAGACGCACTGTTTTTACACTGGCACGCAACATTGCTTTTGAACTAAACAACATCAATCAAGGGTCGCTGCATCTTGGAGTCTACAGGGTTTCCCCCAAGATAAAACCGCATTACGATCAGTTATACCAAATATACAAAGAAGCTGCCGCCGATAAAGGTGTGGCTGACCTCATTCAGCTTGTTCCTCAACTGGATTGGGTGGTGCCAATGAGCAATCTAAGCCTAGAGCAAGCATTGGGCGGAATGGTAGCACTCGACGCGATGGCCGCACACCCTGGAATTGATTACTACGCTACGCAGTCGGATAAACTTGAGTTGCCGGTATCTTTTTCTGTGGATCGCTACGGGCTGACTGAAGTTAATGAGCGAATGAACCTACAAGCGCAAGGGATCATCATTGGCGATAATCTTGTTTACTATCACCCTTTTCTGCGTCGCTTCTTCCGTGCGCGTTTTGTCGATACGCCGTTAATGCTATCTCGCATATTGAGTGACGGAAAAGTAAAACTAAAGATTGCCCTAGACCCGATTCGCTACTCCCAGGCCCGCAACCTAGATCAGACGATGGAATTTGACCAATGGTACGGGGTATACTTCGACAAAAGTAAACTGGACGACCCTAAATACAGGGGCGTAACGGTTCATGCAAGAAACGACCCGACTGGCAGGCTAGAGGTCACCTTTCCCTTATTAAAGACTATCTTTTACATAACAGACTACAAGAACGGCGAAAAGGAGTTTCAGATCGAAGAACTTGTACCAACAAGTTCCCGTGTAAGTGCCGGGGACAAATATGTCCTGCACCGCTTCGCGCATTTTATCTGGAACAAAGAGCTACAGGCGTTCAGGCATTTCGATTGCGCCACTTTAATCTATACAAAACAAGAGCACGCAAAACGGCTGCGGTATGACTGGAAAAATTCGGATCAGTCCGGCTATGCGCGCGCATACAAGCGCAAAAAACTATTCCGTCTTGACGGTGAAATCGGGGTTGAGGAGGTCAAGAATCTTCTTTACTCTTTCTTCCGATACAACGAGTTAGTAATGGAATACTTTGGAGCTGAGCCTGAGGGCTTGGAGCGTAGCTAAGCTGGAATGGGCTCGTTGGGGGCCAACTCTCGTAGGTCATGTTCCACGATCTGGCCGTCGGCACCGTATAAAAAGCTACCTGCTATGTGTTTGCCGCTTACAACCAGCGGAACGGTTATTCGATTATCGGGCCACATATCACGCAGGGGTAATGCATCCTTTGGATACCAATTAGGATCAATATCTTCCGTCTTTTTTGGCTCACCCTCAAAATCAGTTACCAGATAATAAGTAACTCTTAAGTTCCACGAAGGGTGGTGGGGTGAGAGGCATACGACATGGCCCACTTTCTGGTAGTCGGTAACTTGTACTTCAATCTCCTCTAAAACTTCTCGCACTAGCGCATCTTCGGCGCTTTCACCTTCTTCCAAGCGGCCGCCAATGCCAGAAACTATCAGGTGTCCTAGGCCGTCAGATACTCGAGTACGCACCCCAAGCAGCACCTCACTATCCTTCACTAAATAACCAACTACCATTTCCAGTAGAGGTGGGTTGGTAGATAAGTAATCCTGTAATTCACTCATGGGGACATACTACGGTAGGAAGGTGTGCCTGCATATGCACACCTTGCACATAAAAGACACATACCGTATCCTGAAACCATATGAAGGTCTACTTTTCCTGCTCGACTGCCGAACTCGCCAAGTACGGCGCAGACTATCACGCCATTCGCGACTATCTGGTAAACAACGGCCACATCCTTACTCGCGACTGGCTAGATGAAACCGAGCGGTATATGCATACCGGCAACAAAGAGCTCAATATCAAATCGATCTATAAAGCCTGCGTTGAGGCAATCCGTGAAGCAGAGCTGGTAATCATAGAGGACACTGTGTCCAACTTCAGTACCGGCCATCAGATTACATTGGCACTACAACTACGCAAGCCTACATTGGTCTTGTGGCAAGGCAAGAAGCACCGCCACTTTAACCAGATGTTTATACATGGCATCGAGTCCGATCTACTGCAGGTAGCCGAGTACGGCAAAGAAAATTTAGAGGACATTCTTCAAACGTTTATTAACACCTACGAAGATAAGCCTGAGAAGAATCGCTTTCATCTGGTGCTGAGTGGGCGGGAGCGCCGCTACCTAGACTGGGCTCAGTTTGTCAAAAACAATAGCCGGACCAAAGTAATACGCAGCGCTCTGAAGCAAGCTATCGACAACGACACAGATTATCAGGCGTATCTACGACATAAAGAACCTGCCGGGGAGTCACATGAGTAAGGTGCAGCAGGTATGCAATTAGATAAAGTTAAACGCTTACTTACGCTGTATGAGCAGGGTTTAATTCCGACGCTCGCACAACATGAGATTAATCCGGGCTTGCCACTTGGTAGTCGCGAAAACTACTTGTATTTTACATTGCCCGTTTGCATTAATTTCCAACGTAGTTCGCCTGCGATGTGGGCTGCGGCGTTAGCAACTTGGGAGGATGAAACGACACGCTACGTCTTCTTCCCCGAACACTTAGCCGAAATGCCGATTGAGCAAATTCGAGCTGATCTCGTAAGGCATAAATTAGCCCTGCAACCCAACAAGCATACATTAATTTGGACGACGATAGCACAGACACTGCATGAATATTACGAAGGTGATCCACGAAATATCATCATAGAGGCCGAGAGCGACGCGGGTCAGCTTATTACGCTGTTGCAGAAAACGCACCGCAAACGCTTTCCGTATCTTTCCGGCCCGAAACTCTCCAACTATTGGCCGTTCATCTTGTCGCGCTTTACAGATGTGCAGTTTAAGAACCCACAGGAGATTTCGATCATACCTGACACGCATGTTTTGCAAAGTAGCGTTTATCTTGGCGTTACGCCACCCGGCGCAACATCCTTGCAGACCGAGCTAGCCTGGCAAGAACTCCTCAAGGGGAGCGGCATCAATCCTTCGCAAGTTCACCCCGTGCTGTGGCATTGGAGTCGGAATAAGTTTCAGCCGGAGGTGTAGCAAGAGCCTAAAGCCCATGTACCCTGGATATCATCTTCGACTTTGGTTCAGCTTTGGCTGTTGGCCTCTTATCGGATACGCTGTCGCCAAACAGCTTTTCCATCTGCTTCTCAACCTCAGCCTTCGGCGTTGCGTATTGCTTCCGGCTATTCGCTAGAACCGTCTTAGCAACCTTCTCCGACTCCTCGACATCCAGCGGCACTGTCTGGCCTGAAAAGGCATCCTCGCTTTCATCACCGGTCATCTTCATATAGAAGTGATACGGCGCGAGATTCACGATGTCCCCCTTCTCAACCTCCGGCTTCATGTATGGCAAGATGAATGCTTCGTCTTCCGGGTTGGCTTTCAGGCAAATCATCGTATGCGCGTTGCCCGCCACTATCTTCACCAGGTTTTTGTCTTCAATCTGGGCAATGTTTTGGTGTGAGACGATCAGCGAAACATGGAACTTCCGGCCCTCGCTAGTGATATCGCCAAACTGCGGCGTAGCAAAGTTCTGGAACTCGTCCACGTACACGAAGAAATCCCGGCGTTTCTTTTCTGGTATTTTAGTACGCTGGTATGCCGCCATCCAGATAAACGACGTAAGAATTGTTCCGAAGAAAAAGCTCTGATCTTCGCCGATGTCGCCTTTAGATAGGTTAACGAGCAAAATCTTGCCTTCGTTCATAACATCGGCAATCCGCACGGTACTCTTTTCTTGCAGCAAAATGTGCCGCGACATTTTAGCCGTAATGAAGTGCCCTAAACGATGCGTCAGCGGTGCGGTGGCGTTAGACATCTGCATACTGCCCATCATCTTAAATTCCTTATCCCAGAACTGCTTGAGCGCTGGGTCTTTGAGCTTCTTCGCAACCTCTTTTTGATATTTCTTGTCAGTCAGCAACCGTTGCAAGGTATAGAGGCTAGGGTTCGGAGTTTGTAGTGCGGTCAGCGTGGTATTGCGCAAAATATGCTCCATGCGCGGCCCCCACTGGTTTTCGTCGGCCAACTTCGCAAACACGGACAGCACCGTGCTCGTAATCCATTCATGCTTATCGTCTTCATCGTCAAACTCAATGCCCGGGTCGAGGATATTGAGGCCGACGGGATGCTCGCGATCGGATGGATCAAATACAATCACATCTTTACGGCGGTGCTCCGGCACAATCTGCAACAGTTCGCGGAACATATCGCCATGCGGGTCGAATACAGCCAATCCTTTGCCATTGAGCATATCCTGGTAGATGGAGCTCTTGAGCAACGTCGTCTTGCCCGTGCCGGTCTTCCCGATAATGTAAGTATGCTTTTGGCGCTGCTCCAGGCTTATGCCAATTTCTTGCACCTCACCGCCAAACTCGTTAGCCCCCACTACAACGTCGAACTTCGCGTTGTCGCCCTTCAAAGATAATGGCGTTGGCAAGTCGCGGCTGCGGCTTTTAACTAGGCCTTCCGTCTTGGTGAGGTCAGTATTCGGGAAGTGATACAGGTCGGCTAGTTCCGAAGCCGAAAGAATCGTCGGGTGGCTAATAACGTGCGGCGACAGCACCCGCTCGCGGAACCGGGGCAAATGCTTGTCGCCCGGCGCAAAGAACGGAATGTCACGGCGCATCCGTATGGACTGACGCGGACTACTAAACGTCTCAAACGACGACACGATTGAACTCAAACGGCTGCTGACGCCTTCACCACCCGGCACAGCCACCAGCACCCGAATAGATACTTCAAACAGATGTTGGTCGAGCTTTTCCTTGATGGTCATGCCCAGCTCCTGCTCATATGGGTCACCAGCTCGCCGCTTGTCAGTGCTGCTCTTCCATTCGTCGGGTATATCGTTATGCATAATGGCGTCGAGGATGCCGCCGAATATCTTGAGCCCCATGCCGAGCGCCCAGACGGGAGCGATAAGCAACTTGAGTACGAGCGCCGGAACATCGAGGCGAGTGGTCATCAACTTCGGCGAAAGCTCTTTGTTAAGTGCAATGCGGTGGCGGATATCCCGCATCCGGCGTAGTTCGTTTGGGTGCGTATAGTCGTAAACCGGCAAAGCCACAATTTGGTAAGCAACCAGCTCGCCCGGCGCGAGGCTGCGCATATGGCCAGTGAGGTATGCGATAGGGTCGTGTTCATCCAACGCTTTATTAACGCCCAGCGGCAGCAGGTAGTCGCCGCCCAATTTAAGCTCAACAACGCCGACTGCGGTACCAGCCAACTCCGATGTGTAATCGTCAATCTCGGCCACCTTCAGGCCAGGCAAAAACGACAAAAGCGTGCGCCGTACTATCGTCGCTTCATGCTCCGGCACGCGGATAACGTAGCAGATGCCTTTTTCTTTGGTCGCCACCAGCTCTAACGAATACGGCCGCCGATGACCCGCCATGCGATCCCAAAAGCCAAAGTGCTTTACGAGATTGCGCATCAGAATGTGCAATTGCTCCGTAGCGTAAGCAGATTTTGTTGTGTCGGCCGGAAATGTGAGCTGCAAAAATGTGGAGGATATCTCGCGCCTGCCCACGCCAAACTTGCGCAGCACCCACGCGAAAAACGATTGCGCGTGCTCGAATAAAAAGATAACAAGGCGAATCAAGAGGAACGCCGCGCCAAACTCAACCAGCAGCGCACCAATCACCACCGCCAGCGTCCATAGCGGGCTTAAATTATGCGCCTCGGTGTAGCGAGCTGGGCCATTCAGTAAGATGTCGAGCCAATGGGGCATGTACGGTTACTCCAGAATCTCAGAAAGCGTACAACACCACCTTGCCACGCCGTTGTCTATCTGGTGGCCATAATACCATCTCTGGGGCTACAGAGAAAATAAAATAGCGTTATGCCTGATCGAGCATAAACTCAGCAAAGCGTGCCGTCTCGGCTTGGGTATCGAGACTGTCTGTGTTGTCCGATGATCCGTGCCATTCTGTCGCTTGCTGAATAAGGTGAGCCCATTGTGGGTATTCAGTCGCCGCCCAAGATGCACCTTTAAACTTCGAAACCTGCTGCCCAAAACGAATTGCATATAGGCTGCGGCACAGAGACAAAACGACATACGACTGGTAGCCGACCCGACGTGCTTCTTTTGCCCGCTCCAGCCAAGAAGGATATTCACCTTTAAGAGAGGCTACAAATTCATCTTTAGTAATGACGGGAATCAACACTTTAGGAGACGGCCCCTCTATGGCTAACCCCTGTTCCTGCACCATATACCAGTCCATGAGCCACTGAATATTCATGTCCCGATAGTGCAATGGCTCGCCAGGGCTAATGCGTGCGATGGTCACGGTGTCTGTCTTGAACTTTCTCATAGCCTCGACTCCGACATAAGCAACTTCTATTCGATCACGCCATTCGGGATACTCACGGACAAAGTTTTGGTGCATGACCTTGAGACTTCGCAGATCATCCTCACTAATATCACTCTCCACAATAGCCAGCAGGTCAATGTCGCTAGTTTTTGGGTCAAAGTCACCACCTACAAGCGAGCCAAACAAATAGAGGCCACGGAGTTTATCACCGAGTGTGATTTTGATTGAATTGTGTAACTTATCAATTAACAAATTCATTTCGGGAAATTGTGTTTTAACCATAAACGTATAGTACCTTTCAAATAACAAAAAGCCGAGCGATGGACATACCGCATAGGTGCTCGGCTTTTTGCTAAAAGTTTAGAGAATAGAAATCATCAAAAAATAAACCTGGTGTCCCAGTGCGGCGAGTTTATGCTTTGATCATGCCTATCATATTTGCAATATTAGCATTAAGGCATGAGTTTGCCAAATTCCGCGCCAGAAGACCCTTGCACTTCAAACGCCTCCGTCAACATCATCCCATTCGCTGAAAAGCTGTAGTGCCTCTTACCTGCCACAATTACATGGTCGTATAGTCTCACTCCCAATATCTGTCCGGCTGCTATAAGTTGCTGCGTAGTGGTGATGTCTTGCTTGCTAGGAGTTGGGTCACCCGATGGATGATTGTGCGCTACCACTATGCCGGCAGCTAAATCAGCAATTGCTCCGGCATATACTTCACGCGGATGAGCAATAACTGAGTCAATAGTGCCAATAAAAACAATCCGCTTCGTGATGAGCTTTCGTCCAGTATCTACCGACAGCACTATGAAGTGCTCTTGCCGGTGGCTGGCGATGTCATGTAAAAGCGGCAGAATGTCGGCTGTCGTCAGTAGTTTCTTGACTTGTTCTTGCCCCATATACTTATAGACTTTAAGTCTATGTAGCAACTTAGCATAGACTTAAAGTCTATTCAACTAAAAGTCTAGCCTCTCTATCCTTTGAGTATGGCTGATACACAAGAAAAGGCTCTGATGCGCTTGTTCGGTAAGCGCGTTTCTGAGCTGCGCCGCAAACGCGGCCTGACACAAGAACAATTAGCGGCGAAGATTGATTCGCACGTTACGACTATTGCATTTATTGAGGGTGGCACGAAGTTTGTGCGCCTTTCTACCTTGCGGAAGCTCGCCCAAGCTCTTAGCGTTGAGATTAAAGAGTTGTTTGAGGGTGTGCGGTAACACCCCGCGCGCCAGATACGCTATGGCCATTAATATGTCGTTAAATAGCGTGAGGGCTTAGCATGGCTCTTCCAAAATATCCCGAACTCAAAAGCAGCCTCGAGAAAATGGTTCTTAATTATTTCGAGACTCAGGCTCGCGAGGAGTTGGGGCCGTTCAAAGATGTTCGTCGCTTTACTCAGCATGAAGGCCGACGATTAGTTCATAACACACAAGATGATACCAACAAGCGAAAAGAAACCGACTACAAAGAGGCTAGGGTTGAATACGCACTCAAATACGAAGATGTAATAAAAATGAAGCCAGAGGACGTTTTGAAACTGGTTGCAAAGAAAGCTAAGGAATTTGGTGGCCAACAAGCGCGGATCAATTACCAAGTTCTGGACGAAACCACAAAGGAGACGGGCAACGTAGTTGATGCGGGCGGCAAGCCACTATCCATAGATTTATTCCTAGACACCATCAGTAAGATTAGTATCGCCTTTGATAAATTCGGTAACCCGCAAATGCCAACAATGGTAATCCATCCAAATCAGGAAGAAAAGTACCGCAAACTCATGGAAGAGGCCGACAACGACCCAGTAGCCAAGCAACGAATGAAAGATATAATTGCCCAAAAGAAGAAGGAATATGATGCAGAACAGGCTAGTAGAAAACTGGTTGACTAGCTGTAAAGAGCTCAGTTTCACAACACCATTCGTGCAACTTTTAATTACCGAGGGTTATACGATACTGCGTGCACGTGGTGGCCTTGATGAACAAGGTAAAGACGTAATAGCGTTAAATCCTCAGGGCGAAATCTGCTGCTTTCAATTAAAGTGCGACAATATCAGCACCTCTGAGTGGAACAAAATAAACGGCCAGATCAACGATCTAACTCAGATCCCACCCGTTCACTCATCCTTTAAGACACCGCCGGATAAATGGAAATGCTACGTGGTGACGAATGGCTCGTTCCTAAATCCAGTGCAGCGAACTATTGTTGACTATTCGACACGTCAGCAAGCAAACGGTCATATGGGAGTAGCGACAATTGACAAAGAGGAGCTTGTAAAGCGTTTTACTGATGGCTATGGCAGTTTCTTTCCTGCGGATGCGCAAGATCTCAATCTGTTCTTAGAAATATACTGTCAGCACGGCGACAAAACACTCAACCGAGAAGAATTTAAATTATTCTTCGAAAAATGGCTTAGCTCATATTCTTCGAGGTCGAAACAGAAAAGGCTAGAAGCACTTCAAGCGGCGTGCATCTTATGTAGCTACCTTCTTACCAACAAATACACTCAAGAGAATTACATCGAAATCATTAACGCGTGGATTTTGGTTTTGCTCACTATCCTGTACTTTGCTAATGACTGGAGCATAGCCGATAACCATGTTGCCTTGATCGAAGATACGATTCTAGGCGAAGTAGGAGCTGTATTTAGCCCACTGATTGATGACATCGTTGCGGATACCAAATTTTTTGTGGATGGCACATACGGCCTTCTTTCCGAGGGTTTAATTACACATAAATTGCGTTGCACGGAGCTGATGGGCTATATATCGGGGTATCTGATTTACTGCGCCACAAAAGCCATCATGCCAAAGTTCTCCAAGGAGTTAGCAGAGAAATTGCTAGAGCTCTCGAAACACAAAGCAATCCTGGGCGAAAGCTCTACACCGCAGCTTTTCAACTACATCGTCTTCTTGTTGCGCGCAAATCAGACACGACCTGCCGAGATAGAGATAGCTGGGCTACTCAATGGCCTGCTATCAAGCTATGCCGACGAAGGCTCAGGCATTCCAAGCCCTTATTACACTTCAAAGCAATCGGCCGAATGGTCGTTCTCATTGAACGAGGACGAGATTACCGAGAGCTTTCAGAACAGAGCCTACTGTTTGTGGCCAGCGATATTGCTCGCAGCGCGTAGCGGCCAACGACCGCTGCTTGAGCACCATTGGCTTCTTATTAGCTTAATATCTAACCAAGAGGTCATTGCAGACAATCCAAATGACTTACTCCTGTGGCGGATTGGCGACAAAGGCATGCTGCTTGATACTTTCCCTGATGCAACCCAATCATGGAAAGAGCTTGTCGAGCAATCGAATCAAAACATGGACGAATCCTTGCCAGAACCGCTAAAGTCTCGTAAGTATCTGATACCCTTCTGGATATTGACAATGCCGCATAGATGCACACATAAGACAGTGCTTTCAATGCTTAATCCGTAAAGGACCGATCGCTTTATTGTGGCCAGAATACTTATCTAGCACAATAAATAGCCCATCCTCCAGGCTACCCTTTCTGCCCAAGCGAGGGTACAATAAGCTAGCTTATGTCTTCACCTCATAAACTTTATTGCTACGTAGATGAAACCGGCCAAGACACCAAGGGCCAGCTATTTATCGTAGTAACTGTAGTAGTTGCCGAAGAAAGATATAAACTGGACGCCTACCTAGAAGAAGCCGAGAAAACAAGTGGCATTGGCAAAAAGAAGTGGGTACGCGCTAAAACTGCCCTGGATAGCCGCAACCAATACCTTGAGTCAGTTGGCGCAGGCGATTTCAAACACAAACTCTTCTATAGCCAATATGCCGAAACGGGCACCGGAGCGTATGAGCAGCTAACCGTGCTAGCCATCGCACAGGCGATTAGTCAGTACCGGACAAAGCATCGTCTTACAGACAACTACAAAGTTTCAGTCACCATTGACGGACTCAAACGTGCCGAGGAGACACGCGTCGGCAAACAGCTCCGCGAGCTGGGGATAAAATCAAGAAAAATCAGAGGCGCACGAGATGCAAGCGAACCACTGATACGGCTAGCCGATCGCATCGCAGGGCTAGTGCGGGATGCTGCCAGCGATGGCCGGGGCTACAAAGCTCTACAGCGGCAACTGGAAAAACAGGGGATCATTCAAAAGCTTTAGAAAAAGAAAAACCACCGTACCTTGCGGCAGAGGGTGGAACGCCTAGCCCTTGCGGGCGCCACGCGCGAGGCGCAGTGTTCGGTTGGATTTTCTTCCAAGTACAATTATACTCTCCTGAACCGTAATTGTCTATTTGCGTTTGTGCTAGCGTGATTTCATACCCCATTAGTGCGTGATCGCCGTGGTATATACTTGTAGCCAATCCGTAGCAATCTCTTGCTGCGCTTGCTTGAGCGATAGCTTTCCGTCACAGACCTGCTTATGCAGGTAGTTCTCGACCTGATCTTTTTGGTGGAAGCCAGGCGTCGGATTGGCAAGTTCTGGCCAGAGGTTGGCAATATCGTTTGAACCACCCAGCTCTAGGCTAATAAGATGATCGACTTCATATTGACCAGTTGTATGAGTGGCAATGCCATACTCTGCATACACTTGATTCTTCTCGCTCTCCGGCACATTGCGAACTGAACTTGAATAGCCGGGCGTGCAGATTTGAGCTTTCGTCGCCGACACTATAACCGCTCCTGGAGTACAGGCCTTATCTTCAATGCCAGCATTGGCGACACAGCTGCTCGTCTTCGTTGGTGATGGCGGCAGATAGACGGTATCGTCAGTCTTTGGGCGCGATGTAAGCACGGCTGCGCCGACAATGGCAACTGTAACCGCAGCTACAGCAGCTGCAATTAGCTTCTTTTTATGCTTCTTAAGTAAGTGTTTCTTAGGCATGCTTTAAGCATAACATTGATGTATTTGAGCTTGCAGCGTAATTAAAAGTGTTTATCCAAGCCCACAAACCCGATCATCTGCCAGGCAAGTTGTACCGACTCGATCCGGCGCATAACTTCAGAGCTGTCGTTCTGTGATAGCACGTTATGGCTACCTTCGTACAGAATCTTTCGGTCAACAATGACTAACTTACGATGATGGCCACCAGTGTAGAGTACGTGGACACCCGCATGCTGGAGCTTAGCTATTGCTCGGTGCGCATCTTCCCGATGATACCCCTCGTCATGTTCGTGAGGGTCACGAGTATTAACAACAATTCTAACCTTGCGGGCTTTTAGTTTCTCCAAAGTCGGTAGTAGTTGGTTCAAACGCCTACTCGTTATGAATGGCGACTCAATAATCAGCTCACTCTGGCAGTTTTTGAGGTCCTTCAGAAAAGCCGGATAGAATGTCTCTTCATTGAACAGCTTTGATGTGACTAAATCGGGCGCGGCAGACTTGCGGAATTGGAGGATACGACTTAACATACCGCCTCCCCGATCTGCGCCGCTTCATCTTCATCAAGCACTTGGCGAACCGCCTCAATGTCTGCTTGCTTATCCTTAACAGATTCAAAATCTTCAAAAGTTTGGAATAGGTTCACTATCCCCATCCAGGTTGCCGAGACTTAGGTCAAGTGTTCCTTGTCGGTCGAGCAGCACCAGGACACATTGCCATACCAACTTAAGCCTGCCGCACTTCCGCCAGTAGTTGAGTTGGCGCCAACAAGAGCTGTAGTTGTGGCTACAGACTGAGCTTGGTATATCCATCCAGCGGCAGCCGGTCTTGAGAACAAACAGTATGCTATTCAGTAGCTCATTATTTGGAGTAACATGTTTAGTCTTTATGACTGGCTCAGGCAGCTTGTGCGCCAGCCAGTCATATTGTGTTTGGTTTAAAAAGTACGTAGCATTATTCATTGAGGTGCCCTCCTTGTCTTTGCAACAGTAGGGTACCTCTTTTGGCTAGAAGGGCTCAAGGGTTACACGGAAACGGGGTGGAGATATGCAATGGGTTCAAAGTAATCACTGCGCCTACGATTGTCACTACCATCCAGTCTTTCCGGTTAAGTATCGAAAAGCGTTGCTCCAAGAAGAAATTGCTGCCGCTTGTAAGGCGCCAGCATATGAAATAAGCCTACGCTATGAACTGACCATTGAGCAGATCGGTACGGATGGTGATCACATCCATTTGCCAGTTAGCTTCCATCCCAAATACAGCATTGGTCAGTTCGTACGTATCTTTAAGTCCAATGTGGCCCGTGAACTATTCAAGCAATTTCCAAGTCTCAAGAAAGATCTCTGGGGTGGGGAATTTTGGTCAGACGGCTATTACGTCAGCACCGTCAGTACTGCTGGCAATTGGAACACCGTCGAAGCCTATGTCAGAAACCAAGGAAAGACCAAGCCAGCACCAACGTCCAGCCAGTTAACCATCTGGTAATGGTTATACCTGACTGCTACCCATGATACCCCGTGGTCTTGCCACGGGGAGGTTTATTAATTGCAGGGAGGTATTGGAATGAGTTAGGCAGATAGATCAAGTTCGCCCTAATAAGGCTCGAGAAGTTCTCGCCGCTCGGCCGCCGGAAGTTCCTGGAGGGGGTGCGCCGCCGCCATCGAACCCGATGACTGTAGGGTGATCCATGCAATGTTCGCTGCGCGGACCGATTTATTCTTAAACCGCAATACCACGGCCGGTAGGCCGTGGATGTAGCCCCTCCACAGTCTTCTCTTGTACACTGAGCGTATGCAATATAACCGACTCGGTCACGCTGTCTTCTACACTCGCTACCACCTTGTCATCTCAACCAAATACCGACGCAAGATTTTCACGAGTGGTATGGCCGACTATCTCAAGCTCAAGATTCTGGAAGTCCAGCGACACCATCCTGAGATTGTCATTCACGAGGCAAACACTGATCAAGACCATGCTCACATCTTGCTGAGTGTCGCACCCAAACCAGCCCTCAGCCAAGCAGTCTCACTGATTAAGGCCAATACCGCTCGTGACATGCGGGCTAAGTTTCCATTTCTCGGCAAGGTCTATTGGGGCTTTGACGGTATTTGGTCCGTGGGCTACTTTATCTCCACTGTTGGCGTGAACGAAAGCGTAGTCCGACGCTACATTGAACAACAAGGCCGAGAAGACAGCGGACAAGCCACGCTTGAACTAGAGTGATGCTACGGCCGGGAGGCCGTAGAGGTTCACTTTTGTGATTTCCCCGAACCAAGCGCTAGCGCATTCACGACTGGACAGCGTCTACTCGCCAGGAGGCCCCGCCGGTGCTTTATGCGGCATGAGGAAGACAAACGGGAAGCTGAAAATAATGGCAGCTAAGACGACGATAAGCGTCACTTTCATGGCGTGAGCCATGCCCGAGCTTGCCGCCCCAAAGAAGACTGACGTCACCGCGGCTGAACCAATCGCTGAAGATAGTTGCTGAATTGAACTGAGCGAGCCACTGGCGCTGCCAGCTTCTTCCGGCGTTGCGTCGCCGAGCGCGACAGTGGGTATCGTAGTAAAGCAAAGCCCCGTGCCGATTCCGATGACAATGAACGCCGGAGCGAGGGCCAAGAGGTGAACATTTGTACCAAAATGATTAACAAGCGCCAGGACTCCCGCACAACCGGCTATGGCAACAGCCAGGCCAATGAAGACAAGCTTGCGACCGAGTTTCGTAACCAGACCGCCCATGGCGGCAAAAGTAGCTCCAATGAGCCCTACGGTGACCGGTACTAGACTCAGCGAAGTGTTCCGGGCACTCACGTGCAATCCCTCCTGCAGGAACAGTGACAACACGAAAATTAGGCCTGTGGCAGCAGCAAATGAGACCAGCCCCACTAGCATTCCGGAAGTAAATCCCCGCTTCTTAAGCAGCGAAGGCTTGATGAGCGGGTGATCGGCGGTGTGCTGACGGTAAACGAAAGCAGCGAAAAACAACACGCCGATGATAATCGAGGCGATGGGAACACCGCCCCAGCCGTCGGTCGAACCCTGAATTAGCCCATACAGTAGCCCAAACATAGCACCCGCTAACAGGCCAGAGGCCCAGCCATCGATGACGACAGAGCGATCACCGTTATCACGTGGTAAAATTTTGTGAGCTATACCCAGCCCGATAACGCCAAGAATGAGATTTATGAGGAAAATCGGACGCCAGGACAACCCAAACATATTAGCACTGATGATGAAACCGGCCAAGACCGGGCCGATAACACTGGAAACCCCAAGCACCGGGCCAAACAGCCCAAACGCCTTGGCAAGCATTTCAGGACTGAACGCTTTCGTCATAATCGCCATACCTTGAGGAAGAAGGAGCGCTCCGAACGCTCCCTGAGCAACCCGGGCGATGATAAGCAGTGTTGGGTCAGGCGAAAACCCAGCGGCAGCCGAGGCTAGAGTGAACCCAGCCATACCCATTAAGAAAAGTTTGCGTTGGCCAAATTTGTCACCCAACCGTCCGCCTATCAAAAGCAGCACGCCCATAGCGAGCATATATGCGGGGCCTAGCCATTTGATCAGGCCCACTCCACCACCCAAGTGATTGGCAATAGTGGGGGCTGCGATGTTCGTAATTGTTCCGTCGATCACGTCGAGTGCGTCGGCAAGTAGCACCAGGCATAGGATCGCCCATTGCAGACTAACCCGCGGTGCAGTTTTTGAAAATCTCTCTATTGCTTGTTTCATATCTTATTCTCCTGCATGGCTCGTTAGCCAGAGATTAAATGTCTCGTTTTTAAGTTCGTCTATAAATCCTGCAATAAGCCCACAAGATTACCGTCTGCAAACTTAAATATGGCCAGCTTGCGACCCGGTGTACTGATAATGCCCGTTTTGGGGTCACCATTGGCAATGGATTGTCGCCCAACTTCATCGAGGATGCCACCCGCTACTTCGCCCATAGCGGTAGCGCCATCTTCGAGCATACTAGCATGGGCTTGTTCAATATCTGCAACTTCCCAAAATACCAGTGGATAGTCGACCCAGGGTAAGCGACTCAAGCGAATATCAATTCCATCTTTGCCTAGGAAAGTGGCGGAATTACCATTTTGATGTACAAGAGTGCCTATTTTTGACCAAGCACTAATGCTGGCCTGAAGGTCGCGAGTGGGGTAGACAATTGTTCGTATAGTTTTTAGGTGTAGCATAGGAGTGCCCTGTAATTATTCACTAACGATGCCCGTCTTAACTTCTCCGGCTCGTTTGTAGCAGGCACAAATGACACCATTTGGCGTTACTACACTGTCTGTCAGCGTAAAGGCCGCAGGCATAGAGGATTCGTCGAACCAACGCTTGCCAATGCCGAGTACAATTGGGAATGTCATAAGACATAGCTCGTCAACTAAGCCATTTTTAAGCAATGTCTGGGCTACTTTACTACTGCCGTGAACTTTGATATCAGAACCCTCTGAATCTTTAAGCTTTTTGAGTTGCGCCACGACATCATCACCCGTGATCAGTTCCGAGTTGTGCCAGGTAAGCTCCATGGGGACGTCAGAAACGACATATTTTGTAACATCGTTGATACCCGGCCACATATCTGCGTGTCCGGGCCAGTAGTCAGCGAAAATCTCATAGGTTGTTCGGCCCAGCAAAATATCGGTGGATTCCATCCATTTCTGCATAAAATCAACTGCCGCATCATCAGCTTCGCGAAAATACGGTGCAGTCCAGCCGCCGTATTTAAAATTACTTGACGTATCTTCCTCTGGTCCACCAGGTGCCTGCATAACTCCGTCTAAGGTAATAAATTCTTGAACGATTATTTTTCTCATAACTATTTATGGTGTCCCTTTTATTTTGATAATTAAAGTTATCTGCGCCCAGTGTATCTTACTTTGATTATCAAAGTCAAATATGATACTATGTATTTATGAAGAGACCCGATCACAAATCTGATTGCCCCGTTAACTACACCGTAGAAATATTCGGCGATACGTGGTCTATGATCATTTACCGCGACATGGCAACATTTGGCAAAAGGACTTTTGGAGAGTTTTTAGCATCTGAGGAGCGTATCGGTCCGAGTGTTTTAGCGGAGAGGCTAGTTCACCTAGAAAAAAAAGGCATCATCTCGAAGGCCCAAGACTCCAAAGACAAGCGTAAGGTTATCTATACGCTCACAGCAGACGGTATAAAAGCCGTTCCCATCTTATACGAAATTGCAGTTTGGGGCAGCACTACCTATGCTAATCCTATTTCTCATCCTGCTTGGTTTGAGTCTATGGAGCTAGAGAAAGCTAAGGTCACGAACGCTTGGCGAATAGCTCTTGAAGCGGGGGACTCGTTTTTTAGCGGGCAGCAGAGTGCAATAAGTCAGCTGGGCTTGAGCCTATAGGGGGCAATTGCGGGTAAAACTCTTTTTACAAATGTATGGATTAACCGGGTTAAGGACGTTCCTTGGGAACGGGCGTCAACTCAGATTCCACCGTGATTTTTACGTCCTATTGATTGCCTCGGCACGTTCTTGCAGGTAGGAAGCCATCCGATCTACCACTTAACAGGTCGAACCTCGGTTCGATGCACCGGAGTATGTTGATCCAAGGCTAAGCATTCATTGTGGCTAGAAGTTGCTCCGTGGCCTCATCGGCTGGAAAAAACGTTTCGATGGCAAGCTCCGAAAGCGTAACGTCGTTAGGTGTACCAAATACTGTTACCATGCCGAAGAGCGCGACATCGCTATGGGGCGTGCGCAAACGGAGCGGGGTCAATACCTCCGCTAAGCCAGGCGTTTGCGAAGGCTTACTCTGCACTTCCTCCACGTATGAAAACAATTCTTGCTTCAGAGCAATGAGTACTGGGTCGGCCGTGCGCTCGATATCTCGATCCAGCCGCGCAAAAATAAACTGCGTTACCTCTGGTAGGTTGAGAATGTGGGGCGCAAGCCCGCTGGGGTGTAGGCAAAGACGCAGGATATTCATAGGCGGCTGAAGCAGCGTGGGATCTACATTGTCATTAAATAGTGCGAATGCTCGATTGGTCGCCACTGCTTCCCACCACCGATTGATGGCAAAGGCCGGGTATGGATTGTGCGCATCAAGAATCTGCTGCACAGTCCGTAGCCGTACTTCCAAGCGCTTGTCGGGTTGATCGTGGAACGGATAGGCATTGGCAAAGCCGCCGGCTTGCAAGATTTCGTTGACGCCGCGTGTCGGAATCGCCAGCTGTGTGGCAAGTTTAAGAATCATTGCTCGACTAGGCTGGGCGCGACCAGATTCTATGAAGCTCAGGTGGCGGCCCGACACACCAGCGCGCATAGCGAGCTCAAGCTGGCTCAAACGCCGATGTCGGCGCCACTTACGCAAGTGTGCGCCTGCATTTTCTTGTTCCATTGGTTTTATAGTTAAATCACTCATAATTCTTACTTCAAAGGTAATTGTATCACTTACCTAACGATGTAGACTAGATCAAGAAGGAGAACTACATGAACAACTTAATTACTATCAATAACACAACACAACTTTTTTACCGCGATTGGGGCAAAGGCAGACCCATTGTATTTTTAGCCGGCTGGGGGTTTAACAGCGATGTTTGGTGTAATGTCATGCTAGCGCTGTGCCAGAAGGGCTATCGCTGTATAGCCTTTGACCGACGCGGGCACGGCAACTCTAGTGACCCTGGCGAGGGTTACGACTACGACACCCTGGCTAGCGACCTTAACAACGTCATTGAAACATTACAGCTAGAGGACGCGATTCTTGTGGGCAGTTCCATGGGCTGTGGCGAAATTACGCGCTACCTCAGCCGACACGACTCAGGGCGCGTCAAAGGCGCAGTGTTTGTTGGCACCGCAACGCCGCTCATCCGCAAATCTGAAGACAACCCCAATGGTTGGGATGACACCATTTTGGAGCAAATCAGTAACGACATTGCCAGCAGCTTGCCCGCCTGGCTAGAGAAAAACATCGATCCATTCTTCAGCCCCAGTACACCGCAGAGCGTAAAAGACTGGGCGGTGCGCATTATTCTGCATAGCTCACTTCAAGCACATGTCGCTTGCCTGGCGACAATGACCAAAGCTGATTTTTGCAAAGAACTCGCCGCCTTTAAGGTACCGCTGCTGATTGTTCATGGCGACAAAGACGTGTCGCACTCACTGGAATCGTCCGGGCAAAAGACTGCTGAGCTCGTGCCCAACAGTCAGCTTAAGGTATATGAAGGTGCGCCGAACGGTCTGTTCCTTACGCATATGGAGCAACTAGTGGACGACATCGGCACATTCGCCGCCAATGTCTAGAATATCTGCTAATTATAATGCCAAAAATATGAAGATTGGATCGTTGCGATATGTCTAGTGCAGCTCAATCGTCTAAAACACAAGATGAATATCGTCAAAAGTTTGAACGTATAGCTCATGCTGGTTGTTTCCATTAGCGTGGAAAGCGCGTTGTAAAGCCCTGGCGAATATTTGGCCGGCGGTACTGCGCACATAGACGCGTGGTCTATAATAGATATATGAATCTCTTGCAATTACTGACAGAAATCAGGGCTATGAAGAGGGCTGAGCACTGGACGCGTCCGGAGCTAAAACGGTATCAGGCCGTGCAACTCCAGAAACTTCGTCAACGCGTGTATGCACAGTCACCTTTTTATCAAGAATTTCACAAGGGCTTGTATGACGCTCCCTTGGATGAGTTGCCCGTCATCACCAAAGAGATTGCTATGTCTCACTTTGACGATCTGGTGACCGATAGAAATGTGACTATAGCAAACGTGCGGCGGTATATGGATCATATGCGGCCAGGCGAAAAGTTTCAGGGCAAGTATCGGATCGTCACGACTTCTGGTAGTACTGGTCGGCCAGGCATAACACTTTTCACCGAGCAGGAATGGACGAGCATCATGGCCTTTTTGGTCGGACGCCTCGGGCAGTGGACTGGTGTGAAACCGAGCCTGACGCACCGGGTTACTATGGCTGCAGTGGCGTCAACTTCTCCATTTCATATGTCGGCCCAAGGCGGATCGACTTTTTTGAAGAAGCTGCTCATGCCCGGCATTATGTTTGCAGCTAATGAGCCGACCGAGAGAATGGTCGCTGCCCTAAATAAACTGCAGCCCGAGGTTCTCAGCGTGTATGCCTCGATTGGCCGGTTGCTTGCCATCGAGCAAGACCGCGGACATCTTAGTATTGCACCGCGCACCATACTCAGTGGCTCTGAGGTGCTTACCGATGAAATGCGACATTCTATGGAACGTGCCTGGGGTAACATTATTTTTAATACCTATGCCGCAACCGAGATCGGCGGCATCGCCCTGGAGTGTGACCGACATGAAGGAATGCATCTTATGGAAGATCGTATGATTTGTGAAGTAGTGGACGCCAACAACCAGCCTGTTCCGGCTGGGACATTCGGCGACAAGCTGCTCGTGACCGGATTTTTCAAGTACACGCAGCCGCTCATCCGCTACGAGATAAGCGATTCTATCCGTCTCGCAACCAAAGCCTGTTCATGCGGCCGGCCATTTTTGCTCATAGACAGTATCCAGGGACGACACGAAGAATGTCTTGAGCTACCGGCAAAAAAGAAGGGCGCAACGGTCAGCATTCATCCCCTGGTATTCCATAATATTCTAGACACGCAGCCTATCACTGGGTGGCAGCTGACCGTAAACAAGGCAACGCTGCGTCTCGTTGTTTCCGGTGCGCAGGGCTCGTTCAACGAAACAACTATCAAGCAAAGGCTGGTAGCGGCATTGACAGAGGGAGGTGCGCTTGCGCCTAGTCTAGAGATTAGGCGTGTCGAAGCGTTGCCCAGAGATGCCAGCGGCAAAATAACCTTCATCAAAACAAAAAGTAATTAAAGGAAATGGCTAGGCATATCCAAGCACACGTTCAAGCGGCCTGACCGATCATGTGAGGTGAAGGTAAACTATTCGTTATCGCTGTGTATGCTGGCACCGGAGGGGTCGAACACGACGGCGTGTGGAGAATAGAAACAGGCATCCGCAGAACCGTGCTTGCGAATAAAGGATGGGGCTTTTCCGTTATTTGTGACATTGAGTCCTTTAACAGTAATTAAGAAGAATTTTCGGGGTCTACTTCAATAGCGCGCTCTACGCCGGAAATAAATTGGATAGTTACGGTTGGATCGATGCTGGCAAAAAATGCTTTAATCGGCAGTTTGTCGGCAAAGTGGCGTCAGTCCTTACGAATCGAATATCCAATTCTGCATTGGCATTGTCCGGAACCAGACTTATTGCGGGATTGATTGTGCTGATATTACGGCCAAGCGCGACGTCTTGCTGGCACTGGGTTCAAACCCGATACTTTATGGCGGGAAAATCGAATCAATGCCTTTTGAGTGGCTTATTCCTATCCAAAAAGGCCTACCAGCACTCAAGGCTGAGTACGAGAAGGTTAGAATCTCAAATTATGGCTCTGTTGAGGAAGAAACTGCCGCTATTGCGGGTATAAAAACTATATGGCTGGGGATAGTGAACCTCGTATACTCCTAGTGCCTATTCCAAACTTTTGAAGACTTCGAATCTGTTGAAAATACGCAGGTTGGCACACGAGCAGTTCGCCAAGTGTTTGGGAGGATATGACCACTTAGGACACTTGGTGCGGCAATCATCTGTTTGGCGAGGGTGCCATAGCCGTGGCCTTTATGATGCTGAACAATCTTGTTACCTCAAATGGTGTGATTTGTGCCTACTGCAAGCGAGCTGGAGAAGTGAAGAAGGTACTGTTAGGCTTGAACGTAATAGTCGGAAAAAAAGGACAACACTGTATTGTTTACTCATAGGAGATCGTTCTTGCTTAGGCTGATTGCTCCAAATAGTCTTTTGCTTATGGGTGAAGGTCTTGGGCAAGGTTAGCTGTCTGTATCCAGGGGTAATGCGCTAACGCTACTCGACGTCAATGGCGTTGGCAAAACAACCACGGCGCTTAAAGCCTGAGGTGGTTGTTTTTGGTATATTCGTCATTTTTTCAGGATAGCAGACAGGGAAAGGCCTTGTTTCATGGGGCTATAGCTTTTTTAGCAGTTTCGTCAGAGCCTTCGCTTCTGACTTGCTAAGGATACTCAATTGGTCATTCTGAGCTTGCAATATTTCGTCTATGAGCAGCGATCGCACGTTACGTCCAGTTGGCGTGATAGCAACTGCACGGATACGGCGGTCTTGGAGATCAGGTAGCCGTTCAATGAATCCGCGTCTCTCTAGCCGGTCCAAAATTCCGGTAGCGCTCGAGGCATCACACGATATCCGCTCACGTAAAACCCGGATTGGTTGAGGTTGGCCCGGAACAAGAGTGCATAGCGCCTCAGCCTGTTTAATAGTTAAACCATGGGCATTCGCTACATGAGCTACTCGTTCCCGAACAGTAGACAAAATAGCTCCCATAAGCCAGTAGGTTGTATCTTGAATTTCGGGCTCATTCATAATTCTAATGATATCATAGATAGTAAACTTCGTCAAATAGATATTTGACATTACGTAATATATTAACTTATACTAAGACCTATGATTGAAACAGCACGCCACACAGCCACAACCTCCGCAAGTCCAACTGCCATTTGGAAAGTCTATAAACACGTTGAAGCCTGGCCTCGCTGGGATAAGTCTATGGCATGGGGTACATTTCAAGGACCATTTGTGGCCGGTTCTATAGGCATCATGAAGCCCAAGCTAGGCCCAAAGGTCAAGTTCACTATAATGAGCGTCGAGCCAGAGCGTGAGTTCACTATGGTATCCAAAATGCCCGGCTGTGCTATGTATATCCATCACGATATTGAGCCAATCAGTACATCCGAAACGCGTATTACCCATCGCTTAGACTTAGACGGGCCATTGCAAAAGATATGGTCTCTTCTGCTTAGCCCCAAACTTCTACAAGGCGGCATCGAGCGAATCATCCAGCTCGCCGAAGCCTAATGTTTACCACTCTTTATATCATATATTGGTTATCATCAGTTCTCTTTGCTTTCCTGACGGCAATAGTAGCCTGGGCTCTTCCCGCACAGCTTGGATCCACTCAGCGACGCCTGCCGACTAGACTTACTTTTATATTTGGTATTTCTATGATCATCTTTGGGATTTATTATCTTTCCTACACTGCTCAAATAGGGGATGCGTGGGCGATCGGTGCACTGGGCGGTTGGTTGGGAGCGCTGTGGTTGTTATGGCGTAGTCGTCACCACTTAGCCACAAAACAGTATGTGCTTACTAAGCTGGCACTTGCACCCACAGCTGGCTTTGGTTCGTATCTGAGTATCCAGCGACCCAGCGTATCGGGCATAATCGTTATATTTGTCTTCGCTCTTGCTGCTACTGGCGCTGCTGCCGGATGGCATTACGCTCGTGCCTTATCAAACCCTTGGATGTTAGTCACAAGGCTTGCCGTGTCGTTAGCATCCATCGGAATTATTGTCATAATCACTATCGTACATCAACAGCAATCCGTTCTTCCGCCGATCATTTCTATGAACATGCCGGCGGCCGATATGCGTATGATGTCTGGGATGCCCATGCGTACAGTCGACGATTATGCCGGTCCCACAACTGCCGCTAAAGTTGATCATTTCGATATCACGGCGTCTGCCCAGGTCGTACACCTGAGCTCTGGTGCGACGGTCCAAGCTTGGACATTTGGCGACGCCGCTCCAACACTCCACGTAACTCAGGGTGATTTGGTAGAAGTAAGTCTCACCAATCATTTGAGTGTGCCCACAACCATCCACTGGCATGGCATAGATTTGCCGAACAAAGAAGATGGTGTGGCCGGTATCACCCAAGACGCCGTCTTGCCCGGCGCCTCCTTTACGTACCGTTTTATTGCAAAGGATGCCGGCACCTACTGGTATCATTCCCATCAGGATACCTCAGTACAGGTGCCCAAAGGCCTGTTTGGTATTATTGTCGTAGACCCGCCTAAACCCATAGATGGGTACGATCAAACCATCGCTCTTCACACCTGGGACACAGGATCCGGCCAGAGACTTAGCTTCAATACTACCGATACCCTGGTTCATAATGCGCCAATAGCGCCAGGCACGCGTGTTCGCCTGCGTATTGCCAACACCGATAGTGTTGAGCAAACCGTACAATTGCTGGGCGTACCATTCCGAGTAGCTTCCCTTGACGGTCGCGATCTTACGGATCCTGGCTTGCTTAATGCTCAGCGTATAGAGATTCCTGCCGGTAGTCGAGTAGACCTGACGTTTGCTATGCCTCATACATCTGTGCAGTTTGCCACACTTAGTTCCAGCGGCCCAGCCTTGGTATACGGCAGTGATAGCGCTAGTGGTCGCTTGGCCCCACAACCTCAAGCTCCGCTCTTCGATATGACACAGTACGGCAGACCTACTGTAGGCACCCTGACTACCTCAAGCCATTTCGATAAATCCTACGTGGTAAATATCGATGCCAGCATTGGCTTCTTCGATGGACAATTCCTGCCTATCCATACCATCAACGACAAACTTTTGCCCCATACCAAGATGCTCATGGTACACGAAGGCGATACTGTTAAATTTACGTTCCGCAACCGTACTGTAGATGACCATCCTATGCACCTTCATGGCCATCATTTCACCGTTCTCAGCCATAATGGGCAACCCGATATCGGCAGTAATCTTCAGCTTGATACCCTGCAAGTGAAACCTGGCGACACCTGGGAGGTAGCTTTCGTCGCCGATAACCCTGGTATCTGGATGTCGCACTGCCACAATCTCATCCATGCTGCCCAGGGTATGGATCTTATGATTGGTTATGACAATGTCATGACACCGTATGCTTTCGGAAGTGCTTCACCGAACCGCCCAGAATAGCAATAGGCGGCCAGTACGATAACTGCGGCGTCCTCTTGTTGACGGTAATAAACGGACAGCAATGTCAGCTAGCCTAACTCTGCCGGAAATTAATGGACAGCTATTTTCTGTCCATAACGGTGAGATCGAGGATTTTGCGATTAAGATTATTGTCCAAAAGTTAGACCCCGTAATTGCCACGTGGCTCCAGAAAAACCTCAAAGGTTAAATTCACAAATCGATGACGATTGTCTTGCCTTGATGATAGCAAAGCCAAACTCTTCTAGCTTTTGACCGAAAAGTATAAAGCCAGCCAGCAGGGTATTCCCTCCGTCGAACTCACACCCAGCCATTGCACTTATGCTTAAAATAACGGCTTTAGCTAGTCGTTATTCGTTATAATCCACGGTTGAAACCGAGGTCGCCTTAAGACCAGCCACCGTTAAGGATACCCCCTTTTTGCGCAAGAGGTACCTCGCGCTGCCTATCACCATGTCGTTGAGCACCAATTTGGCAACTGGCATCTGTCCTAAAGGTAGGTAATGTAATCTCACACGCGATTGACCAACAAGAGTAAATAACCAAACACTCAAATCTATTTCTCTGCGAATTGCTTCAAATTGCCAAGTATCATAGGCCACAGCTTTAGGGAATCCTCTCGATACTCCCCGGATTTAAGGTTACCTTACCGCACAACGGAGATATAGTATTTCAGCGTCGGAGTTTTTTGGAAGGGGGCAACGTCAATAAAAGCTTGATGTCAAACTAAAAAATTGCTAAAATCACTCCAGAAAGGCCAAGGGTATGCCATCTGGTTTATACCAAGATCGTACTAAATGAATAAATTAGACTACCTCACACAGGCAAAAGCTGCATGGCTGACGAACCACCCCGATCTAAAGCTTGAAAAGTTAGAGCTACTTGCCCGATTAGCGCAGACTGCCGCTACCCTCAGCCGCAAACGCAACATACTCTTGCGCGACTATAGCCTGGAGGCATGGAGCTACGACATGCTCGCTATGCTCTACCGAGCTAATGAATGCACGCCTACGGAGTTAGCGGGTCAAGCTGGCGTCACATCTGGCACGATGACACACCGCCTTCGGCTACTTGAACAGCAAGGCCTGATTAAGCGCGAGACCTCGGCAGCCGACAAACGGAGTGCGACCGTAAGCCTGACCAACGCCGGCCGCGAGCGTATCATGGCAGCGCTTCAAGCGCATATCGCGCATGCTGAGACTTTTCTGCGAGGTGTATCTCTCGAAGATATTGATGTCGCGAAGCGGGTCATCGCTCTTTTGCAAGAGCGGTTAGAAAGTTAGTGCACTCTATCTGATCTTCTCGGCACTTGCGCTCAGCATACTTTGTACGGACATTAAAAAATCTAAGGAGACAGCTATGCAAGCTTACGTTCTACGTCAATTTGGCAGTGTTAATCAGCTTAAACTCGAATCGATGCCCATACCCGACCCAGCACCGCATGAAATAGTTATCAAAGTGATGAGCGTGGGGCTTAATCCGCTCGACCTATACGCGATAGCGGGTCGGGATTTTATACGTGACCGCATCAAGCTGCCTGCCATACTCGGCAATGATGTAAGCGGGATCGTGGAGAAAATCGGCTCCGACGTAGTGGGACTCCAAATTGGGGATAAAGTATGTGGCATAATTAATTTCCCGGGCTCGGACGGTTCAATTACAGGGCATGGATACGGCGAGTACGCTTCCGCACCAGCTAATCAAGTTATTAAAATGCCAGCTGGCCTTTCCTTTGATATGGCAGCTGGCCTGCCGGTTGTTGGCCTAGCCGCAAAGCAGGCGCTCGAAGATGTGGGTGATATAAAAGAGGGGCAACGAGTCTTAATCCATGGAGTAGCAGGCGGGGTTGGCCATATGGCCGTACAGATCGCTAAACAGCACCATACGTATGTCTTCGCGACGGCGAGCAGCAAGGATGTAGCTTTTGTGAAGAGTCTTGGTGCCGACGAGGTAATTAACTATCAAACTCAGCAGTTCGAAGATACTGCCCACGATATGGATCTCGTGCTCGACACCGTAGGCGGCGAAGTCATGCGGCGTTCGCTCGACGTAGTAGCACCAGGTGGGCTGATGGTAACCACTCGAGTCCCAGAGCTCGTGACGATTGAGGACGCCATAAAAGCAAAAGGTGTACAGGTTAAGATAGTAGCGGTACAGCCAAATGCAAAACAGCTGGCAGAATTAGCCCAGCAAGTCGTTGACGGCAAGATTCGAGTTAATATTGATAATGCCTACCCTTTCGAACAACTCCCGCAGGCTCTTGCGCATTTAGAAACGGGAGGCGCAGTTCAGGGTAAGCTAGTCGTTAAGGTACACGTCTAAGGGAAATCGTATGCATAGCAACGACATCGCCTGGCTATCGCTGGCTGTAATTATGTTTCACGAATTTGAAGAAATTGCTTTTATCGAGCCGTTTCTCAACCACAGTGAGGGCGACCCGCAGGCCTCTCAATTGCCCTTCAATTCCTTGCGCGGTATATCCACCGCAGCCACCACGCTCATGATCGGGTTAAACTTCGTACTTTTCACCCTAGCTACTCTGCTATCGGTGTTGTTCGGTTGGTACTCATTTCTGTGGGGCTTTCTAGCTGTATTCACTGTTCATTTGGTTATGCACTGTATGGAATGGATTCAGTATCGCCGTTATACTCCGTCTACCATTACGGCCTACGCGACATTGCCATGGTTTGTATATGCGCTTTGGCGAATGGCCGCTTACGGACACATTCGTCCCTTTATAGCTCTCGTCTCGTTCATTATTATGTTGGTAGTGATGAGCATAGAGCTACCTTTCCTGCACACACTAGAACCAGGCATCGATAGATGGATACAAAGAACCTTCAGCACGCCGAAATCAAAGAAATAATACCCTTTCGTTCACCTCGTTGCATTAAGTAAGGCGCCCAATAAGCTTTTCGCCTTCCGATTCAAATTTTGAATAAATAGTAAATATAGGCAAATTCTTTGGGGTTGCTCTATCCAGGCTACTCAGCTCTGCTATACTACCTGCATGAACAAGAAAGTTCTGATAATAGTCGCTGGTTTGTTATTATTGGTTATCATTGTGTTCGGTATTACTCGATATATTGACAACAAAAAATCCTCATCTATAAACACCTTTCAGGCCTGTGCCGCCAAGTATCCAGTACAGCAAAGCTACCCAGAAGTTTGCATAACTCCATCAGGCCAGAGGTTTGTAAATTCACGCTAGGGACCTGCCGGCTAGTCCATCCAACAGTGGTAACCAGCTTAACCAATTGTTCACTGAGACGTTTCTAGGCTACTTTATTTTACATCAAACAACCCGAGCATAGTGTTTCCACCCATGAAGCATCCGGTAAGACCGAAGTGTAAGTGTAAACTTAGCGACGAGCGAGCGAATGAGGTTTGTACAAGCCAGCTATAATAATCCTATATGAAAGTACTCCTGATCGAAGATGATGAAGAACTACTTGCTTCGATCAAAAAGGGCTTGGAGCGTGTGGGCTATGCGGTTGACATTGCAAACGGTGGAGAGACTGGCCTTGCGTCTGCACAATCGGGCACCCATGACATTATCGTTCTTGATTGGATGCTACCCGATACATCAGGCGAAACCATATGTAAAGATCTCCGAATGCAGCATATTGCAACGCCAATATTGTTCCTGACCGCTCTAGCGAGTACCACATACCGCGTTGCAGGTCTTGATGCAGGTGCCGACGATTACCTGACAAAACCCTTTGCATTCGATGAGCTACTAGCTCGTCTCCGCGCACTTAGCCGCCGCATGACACACATAGCACCGACAACGTTAACGGTTCGTGACCTCCTGCTTGATAGAAATCGTCGCCTGGCAATACGGGGTGGCATTGAGATCGGTTTGAGCAGCAAGGAGTTTGCCTTACTTGAGCTTTTTATGCACCATCCGGGCTTTGTGTATTCCCGCGAAGCACTGCTTCAGCGTGTCTGGAGTGAAGAGGCCGATGTGCTACCTTCGACCGTTGAGACCTATATCAGCTACTTAAGAGCCAAAATAGATAAGCCATTTACTCATAAGCCAAAACTCATTTATACCGTCTGGGGACAGGGATACACCATTAAATGAGACCGTCTAAGAAACACTCACTTGGGTTCGGTCTGCAATATATGGGACTGCCGATATTGTTGTTCTTATTATTTGGCGGTACTGTTGCCCGATTGAACAATGTTGCGCAGCGTCTGGTTGGTATTGCGGCCATCTCGGCACTTGCATTAATCGCTGGTGGACTAGCATTGACTAGACAGCTCCAACGAAAACAACAGCAGCTCATTGCCACCCAAGAAGAATTCATCGCGCACGCCTCGCACGAGCTGAAAACGCCGATTGCCGCACAACGAGCCCTGCTTGAGGTATCGAGAAGCGATATCCCACCCATGTCTACCGAAGAGTGGCACAGCTTCATTGATCGCGCTTTGGCACAAAACTCAAAGCTGGAGCGACTTTCAAAGCAGCTTATTCGGCTGAACCTTGATCAAAGCGGTGATCAGCCCAAGATCGTTAACGTACAAGGAATCATTGAACAGACCATCGCTAGCGTTCGACCCCTCGCAGCTTCGAAGCAGATTACTATTACCGCAAGCCTGGCACTTCAAAAAGCCAAATTTCGTCCAGACGACCTCAATGATATACTGACAATTATCTTGGACAATGCCATCAAATTCAGTCCAGAGGGCGGCGCGATTACGGTCACCAACCATGTGCTAAAAACACACACTATCATCTCTATCCGAGACCAGGGTGTTGGCATGAGTAAAAGAGATGTCGCACGAGCCTTTGAGCCATTTTACCAAGTCAAGGCTACGAATACGAACGGAAGCGGGCTCGGCCTGGCGATCGCCAAAAAATTAGCAGAAAGAAATGGCAGCACTATTACGCTGGCAAGGAACCCAGATCGTGGGCTACATGTAGACCTTCAGCTGCACGTCTAGACATATTTCAGACTTTTCCAAGACCTTTAGGTTATCGTTTATGTCGATAGTAGATTTAAATCATCACATAAGTGATACGAAAGGAACGGTATGAGCAAAAAGACCATGATCATAACTGGAGTCGTCATCCTCGTGATAGCAAGCTTGACCCTCGCCATTGGTATCCCAAGGCAGTAGTAAGGAGCATAGGATGAGATTACCAATCGTTACACCCACTAGAATCGGAATCGTAGTTGGTTTGTTGTGGGGCGTTCTATCAGGCATTACGTATCAGATGGTATTGCATGCTCCAAAATCATTGTTCTATTTCTTCGCAGTGCTAGCCTTCGGGGTCGGGCCATTCATCGGCGGCTTTATAACCGCTGCTAGGTCAGCAAGACAAAAGAGAAGAGCTTTTCTCTTTTCTAGTCTAACTTCCTCCGGCTTGCTATTGAGCATTTTCATTCTCGTATTTGCGTTTATGCCCGTTCTCTTTATGACTTCGCTGAACCTGCCCCAATCTTGCAATGGCACATACAAATCCACCAATCCTCCCCCAAAAATTGCTTATACCTTTCCCGACGGAACACAAGGGATTGTCCTCAATGAAAATGCGACTTCGCTGGTGGCCACAAAGATTGCATATAACCAGCCCTCGCACCCAACCCACGTTTACCTCATACGCCGGCGTGATGATAAAGCGTTGTGGCAGAAGGATTTTGCTAATGATACCGTCGCTGTCGCATTCGACAGCGACACCGCCTATGTCTTTAACGATGCACTCGGCTATTTTATCGATACCAACACCGGCGAACGCCAAGATATCGTACTATCAATGGATAATTACGGTTACAACGATCATGCGATATTTCAGACTATCGGCATCATGACGATCTGGCGCCGCGATGGCTCCGTAAGTTCATTAGCACACCTATATTTCAGCGGCATTGAAAAGGGGTGCTACATAACTGGATCGACAAGTAGCATAAGCAAACTTTAGATCATTACGCAAGGATAGCCCCTGCTCTTTATTCCCAACTCTTGGCTTCTCGTCGCAAGGGCATTGCATAATTCTGGCTGGCAATACCTAAAGCACGTCTCCTGCTATATACAGAACCGGGCTATACATAGTTCTGTCTCAGCGGGCCTAGGAGCACTTTCAGATGATAGTGGTAACTTGGGCGGACGTCGTAGCCCAGCTTGTATCGCTAAGAGTGGCTTACTGTGACTTCGATGGCACGCAACACGAAGGCATTATAGTAGTTATATACTATAAATTTGACCTATAGACTAGACGGACAGTAGGTTGTTCGGGAAACGGCATATTCTCTACAATACGGTACATACTGGAGCAAGCACGCGCTGCCGCCAAAACATGAAAGCCTGGATTTCCTTTTCTAGTGGTAATATACAAACATGAAGCAACACAGAGATCGCCGACCGATAATATACCTGGCTATAGCTCTATTACTTATAGGCGGGAGTGTATCAATTGGTTTTGCGATATACCATCATAATCACCGCGCCAAACAGCAAATTTTAGACAATTCGACGACACGGGAAGGGGTAACGATCGTTCTTCTATCAAGCGATGGCGTATGGGATGTCGGCGCCAGATGGAAGACAGTTCTCAAGGCAAAAGGTATGAAGGTAATAAAGGTAGTCAATTCTTCCGGCTGGCAATCAAGCACCACCATCATCGACAACTCACATGGCAAAAAGCCCGCCACATTCGCCGAATTAGAATCACTGTTTGGCAAGGTTCGGGTGGAAAATACGACGCTGAGCTTGAGCTATCCCGATGCTCAATTTATCTTGGTGCTCGGTCGGGACCAAAAAAATCCAGCGATGTAATCTCGTAAGCTGCAGGCCTATCCAAGATGAACACTAGGGCCCGAAATCAATGAGTACGCGGATCTATTTTTCTGTGAATTGTTTCAGATTGCCAAGCATCATAAGCAACAGTTTTAAGGAGTTCTCCCGATACATAAACGCCTAAAATAGGTCGGAGCAAACTAAGTAAATCTATCCAGCAGCCCCACCCTCCTGCCTAGCGGGGAATTCAATAGGTGCTACGCAGAAAAGCCTATCCATAGAAATATATAAGAGATTCCCTATTTAACGTTGCATAATTCTATAAAGCCTGTCGACATCGCTCTAGCAGAGCATTCAGCTGCTCCATTTCCGCTGGGCTAAAATTGCGCTGTGCCCTGTCCATAATCTCTTTGATAATCAGTTCGCCCCGCGCAAGAACATCCACACCGTAGTTAGTCAAAGTTACGGGCAAGTCTTTTTTGTTACCTGGCTTATTACCACGAATCACTAGTTCACGTCGTTCTAGACTTGTTATCGTACGATGCACGGTCTGAGGTGTGACATCTAGCAGACGCGATAAGCGCGCGACAGTAGTCTCAGGATAACGATGTAGTATAAGCAATACGTGCATTTGCGCACTATTGATCTCCAGTGGCCTGAGTTTTGAATCGATAGCTGCACCAAAAGCATTATTGGTGGCGTTGAGCTGCAGGGCAATATGATACATTTTCATCTCTATATTTTATCAGCATGCTGATAAAATTGCACTATATCACGATTACTGCTATAAATAAGCTCATGAAAATACATAACAAGTACCTACTCTGGTGCGGTCTACTTGCCGGCCCATTATTTATGACGTCTCTACTTATTCATGGTGCACTTAAGCCGGATTATAACTGGCTGAGACATCCGGGCAGTTCGCTTGCCCTCGGCCCTTACGGCTGGGTGCAGACCCTAACATTCCTAATAACTGGCGTCTTGAGCATGGCGTTCGCTATTGGCCTCTGGCGCATTATACGAAAAGGCACGCCGAAAGGAACAACGTGGGGGCCACTCTTGGTAGGCTATTGGGCGATCATGCTCATCGTTGATGGCATATGTACTACCGATCCGGCTAGTGGATATCCGAAAGGTACACCCAACATACCACTAACACATACCTTGCACGGCAGCATCCATGATAGCTTTGCGCTGCCTGCTTTTGTTGGCATGATAATCGCCTGCTGTTTCATATTCAGCCGATGGTTTAAGAGGCAGGAGCATCGCAAGTGGGCAGTCTATTCGGTGATAAACGGCGTCATGTTAACTACATCGTTCGCGCTATCCGCACTAGCTTTTAACCAAGCGCCGAAATTTGTTGCCTACGGCGGCTTATACCAGCGCATTGCTGCATTTTGTGTTTGGAGTTACCTTACTGCCTTAGCCATTCATGTGTTGCGTACTACCCGCAGGGATACATGAGATAAGGATACACTCTATCTTTGTGCTCTCGCCGGCGTAACGATTGTAACGCTACTTCTGCCCAATCAAACCGCAGACCAAGGGCAACTAAGTCCTGACAGTTGTGCTCGTGCCAACTCTTTCAATTGTGCCGACACGAATGTCGATCCTCTCTAGGTCTTTAAGTGCGACAGCCGGCTTGATGGGAAATGTCTCATCAGCGTTTATCAATAATGGGATCGTACGGCCTCTGAGAAAACTGGATACCCCTTGAAAATATACAGAAAAGTACGTCATGCGGCTGAATCGACATATCTCTATCAGAATTTTGTCGGCGAATAGCACACGTAAGTCTCACGGCTTGTCCATGGGTTTTATATCTTGAATGCCAAATCCTGCGATAATAGCCCCTGCGAAAACTAACATAGCAACTACAAACAGTCCGCGGTGGAAGCCATCAAGGGTGACCTGAAACCCTGTTACTGTCCCGATCATGGCGACACCCAAAAGACCGGCGATACGCGAGATGGTGTTGTTGATGGCTGAAGCAATGCCAGACTGTTCCGTATGAATAGCCCCCAAGATAGCAGTCGTAAGAGGGGCAACCGTCATCGACAGCCCAACACCAAGTATAATAATCCCCGGAAAGATCTGAATCCAGTACTGGGGATGCGTAGTGATACGAAGTATCGACAAGAATCCGCAGCTGGCTAGTAGGGGGCCGATAGTTATAAATAAATGGGCTCCCTTTTTGCCGGTTAACTTTCCGAAGATGGGGGCCAATAAAAACATGATAATAGTTACTGGAAGAAGTACCAGGCCCGCCGAGAAAGCGCTATAGCCAGCAATTTGTTGCAAGTAGATTGGTAATAAAAAGATGAATATTGACATGCTTGTGAAGACGGTAGCTGTGGCAATATTCCCTATAGCGAAGTTTCGGTTTTTAAAAAGGTCTAGTGGTACCATAGGGTGCTCAGCCTGTTTCTCGTGATTGATAAATAAAGAGACGGCAATGAAGCCCCCGACAAGCGTGCTAATAATGAGCGGGTTAGTCCATCCGTAATGCGCTCTTTCAATCAGGGCATACACAGGTGCGCTCAGGCTAATAATACTTAAAAGAGCCCCCTTTACATCAGGCTGAGTTCTTTGATGGGCATCTGAAGCCGCGAGCTTACGCATCAACAGTAAGGTTATGAGTATGGGGAGAACGTTAATAGCAAAGATGAGCCTCCACGAGACAGTATCAATAAGGAACCCACCAAGAAGAGGCCCAACCACTGATGCAACCATAGTCCAACCGGTCCATATCCCAATCGCTTTGCCAACGGCCGCGCCAGTGAATTTCGACATGATAAGTGCAAGAGAACTGGGTACCAAGAGAGCGCCAGCCATTCCTTGCAGCCCTCTCGCCAGAATAAGCGATACGCCATTTGGTGCAAAGGCGCACATGAATGAGGCGACGCCGAAACCGATTAGCCCAATATTCAAGATCTTTTTACGGCCATATTGATCAGATAGCGAGCCGGCAAGAAGCATGAGAGATCCGAGCGTAATAAGATACGTGTCTACCACCCATTGTTGCAATGGCAGGCCGCCGTGAAATTCTCCACTGATTGCTGGTAATGCTACATTGATTATTGAAACGTCAAGAAAAGCGATCGCAGATGCAAGAATGCTGATAATGAGAGTACGGCGCTGCTGTTTTGTCATGTACGGTGATAAACCCACTTATCAATTGCCGGCGTTGATTGCACTTTCTTATGGCCGGGGTAATGAAGATAATACGGATTAACGGCCATAAGATCTTTGTCTTTATATTTTGTCTGATGTTACATGAGCTAGGATACGTTCTCGTGTTTCGTGGATAAAGGCCTCTTTATTGTAATGGATTTTTTGTAAGTCTGCTTGGCGCTCTTCAGATATAGGTAGAGAAGGAGCATATTGCTCACTCCACAACATCATGTCGACGAGAAGAGGGATGAGGCCGATTGTTTGATCTGTCGGGGTATATATGTATTTCGCTTTATTCTCGGGATCTCGTTGCTTTCTTAAGAAACCGCTGTCTTGGAGTGAAGCAAGGCGGCGAGCCAAAATGCTAGGAGCGATCTTTTCTTTTGAACTAAGAAAGCTACCATAGGAACTCTTATGCAGGAAAATGATGTCACGCATGATAAGAAAACTCCACTTATCTCCGAGGAGCTCACTGACATAGTTTATTGGACAATCGGATCGTAGTTCATGTAAGTTCATATATTCATTATAGTAGATCTACTATCATAATGATAGTAGATTATGATAATCTACCTACGTAAATGACAAATAAGATTGGAGGAACATTCATGACGCACCATACAACAGACCTAAATAAACGGCTCACACGACCATCGGGTATGCGGTCCTTAACGTTCAAGGACACGGATGGTAAGGTTACGAAGATTAGCTTCGTACCAGATGGCAAGGTGACATTTGACCCCAAGATCTGGCTAGACACTACCGATAAAGATTGGGCGGAGCATCCTGAGTACCTTGACGACGCTGGACGTCTAGTAGGCAGTGTCGGAGCGCTCTTGGTAGAACGAGATGGTCGCGCTTTACTCATCGACGCTGGTGTTGGCCCGATGGCCATGGATGCGTCCCAGAACCCATACCGCATCAGTCTGGATGGTGGTAAGCTACTAGAAGGCCTTGCCGAACTCGGCCGTAATCCCGCGGATATTGAGGCGGTTGCTTTCACTCATCTACATATCGACCATATCGGATGGGCTTGGCAGCCTGCCCCGGGCGGCGATCGACCAGCGTTCGCAGGCGCTAAATACCTTGTCGCCGAACCCGAGTGGACCCAGCGTCACCTGGCCGAAGCAACGGGTGTGAGTAGCGATATGCTCAAAGCTATGGAGCCTCAGGTGCAGACTGTAGGCGATGACGAGGAGATCTTCCCTGGCGTCCGCGTCAAGTTTACCCCAGGCCACAGCGTCGGACATACTACCTACATAATCAGTGCCGGCGGAAAACGGATCGTTGCTTTTGGTGATACCTTCCACTCCCCAGCTCAGATCGACCATCCGGAATGGGTTGCCAAGGTTGACTACGACCGCGCGCAGTCCACAGGCTTGCATAGTACCGTTATAGAAAGATTGTCTGACCCTAATGTGATCGGGTACGGCGACCACTTCCCTGACATGGTATTCGGTCGCGTTGAAACCGACGAGGGACACCCGGTCTGGCGCCCGATTGACGATCAAAACCTGTAAGCCCTTCGCTCTCCCTAGACACCCCTGCCCTGTGCTAGTCAGGTGTCTAGGGGCTCCATGTGGGTGCTTGGGGCCTACTGCTTAACGGCTTGACCACATTCCATGCCGACTAGCTATTCACAAATACAAAGAAACGAGAATGTATGGACGAAAAACGACTCAAAAACTGGACGTTATTCCTTACGGGCGTAGCCTCTTTTATGGTAGCCCTGGATGCGCTCGTAGTAACGACAGCTCTTAGTGCAATCCGGCTTAAATTAGGAGCGTCGGTAGCAGCACTAGGCTGGATGATTACGGCATATACTTTGAGTTTCGCAGTATTAATCATGCTTGGCTCTGCATTGGGTGAACGGTTTGGAAGGCGACGTATGTTTGCTTCCGGCCTCGCTCTATTTACCTTTGCCTCTATGGCTTGTGCTCTAGCCTCGGACACTAGTGCACTCATTGCAGCACGTGTTGTCCAAGGAGTTGGCGCGGCTTTTGTCATGCCCCTTGCGTTGGCATTATTGAGCTCAGCCTTCCCTAAGGAACAGCGCGCCAAGGCGCTTGGGCTTTTTGCAAGCATTACCGGTCTTGCGATCTTAAGCGGACCAGTCGTAGGTGGAGCAATCGTACAGGGTATATCTTGGCAATGGATCTTTTGGATTAATGTACCTGTTGGGCTTATCATAATCCCACTTATCCTCACGAAGCTTCATGAGAGTGAAAAAACCGAACTTCACCTCGACTTCATTGGTATAGTACTCATGACTGCCGGTATCTTTGGCATTGCTTGGGGGTTTATTCGTAGTAGTACCTTAGGATGGGGCAATGTTGAAATTACTGGCGCACTGATTGCTGGACTACTAACTCTTATGGTATTTGTATTATGGGAACGGCATGTGGCGCGGCCAATGCTGCAGATGCGGTTATTCCGATTGCGAGCCTTTTCAGCCGGCAATACCGCAAACTTCTTTCTGTATAGTTCAATGTTTGGTGCGCTTTTCTTTATAGCGCAATTTTTGCAGACGGCAGAACACTATGATCCACTTGGCACGGGGCTCCGTTTACTCCCATGGACAGCAACGCTGTTTTTTATCGGGCCCATCACCGGGTCGCTCGTCAATCGTGTCGGAGAACGGCTCCTTTTGGTGGCTGGACTCACTATGCAGACAATTGGTATGAGCTCGATTGCTCTCTTAGCTACATCTCACCCTAGTTATTCCATGCTTATTATACCGCTGATTATTGCTGGAGCAGGCGCATCCATGGCTATACCAGCTTCACAGCATGCTGTAGTGAGTGCCGTGGAACCACTCCAAGTTGGGCAAGCATCAGGAGTGTATAACATGCTTCGGCAACTCGGAGGAGTATTTGGTGTTGCGGTAGCAGTTGCAATATTTGCCCGAGTAGGTTCATATGGATCGCCGCAATTATTTAGTAATGGCTTCGCGGCCGCAATCGGTGCCAGCGCGGGATTGTCGCTAGTTGGCGCATTAGCCGGTCTGCTCTTACCAAAACACATTCATAAGCCATTGTAGACTAGGCAGAATATTTAGTATGCCATTCAGCAATTCACTGATCGGGCAGCGTTTTGTATTGGCGACTGTTGATACGGTCTTGCTGCTATCCAAGATCATTAAGTGGAAAGCAAAAAACCTGCGCCTATACGCTTCCGGTATCTAGGTACTGTCTCATCAGATCTATTTTCCCGATAATGGCATTGAGAACAGGCAGCACAGCAGCATTACGGACGTTACTGGTGCCACAGTGTCAATTCTGGGAATGTTTTCGGTTATTTATGGTATAGTCCACGCTGCTGATACGGGTTGGGGTAATGCTGCCACTATAGCTCTGTTAGTGGCTGGCCTAGGATTATTGGGATTGTTCGTTCTCGGCGAGCGCCAAGCCAAACAGCCTATCTTACCCCTTCGGCTATTTGCAAGCCCCAAGCGTACCGCTTCCTATGTAAGCCGTACGCTTTATATAGGAGTTATCATTGGCTTCTGGTTCTTTGCTAGTCAGTACTTACACATAGTCAAAGGCTTCAGTCGGATCTTGGCCGGCTTCGCATTTTTGCCGATGACTTTGGCTAACTTCTGGTCGGCGCTGTATATACCGCGACTAGTGCGTCGCATCGGCAACTCACGTCTCATCTCGACAGTTTTTACTATTACGATTGTGGGCATGCTACTCCTAAGCCGGATTACTCCGCAAAGTTCGTACCTATGGCATTTCGCACTACCACTTCTTCTACTAGGAGTAGGTTTAGGCTTGTCTCAGGGTCCGATCACAACAGAGGGCTTAGCAGGCGTTGACGCGAAGGACGTTGGAGCAGCGTCAGGCATTACGTATGTTGCAATGCAGCTAGGCGCAACGCTCGGGCTCGCTATTCTTATAGCTGTGTTCTCAGGCGCGAATGCTCCTTCTCTGAGCGGAAATGCATTATTGACGCACCGCATCACAATGGCTTTTGTAGCGGCCAGTATATTACTGGTACTGTCTTTGGCGTCGCTCACTTCCAGAGCAGCTGATACCCGACAGTGCGAAGAAAGTACTCGCGGGTAAAATTGCGAGGTGGGATGGCTTAGCCCGCCAGTTCGGTTCTTGAGTATCGCCTACGTAAAGTGAATCAAACCCCGTGCCACCTAGATACTGAGTTGCGCATAACGCAGATTACCCTGACCTGCATCGTAGTAAATGACATGTAAGGCCGAGCCGTAAATAACTAAACTAGGATCGAGCCCTACGTTGCTACCGACCGTGCCTGCGCTATCGGCGCCAAAACCATCTACTGACTCTTCCTGCCACCCGCTGCCCGCATCCCACAGGTGAATAAGAGCCTGATGCGAAGCGTCATAGGTGAACAATTCCATGGCGCTGCCGTTGGCTATAGCCACCGGCATAGCGCCGATAGAACCATTGTAGCGAACTACTGAGGAAGCATCACCGATAAGATTCTCGGCCTGCCAACCGGCAGTTGGGCTAGTCCACATATGCCTTAGGTTTCCATTTGATGAATCATAGTAAAAAACATTCAGATATGAACCTTGCACAGCTACTGTAGAAGTAATGCCTACATCCGCCGATACCCTGCCACTCGAACCGCCACTTCCATCGAGCGTCTCGAAGTGCCAACCGCTCGCATCCGACCATGCATGGCGCAGGTCCCCCTGTGTCAAATCGTAATAGAATAGCTGCAAGGTCGATCCGTAAACAGTAACGCTTGGGTCCCCACCAACGTTGGCGTTATACCCAGACACTGCACCACTGTCCCCATCCAGGGTCTCAAATGACCATGCACTACCGTCAGATGACCATGAGTGGCGTAGATTACCATTGCTCGCATCGTAGTAAAATAGCTGGAGAGACGATCCGTATACTGTCGCAATTGGAGTTTTACCCAGATTGGCGTTCAGACCGCCGATAGAGCCCGTATCCCCATCATGGTTGTTAAATGACCAATTAACCCCGTCAGATGTCCAACCATGGCGCAAGTTACCACTAGTCGGATCGTAGTAGAACACATGCAACACGCCATTGAACACGATCGAATTAGGGGTTAACCCAAGGTCGGTATTCAAGCGGCCGCTTGAGCCACCCGCACCGTCGAGTATGCCGAATGTCCAGCTAGGCGTTGTAGTACTGGTAGATGATTTGGCGTAGCGTAAATCGCCTGCTGTAGCGTCGTAATAGAAACTATATACATTGGTGCCAAAAACAACCGTTGACGGCTGATTGCCAACATCAGCATTCCGGCCGCTTAAAGAACCGGGGTCACCCTCCATAGTGGTATATGACCAACGATTACTGCCCGACTGTGTTCCCACTGCATATTGTTTTTGTAAATAATCTGCCAGCACGGCGGTGCAATTGCTGCTGCTCGTACAGTCACCGCCATCATAGGCATTGTATGTGTAAAACGCGTTCTGCTTGTTCGTCAGATCTGTGCCTGAAATGTTCGTACTCTGGCTATCAACTGGATACCCCATATACCCCGTTAGCATGTGTGAGACTACGGTATGTTTAGCTTGGGCGACCTGTGTAAAATAGGCGCTCGAGTGGTGATCCCAATGGTCGTCATCACCTCCGCTCAAGTCGCTATAGGTACCTGTATAGTCCAATGAACGAATAGTACCTGGCTCATAGAGCGCCATCTGCGTGGCTAATGTATCGGTAAGTTCTTCCCGTGCGTAACTAGCCGACCCGTCTACAGCATGTATCGTACCAATGGTACCCTGCCAAAGCTTACGCATCGTTTCATAGTTATCACTAGCAAAGCCCTCAATACCATCATGTTCACCGCCGTCTGGTAGTCGCAGAAACAGCAACGATACCTGCGGCGCATTATGCAAGGTAGACAAGTGCGCGGTGTGGCCCAAAATAGTTGGTGTCGTATCATCCCATACATTGCTAACGCCGGCCATCTGCGCATACGCTGCCTTCATTCCCGACTCTCGTCCGCCCCAATAACTAGACCCGCTACCGGCATCACCGGCTGTCATAAATACTGTTTGCACGCACCTGTTATTTTGGATGTCGTGCAAAATAGCTGGATTTAGAAAGAGCAGATCGTCGTCTTCGTGTGCGACAACATTCATGCTTTTCCCAGCCCCACAACTTACTGCTAACGCTCGTCCTACTGATATAAACGGCAGTACGGCCATAGCTATTGCGAGGAGCCAATAACGGATTCTTTTCATGTTACCCCCTAGTGCTAAATAGTATAGCTAAGCAAACGAAAAAGGGATAGGGATGCATGATGCCCGCTGCCAGGGATCGACATCAGCGAGTATGGCATCCGTATTCGCTGGCAGAGGTATCGCCCTACACGTTGCTAGAACGAACAAAGCACTCGAACGAAAACAAATAGTCAGTGGCTATCATGCTGAAGTTGATTCGGCCAAAATAGGTCGTGGTTTTGAGGCCACAATCGCAATTAGCATTCATCCGCCGGCCCGCACAGCTATTGAGGCATTTGCACCCTGAGCACACTGTGCAAAATGCTTCCAGTGCTACTTGACCTGTGTCATGGTGCAGTGTTTAATCAACGATCATGCTTATTGGTGCATTGTGCAGCGTCCACGGCAACGAGCCATACCCCATAGACCTCTATGCATCATTAGAGGCTGACCCTATCCCGGGAGTCGTACCCATACTAGGAAACCCGAGGGCGGTAGACTTAGGTGAGCGCTATATTGACGTAGAGCTTGCTTTTAGCGCTCAACCAAACCCCGACTCGCCGCTCTATGAACGACGACGATCAGCTGAGCTCCGAGGAATGTTTTCAGAATTTGACCTGATCCTATCGTTCCACAATGCCCGCTTCCCGGGGCCAAACACTGCATATGTCAACCCTACTGTCGACCCTCGAATGACGCGCGTGATGGCTAAGCTAGGTATACGGCATGCCGTATACGAAAACGATGAGCTGGACCGCGGCATACCGCATATGATGAGCGTTGAATTACCGCTCACCTATGATGTGGGTACTCCCGAGTACTTGCGATATCAAAAACAGATGGACAAAGTATGGCGCGGTCATCTTGCCAGGCTCGCTTCAATTGCATCTCTCGATGATCTTCCGCGGGCGAAAGCGCGAACGACCACAAACCCCCTTCCGGATGAACCTGCTGCTATACAATTCTATGAGGATGCTGGGGCCATTAGACAACCTCAAGCTCGTGAGCTAGGATTGGCTCGATTTGTTATTAAAGAGTCATTTAAGAAGCTGCCCACTGAGGCCGCAAAGCTGCTCGGAATCAATGAACCACTATATATAGCAAACTGGAATGAGGGAAATTATGACCCAGGCGAGTTCTTTGGTGGACTAGTGAGAGCACGTGATCCGTATGCCGCTGACATACCAGACTTATCGTGATACATTAGGCTCTGTCGAGCTGATACCGGGCTCTCTTGAGGTCTTCTGCCAGGTCATTGCTAAAGCGACCAGGTTGCTTCTTTGCCCTCAGAAAATACAGCATTCCCCGTTCGAACTGCCTGGCGGATGCGGTCTATCATAGCCGGTTTATCCTGCTCGACGGCGGTTATCCATGCCGACGAAGCACCAGTATTCGCATCATACCGAGCTCCCCAGGCAGCTAGCTCAAGCATGGTGGGGATTAGATCCAGGCCTTTGTTGGTGAGTGTATAGGTTTCTTTGCGCTTATCTTCGAGCGAGGTTGTTTTGTCTAAGATGCCCTTATACTCTAGATCGATCAGACGTCTGGATAAAGCACTGGTAGCGATCCGTTCCTGAGAGGCTAAAAACTCGCCAAAGGTTCGTTTGCCAAAGTATACAATGTCACGCACAATAAGCATCGACCAAGGGTCGCCGATCATATCCAAAGCGTAATTAATAGCGCAATCAGATTTTCTATCGTTTCGTTTCATTCATCAATTGTAGCATTATTGCTCCCATAATGGAAGCGTGTTATGCTCTCATGGAGGAGATAACCCATTTATGCAAACAACCTTTGTAACTATCAGCATGCCAACGAACGATCTTGAGCGAGCCTATCAATTTTACTGGAAAGGCATGAACTTCAAGCTCGTTGTCGAGACCAAAAAAGGCGAACGACCTGAGCCTGTTGTGTTTCAGGTTAACTCTGGTCTTCATTTTATGCTTGTACCTAGTGACGGTTTTGCGTGGATTGCTCCCGGTAATCAAGTGGCACGGCCAGGCACCTCTGAGTGCGTAATGGCGCTTAGTCTTGATTCTAAGGACGACGTACATGCACTTGTCGAGAAAGCGCGAGCCGCGGGTGCGACTATCCCGGAAGAGCCCAGTCAAAAACCTTGGGGCTATGTGGGATATTTTAGAGATTTAGATGGTCATCTCTGGATGGCGATATATGAAGGATAGGTAATGCTAAAAACAACATCTAAGGACGGCACATCCATCGCCTACGAAGTAAGTGGGAACGGACCAGCTGTAGTGCTAGTTGATGGTGCGTTATGTTACCATGACTCCGGCCCTGGTCGCAAAATAGCCAAACTGCTCTCGCAAAACTTTACAGTTTACTTGTACGATCGGCGAGGTCGGGGCGAAAGCGGTGACACACAGCCATATGCTGCCCAGCGAGAGATCGAAGATCTGGAATCGATAATTACTTTAGCCGGTGGTTCGGTCTATGTGTTTGGTCAGTCGTCGGGTGCTATCTTATCACTAGAGGCCGCAGATCTACTTGGGCCTCGGGTCATCAAAAAACTTGCCGTGTATGAAGCGCCACTTATCACAAATAGTGATCGTTTCCCCCTTGGAGAAAAAGACCTACGCCGTATGCAGACTCTGGCCGAAGAGAACCGGCGTAAGGATGCGATTAAGTTCTTCTTTAAAAGCATCGAGCTTCCCGGCGTCTTCTCTGTTATTTTGCGATTAACCCCAGTCTGGCCCAAGATGAAGTCAATCGCCCTCACACTCGTTAATGATTTTACTATTACGACTCCCTATCAGACTGGCGTTCCATTACCGAAGACTCAATGGCGGCATGTTGCAATGCCGACGTGGGTGGGAGCAGGAGGAAAAAGTCCTCAATGGATGCAGCATAGCGAGAGAATGCTCGCGAGTTTCCTTCCGAATGCCCGCTACCATCTCCTTCAAGATCAAACGCACAACCTAAAAGCAGATAAGCTTGTACCTGTACTGGCTGCATTCTTCCAGGAACAACTTTGAATACATGAGCTCCGGCTAAGGCATCATATCTGGCGCTTTATGTTCTCTGTACTACTAATTCGTACCGTGCTACTGCTGCACGCGACTACTTGTTAGAATATATTTGGATGCCAAGCTTCTCAACCACGCTTCTCTCTCCCCTAAACACTGAACCACCTTCGTCGAGCGTTTCGTAAATAAGCTGCACCAGCGCGTCATGGTTAGTTTGCAGCTGTTCTACCCAAGCTGGATTGAGATCAGCTAAACCGTTCTCATACATACCCCAGCGTGAAAGCTCAAGTAACAATGGAACTAGTGTATAGCCACGTCGATCTAATGTGTAAATCTCTTTACGCCGATCGGTATTTGAACGCTTTTTAATGATCATGCCTTGTTTTTCCAACACCAGCAATCGATCCGCTAGCATACTAGTAGTAATGCCTTCCTCAGAACGCAAAAACTCTCCATATGTCCGCTTACCATAAAAAGCTATATCGCGGACAATCAATAATGCCCAGCGATTGCCAAGCGTTTCTAGCGTAAAATTTATAGGGCAATTGCCAGTAATTCCAGTTGATTTCATAATATATAGTTTACTATACTTTCTGGATTGATAACAATTCGCTTGTCTTTTCCAAGTAATCCTTCTATACTCAGTATTATTCATTACTAAAAGGAGTTCTCTCCATGACACAATACGCTTTGATATACAAATCTCGCGAAGCTTTCGACTGGACCACATTGCCACCAGAAGAAGTTCAAAAAACAATATCTGCCTGGGATGTCTGGACGAGATCCCTTGGCGAAGCAGCCAAGAGCGGCGAAGCTTTTAAGTTTGGCGGAAAGAGCGTCACTACGGACGGCACAGCTACAGCCGATAACCTTCTGGGTGGCTTTACTATTGTCGAAGCCGACAGTTTTGAAGCAGCGGAAAAACTCGCAGCTAGCGCACCGGGCGTAACCTCCGGCCAGGGCAGCATGGAAGTCTACGAGATTCTCGCTCGATAAGTAGGACATGGGTAGACGCAAAGTAGGTGTAGGCTTTCTCGCCTATACCTACTTTTAATTAATGACCTGAGAAAGACATGCGATGAAAACGATTGACAATGCGCCTGTATTCAACGCCACTACACCGGCAGAATGGCGATCTTGGCTTGAGAAAAACGGTCAAACCGATAGAAAGATCTGGGTATTAGCGCGCTACAAGTCCAGTATGCTACCTGGCATGAGAATGTATGAGGTCATTGAGCACGCCGTATGTTACGGCTGGACCGACAATAAATTGCATAAAGTAAATGACGACACGTTCTACATCTGTTGTATGCCGCGAAATCCCAAAAGCGTCTGGGGCTCAAAGTATCGTCAGCTTGCAGAAAAGATGATAGAGCAAGGGCTCATGCAGCCACAAGGTCAAGTGCTTATCGATCACGCCCAGGCGATCAAGACATGGGACGCGATGGATGAACCTATAAATGTTACTATCCCTGAAGACCTCCAAAAGCTCTTCGATAAAGATAAGGCTGCACTTCAGAACTTTCAAGCATTTCCTAAGACATCAAAACGCTGGATCTTTCAATGGATCGCCGCAGCTAAACGACCAGAGACACGCGCTGTACGAGTAGCTCAAACCGCCGAGCTTGCTGCTCAAAATATTAAAGCTCACCATCCTGAGGCAAAAGCCTACCTGGAACAACAAAAATCCTAACGCTACACCGATACCACCGGAGTGTATCATTGATGCTGTAGCCTCTGGTTACACCGAGAACCGCTTTGATAATGCGAAGCTGGTATGGGACGGCGTCGAGAGATAACTGTATCCTCAATACTGCGCAATGATTGATGTATCGCTTTATGCGCTAGTTTGATTAGATGATAGATTCCTCGTTTCAAGATAGCCCGAAGGGGGTTGACGGCAATGTTGCTTCAGAATTAGTATGTAATTAATTTTTATTTTAATGAGGGGGGGTTTATTTATATGCAGGATCAAAATCAGCAATCAGGAATCGTTGCCTGTGTGGGAAGTAGTACTGCTGCCGCCCATGGCGTCTTCAACTGGATCAAGGAGCTGGAGCGACGCCCCCAGAACGAGCACCTCAAGTTCGTCAACCGCGGCATCGGCGGCGATGTGGCCTACAAAACGCTGCAACGCCTGCACAAGACAATCGCCGTCCACCCGGACTATGTCGTCCTCATCACCGGCGGGAACGACCTCCTCTGCCAAGCATTTCCGATCGTAAGGCGAGTCGAGACCCGCTGGAAACGACTACCGACCGAACCCACATCTGAGTGGTATCGCGAGAACCTGGAGGCGATTGTGAGGAAGCTGAAATCCACGACTTCCGCCCGGATCGGTCTCACCTCACTGCCCCTTATCGGCGAGGACCCGCACTCCCGGAACCCAAACCAGGCCCGCCTCGCCCAGCTGGCAAAGGAGTTCGCGGGCATTATCAAGGAAGTTGCGGAACAGGAAGGCGTGGACTACATTCCCTTTTACGAAAAACTCGAAGAACAAATAGAGGCTTCACCCGGTAAAGCGTTTACTGAATTTCGTTGGCGTTCCTTTTTTCGCGATTATTATTGGCGTGAATTTATTCTGCGTCATAGTTTCGATGAAATAGCTGAAATGAATGGTTGGAAATATCATGTCGATGGTGTTCATCTTAATACAAAAGGTGGGATGATTCTAGCGAATGTGGTACAGGAGTTTTTAGATAAGTAGATCTCCAGATGCAGAAGCAAGATGAAAATGCTCGAAGGGCTCATAGCCGCGCTCCTCAGGTTATCACCTCGAAAGACCTTAATTTTAACAGCTGATGATGTTCAAGATTAACGGCTCTGGCTCCATACTCCGCCGCCGCGCTCACATCCTCATCAATGGCTTGGCGGTTTCCAGAGGGAAAACCTATTAATTCCTAAAGAGAATATCTTGGTTGGGGCAGTATTATAGCAAATATTAGAACAAGTAGTCAGGTTGTAGTTTATCTAATTGGTCTTGGACCACGACATAGGGTTGGTCGGTTTCGATATGCGGGCCCCTTTTAAAAGGTTGTTTAGCGTACTCAGGCGAACATAACATTAGG
>Ga0136846_1219192_pt1 | contig 75822 bp, 76 predicted proteins | sample HopSoiMetagenom2_FD_96841 | JGI IMG/M metagenome (GOLD analysis project Ga0136846, IMG submission 96841) | Grasslands soil microbial communities from Hopland, California, USA - 2 Assembly 2016 (version 4) | ecosystem: Environmental > Terrestrial > Soil > Grasslands | place: USA: Hopland... | reverse complement strand
CCCAGAAACGCCATCGTATAGAACGCCATAACTCTGCCGCGCATCTGATCGTCGACAATGGTCTGAATGATGGTGTTGGTGGACGCCATCTCCACCATCATCCCGCCGCCCACGAACGGCATCAGCAGCAGTGATAGCCACAGAGTGCGTGAGAACGAAAAAGCGGCGAGGGCCATTCCGAAGGTCATCGTCGCGGCGACGATGGCGCGTCCGAGCCCCAGCACGGTCGTTCGCGATGCAAGGTAGAGAGCGCCGCCCAAAGCGCCTACTCCGGATGCGGTCATGAGGTAGCCGAGTGTGTGTGGGCCTCCGTGCAAGACACTCGAGGCGATCGCCGGCATGAGCACGGTGTAAGGCATGCCCATCGTTCCAACGAGCGCGAGCAGCAACAACGATTCACGGACCGGCGCGAACCGCGCGACATAGGTGAATCCATTCTTCAGCTCTTCCAGCACCCGCGTATCAGGTCGTGCGCGCTCGAGCTTCACGATTCGCATCGCCATCAGTGATGCAATGACAGCCACGTAGGACACAGCATCGATTGCGAAGCACCAGCCTTCACCGACCGCTGCGATGATGATGCCGCCGATGGACGGTCCGATCACCCGGCTGGCGTTCACCATCGAGGAATTGAGAGCGATCGCGTTGGGGAGATCTGCCCGGTCTTCAACCATCTCCACGACGAATGCCTGCCGCGCAGGTGTGTCGAAGGCGTTGATAATCCCCTGCACAACCTGGAGTATCAGCACATCGACAACCGTGATGATTCCCGCAAACGTCAGCACTGCGAGCGCCACCGACTGGAGCATCGACAGAACCTGCGTGATCAGGAGAATGCGGTGGCGATTCCATCTGTCGACGAGAACGCCGGCGAACGGAGCGAGAATCAAAGTCGGGATCTGGCCAAAAAAACCGACGATTCCCAAAAGAAACACCGATCCGCTCAGTCGATAAACCAGCCAGCTCGTAGCGATTCGGGTGATCCAGGTCCCGACGAGCGAAACAGTCTGCCCACTGAAGAAGAGGCGGTAGTTGCGGTGTTGTAAGGCACGCGTAAGATGCGGCGCTCGGCGCGGCCGGTTGTCCGACTCGCGGGATGCAGTGGTCACGTTTGCGACAGGCGCAATATTGGTGCTATTTAGAGCCTCAGTTGTCTCGCCGGAGCTGACAGTTGCGACCTTTGCCGTTCGTCTGGCCGTACGCGCTCGTCTTCTGGATCGTGTATTTCTGGTCGTTCCTGCCGGAGTGGAGAATCGTGCGCGGCGGCTTGAAGGGTGTTAAGGACGCCGGCTCGAAAGACAGTGGATCGATGCGGCTTCTGCTCGGCGGGATGCAGATCGCGCTTCTCGCCGCTTTTTTTCTGGCGTTCGCCGCGACCGGTTCTGTCCCACCGCGCCTGAAACTGCCGCTCTTCGCCATTGGAGTGACCTCGATCCTCCTTGGCAGCCTGCTCAGACGTTACTGCTGGCGGACCCTCGGCGAATATTTCACTGGCGACGTCAGGGCGAAACAGGATCAGCCAGTGATCCGGTCGGGACCGTACAGACTCGTCCGGCATCCATCATATACGGCCGCCATGATGATGTTCATCGGTATCGGCCTGTCGCTGGGAAGCTGGTTCAGCCTGATGCTCCTCACGATTTCGTCAATCCTCGTGTATGGCTATCGTGTGAGTGTGGAGGAACGGGCACTGCTCGCGACCATTGGCCAGCCTTACAGCATCTACATGCAGGAGTGCAAGCGGTTCATCCCGTACATCGTTTGACGCATCAACGGCCGGATGCTTGCGGCTAACAGGACCACCCGCACTTCACCAGATATGGCCCGACGAGGACTTACGATGAGATGCCATCCCACCGTTCTGCTGTTCGCGCTGGTCGCCGCGACTCCCGCCGTCGCGCAGAATTCCGGCACCGCATCCACACCAATCAAGCTTGAAGATCAGTGGACGTCGGCCCTCGTCCGCCGAGACACCGTCACCTTTGACCGGCTGCTCGCGCCCAACTTCGTTTACACCGAAGATGCCGCGGTCATGACCCGCGCCGATGTGATGAAGAGCGTGACTGGCTCCGATCACGTCGAGTGGGCGCGCAACGAAGGGATGAAGCTCCACGACTTCGGGGATGTACACGTCGTCACCGGCGTGCTGCACCTGAGAGGTAAGGGAGAGAAAGGTCGTTTCGATCGACGGTACCAGTTCACCGATACATGGCAGCGGCGGAAGGGGCGCTGGCAGATCATCGCCGCACAGGATTACCTGATTCCGAAATAACCGAATCGAGACCGGGAGATCGATGAAGGCGGATATTCGAGCAGGTCTGATAATCCTTATCGCTGTCGGCTGCAGAACCGAGCGACCGAGTACCGGCGCCGACAGCGCCGCCAGCCAGGATCCGCAGGTGACGTCATCCGCAGCAACTGGTTCGGCGTCGGTTTCGGGAGCGAGGATCGCGGTGCCACACGCTGGCCCGCCTGGCGAGTGGCAGATGCCTGCCGGCGACTACGCCAGTTCGCGCTACAGCGAGCTCGCAACGATCACTCCGCAGAATGCGGCGAACCTTCGCGTTGCGTGGGCCTTCTCGACGGGCGTTCTGCGCGGACACGAGGGCCAGCCGCTCGTCGTCGGCAACACGATGTATGTCGTCACGCCGTATCCGAACGTGTCATACGCGATCGACCTCTCGCAGGCGGGTCAGCCGCTCAAATGGAAATTCCGTCCGGATAACGCGCAGCAGGCGATCGGCAGAGCGTGCTGCGACGTCGTCAATCGCGGCGCCGCCTACGCCGATGGAAAAATTTTCTATAACCTTCTCGACGGCCATACGATCGCCATCGACGCCGCGACAGGGAATCAGGTATGGCGCACGAGGATGGGCGACCTCTCCCGCGGAGAAACGATCACCATGGCGCCCATCGTGGTGAAGGGAAAAGTGATCGTCGGCTCGAGCGGCGGCGAGATGGGTGTGCGCGGCTGGATCGCCGCGCTCGATGCGTCGACAGGAAAAGAAGTCTGGCGCGCCTACAACATCGGACCGGACAAGGACGTCAAAGTCGGCCCGAGGTTCAAGACTTTCTACGCCCACGATCGCGGCAAGGACCTCGGCGTTTCGTCATGGCCCGGCGACACATGGAAGACTGGCGGCGGCGCGGTATGGGGATGGCTCTCGTACGATCCCGCGCTCAACCTGATTTACCACGGCACCAGCAATCCAGGACCGTGGAACGAGAATCAGCGCCTTGGCGACAACAAATGGACGGCAGCCATTCTAGCGCGCGATGCGGACACCGGCGAAATAGTCTGGGCGTTTCAGGTGACACCCCACGACATGTGGGACTACGACGCGGTCAACGAGAACATTCTCGTCGATCTGCCGATCAAGGGTCAGACACGAAAGGCCCTCGTGCATTTCGATCGCAACGGATTCGCCTACACCATCGACCGAGCGACTGGTGAAGTAATTCTCGCCGAGCCGTTCGTGCCGATGAACTGGGCGACGGGAGTGGATCTGACTACCGGCCGCCCGAACGTGGTCGAGACGAAGAAGACGGCGCAGGACAAGAATGTGAAGGACATTTGTCCGAGTCTCGAGGGCGGAAAGAATCAGCAGCCGGCTGCGTTCTCACCGCAGACCGGACTGTTCTATGTGCCGACCAACAATCTTTGCATGGATTTTCAGGCGCGCGCGGTGACGTACATCGCCGGCACTCCGTTCATCGGCGGGAATGCTCCGGAGAAAGGCGGTCCGGGCGGATATCGCGGCGAGTTCATCGCCTGGGATGCAACGACCGGGAAAAAAGTCTGGGGGATCAAGGAGCCCTACCCGGTATGGGGCGGCGCGCTCGCCACGGCCGGCGGAGTCGTATTCTACGGAACTCTCGATGGCTGGTTCAAAGCTGTCGATGCGCGAAACGGAAAAGTCCTCTGGCAGTTCAAGGTCGGTTCGGGAGTGGTGGGGAATCCTGTCACATACTCCGGGCCCGATGGCAAGCAGTATGTGGCGATTTATGCAGGGATTGGCGGAGACATGGGTTTGCTCATTGCTGGAGATGTTGCGGCGAACCTGCCCTACGATGTCCGTGAGCGCGGAACGACGCTGCCGGACATCAGCAGGTGGACGAGCTGGGGTGGAGAGCTATTCGTGTTTTCACTATGAGGCGCTCAATGACCATTGCTCTGCTGGCCGCCACGCTGCCGATCGCCTGCAAGGTTTCGTCGGCTCGCGACGCGGGAGCCGACGACAGCGTGAGCTCGGCGGCTGCCGCTCCTGACAGAGATACCTCGACCAGCAAATTGCTGGTGGCGGGGGACAGCCTGCGTTTCATCGAGCATCCAGAAATTCTTCCCGCGGGATTCCCGGCATCCGCAAAACTTCAGTCGTTGCGAAATCCTTACGAGACCGACAAGGGCGCGATTGCAACGGGTGCCAAGCTATTCGTCGCCTATAACTGTCTTGATTGTCACGGTGCGGATGGCTCCGGCGCGATGGGGCCGAGCTTTCAGGACGGACGCTGGCACTTCGGTGGTTCGGCAGGGGAAGTCTTCGAATCCATCTATCAGGGACGGCCCGACGGAATGCCGGCGTGGGGCGGACGTATCACGAATGATCAGATCTGGATGCTGACGGCGTATGTCCGGTCATTGTCCTCGAAAGATCTCAGTACCGAGAACTTCACCGGAAAGACGGTGGAACGTACTGGCCACTGAGTAAGGGCCGGGACACGGTGCGAATATGCGGCGCGACGAGGCGTTCGCAGGAAGCGAGGGTGTTTGGATGATCAGTAGAATCTGGCACGGCTGGACCACGCGGCAGAACGCGGACAAATACGAAAAGCTTCTGCGCGGGGAATTTCTTCCCGGACTCCATCGGATACGAGGATATACTGGCGCGTACCTAATGCGACGCGAGGCTGCCAACGACGAAGTCGAGTTTGTAACTATCACCCAGTTCACTGACATCGACGCGGTGAAGCATTTTGCCGGCGAAGATTACGAGCGTGCGGTGATTGCGCCGGGCGCTGAAAAGCTGCTCACGCACTACGACAAGCGGTCGGCCTCCTATGAAGTGGTGCTCACGCCCTCGGATGTGAGGGCAATGGCCGCACGAATGAGCGGCCGCAATCGAATGGTCTAGCGTCTCTACTGCGAGGGAGGCGCCGGCGGAACTCCGCCGAATGCGTTAACGATAGCGAGTCCCATGTTGGCCATCGTCAGCTGCGGCTCGTTGTCGATGATCCAACGCTGGTCCTTGTTCTCCTTCGTCATCACACAGGCGACCACACGGTTTCGCAGATACCAAAGGGTGCACTCGGTTCGCACCGCATCAGTTTCGCCATCCTTGTGTGCCGCCCGCGCTCCTTCCAGATAACGCTGCAGCATGAAGTCGGTGGTGTTATGCTCGAGGATGTCGAGCATCGCCGAATCGGCCGCAGGGTTTACCGCTTTCCCCTGGGCGAGCAGCTCGAACAGGTGCGCCATTTCGTTTGGCGTGGTTACGCCCAGTCCGTACTTCACGGAGCTGTCCATCGCCACGCTGGAATTGCGCAAAAAACTCTTCGAGTGAACGCGGGTGTGCTGAAGTCCGAGCGAATCCATCTTCGCCCAGACTCTCCGGATGATTATGCGATCCAGCAGCAGGTTGGTGGCGGTGTTGTCGCTGATCGTCGACATCAGCCAGGCCGCATCGTGCACCGTCAGCATAGTGCCGTTGTGCAGGAACTGGATAACCCCTGACCCCGGCACCTGGTCGATCTTCAGAACCGTTAACGGATCGTCCAGTGACAGCTGCCCTTTCGCCACCAGATCGTAAACCGTCACCAGGATCGCGACCTTTATGAGGCTCGCCGTCGGGAAGGTTTCATCCCCGCGTCTGCTGATCCGCGCTCCGGACTCGAGATCGATTACGCTGTAGCCTACAATCCCGTGGTGCGCATCGGCGATAGAGTCGAGCTTCCTGCGAAGGGCGGCGGTGTCCGCGTGTACCACCTGGAGTCGCGGTGCGCGTCCACCACCGACGCTTGCCGCGCTGGCGGCGCACGCTATTACGCCGGCGAGAAGGATCCCGGCGAGTTTCTTTCCCCACTCCCGGACCAAACGATCGCTTGTCGGTGCGGGTGCAGAAGGTGCATATCTATTGATAAAGGTGCGCATATCCTGCTGAGGTAGACGGGAAATAAAGACTACGCCATGACCTACGATCTGACCAGGTTCGACCTCGGAGACATGCTGAAGTGCAGTCTCAGATTGCGTGAGACCGCGTCCGGTATGCCATCGCTCGAGGCGTCCGCGCAGCGTGTCTGTAAATTCCTCTACGACGAGCTGCACGGACCCGGCGTCGAGCGTGCGTGCGCGCTGGTACGCTGCTACCGAACCGTCGCGTTCGGGTCACTCGAGCCGGATCTCCAGCGGTTCGCGCTGGGTGTTCTGGGCGGCTCGCCTTCGCGTCCCGACATGAAATGTCTGACGCTGATGGCGACGGTTGGTTCAACCGGCAGCTGGAATTCGCGGCATCTCTCGCGTGGACACCGCGCCATTCCTTTGCCTAGTCCGGAGATCGTCGAGAAGGCGCCGATGATTTCCCAGCTGATCAAGGATCTTGGACTGGACATCAGCCAGGTGATCGAGCCGACGCCAGACATCGTCAAAGAGCTCGCCGGAAAACGACATGGAGTCTTCCATGTCGAGCACGCGCTGGGCAGTCCGTACATACCGGCGCAGGAGGAGTTCGTCGTCCGTCACGGAATCAAATCAGTCCTCGGCTTCGGAGGCATGCTCGCGACCGGCGACCTGTTTGCCGTGATATTGTTTGCTACCGTACAAGTGCCCGCGAGCACTGCTGACAGGTTCAAGTCACTCGCCCTCGACGTCAAAAGCGCGTTCTCGCGATTCAACGACGCCACTGTATTCAACCGGCTGAGCGTGACGTCAAACAGCGAGGCGCGAGCACAGTAGCGGGAACGGCGTACCGCGTACGGTTTTTGCCAAGTCTGCCTTCCGGTAAAACAGAATTGCCGCTTCGATTAGCGGGGCGGTTTTTTTCTTGACCCCGGATGGGGAGGAGAAGGCACGATGTTGATCAACGGAACGAGATCGAAAGTGGCGATGCTCGCAGTCGCGGTCCTTGCTGCGGCCGCATGCAGCAAGAAAGACAACTACGCGTCTGATACCACCGCGGCCGCGTCCAGCACTACGACGATGGGCGATACCTCCGCGATGTCGACCAACGCTCCTGCGTCCGGAACCTGGTCGGATGCCAACATCTTCGCGCTACTCGATGAAGCGAACGCCGCTGACAGCTCGGCCGGAGCCATCGCCGTCACCAAGGGGACCTCTTCAGAAGTTCGTGAGTTCGGGCGGCGCATGACGAGAGATCACCACCAGCTTCGCGCGCAGGGCGCCGCTCTCGCCAAGAAGCTGAACGTCACGCCAGCAGCTCCCTCCGACGATCCTGTGACATCGATGGCTCAGGACGAGACCAACACTCTCAACTCGACGGCGAAAGGCAAGGATTTCGACAAGGCCTACATCGACGCCGAGGTCAACGCTCACAAAGCGGTCCTCGATCTGGCGACGAAATCTGCCGGCCAGACGCAGAACTCGGAGCTCAAGAACCTGATTCAGAAAGCAGCACCGGTCGTTCAGGGGCATCTCACCAAGGCTGAATCGATTCAGAAGACCCTGAAGTAGCTGTTGCTCAAGGGAATAATCTTCGACGTTGACGGCACGCTCGTAGACAGCAACGACGCGCATGCGGAGTCCTGGGTGGACACGTTCGCGGAAGCTGGCTACGACGTGCCGTTTGACATCGTCAGACCACTGATCGGCATGGGCGCCGACAAGCTCCTCCCCAAAACCATCGGCGTCGGCAACGAAAGCGAAAAAGGCAAGCGACTGACGCATCGTCGCTCGGAAATCTTTCGAGAGAAGTACCTGCCCCGCCTGCGTCCTCTTCCCGGATCACGTGATCTCGTGTCGCGCGTTCGCGCGGATGGACTGAAAGCGATAGTGGCGACCTCAGCCAAGGATCAGGAGCTGAAAGGCCTGTTGAAGGCTGCCGAGGTCGAAGACCTGATGGAGGAAAAGGCCACGGCCAGCGATGCCAAGCGATCAAAACCTGACCCCGACATCGTGCATGCGGCCATCGAAGAGAGTGATATTGCAGCCAATCAGCTGGTCATGATTGGTGATACGCCGTATGACATCGAAGCGGCCGGCAGAGCGGGCGTGCGCATAATCGGGTTTCGATCCGGAGGCTGGAAAGACGCGGATCTCAAAGGCGCGGTGGAGATATACGACGGGCCCGCAGACCTGCTGGCGAAGTACGAGTCATCCATAATAAAGAAAGAAATGGGGAGCCAGTGAGAGCGACGATCCATCTCATTCAGACTGTGGCTCAGAGTGCGCAGGCAGCGCCACCAGGACCGCCGCCCCCAGAGGGTTTCTCCTACCGCGATGCTTTTTTCGAGCTCGTCCAATTCGTCGGCTACTTCTTCGCCATCGGCGCACTCGGCTTCCGGTACGGGATAGTTCGTCGCGTGCGCGGAATCTCCGATGAAGCACGTCGGATTCTGCGGGCGGATAACGCCGCGCTGCTCGGCGTGCTCGGAGTGGTGTTATTGCTCATCGCATTTCTTGGCGGACCGTACGTGAGGTCCATCGTCGAGCACAAGGCATTCGCCGCAACCCTCCCCAAAAACCTCGCGCCGTTCGAGTTGAAGATGGCGCTGCTGGTTCTGGCGTTGATTGGATTCGCTGTCGTCCGTGCATCGCCCGGATTGGGTTGGGCTCTGGCGGCGGCGGCGACGCTGATCGTGGTGCTGCAACCGCTGTACACCGGCCGAAACTGGGCTGGACGCGCAAACGCCGTTCACATCCTCGCTGCGTCGACATGGCTCGGCACGCTGCTCGTGCTGACACTCGTCGGAATCAGGGGTGTGATGAAAATCGGCACGCCGGGATTGCCGCGCGCCGGGCTTGTTTGCGATCTGGTCAATTCGTTTTCGCCACTGGCTCTGACGGCTGCGTCTATTGTGGCGTTGACGGGCCTTACCACTGCGTGGCTGCATCTCAAGCATGTGTCCGCGCTCTGGACCACCAGCTACGGAATCGCGCTTATGGTGAAGCTCGTTTTCGTTCTGATGGTCGTACTAATGGGTGCGTGGAACTGGAAGCGCGTTCGTCCGACACTGGGAGAAAGCGGCTCGGAAGAGACTATTCGTCGCTCGTCGACGATGGAGCTGACGTTCGCCGCGCTCGTTCTTCTCGCTACTTCGGTGTTAGTGACCCTCCCGTCGCCGCGGTAGCAGCGCGAGGACTCGCGTTCTTCACGTACTTGTCGAGCCAGTTGATGTACTCCCAAAGCAGGTGACGCTGGGTCTCGATGGCCGTGTACCCGTGAGGCTCGAGCGGTAGCTGCACGTAGCGAACGCTGCCGCCGTTGCCCTTGATCGCGGCGAAAAGGCGTTCCGACTGTATGGGAAAGGTTCCGGAGTTGTCGTCGCGCTGACCGTGAATGAGCAGCACGGGCTCGTTGATTTTGTTGGCGTAGTTGAACGGCGACATTGCGTTGTAGACTTCGGGCGCTTCCCAGTAAGTCCGCGGCTCCGCCTGAAAACCGAATGGCGTGAGCGTCCGATTGTAAGCGCCGCTCTCGGCGATTCCCGTTCTGAATAGATCAGAGTGCGCCAGCAGGTTCACAGTCATGAAAGCGCCGTACGAATGTCCGCCGACTGCGATGCGGTCGCGATCGGCGACTCCCATATCTACGATTTTGTCGACGGCTGCCTGCGCACTGGCGACGAGCTGCTGCACGTAGGTGTCATTGGGTTCCTTTCCACCGGTGCCGACGATCGGCATCGTCGGTCCGTCGAGAACTCCGTAACCATGCATCAGCAGCATCATGTAGTTCTGTCGCCCGGGCCGCTTGAACTCGTAGGGAGAGCCGACGAGCTGCGAGGCGGCGTCAGCCGACTGGAACTCTCGCGGATACGCCCAGAAAAAGAACGGCAGCCTGCCCTGTGACTTGTCGTAACCCGGCGGCAGGTACATCGTCGCGGAGAGCTTGACGCCATCCGCGCGCGTGTAGGTGATGAGCTCGCTCTTCACGTTCGCGAAGTAAGGTGCCGGATCACCGAGCTTCGTCACCTGCGCGAGGAGCTTGTTCTTGAGATCGCGGACGAAAACATTCGGAGGATCCGTCGGCGACTCCCGGAGCGTGATGATCCGGCTGGCATCGGGATCGACCACCTGCAGGACTTCCTCGTAATTCGGTGCCGCCGATTGCCACAGTCTTTCCGATTTCCCGGTTGCAAGATCGAACCGGTCGATGAACGGCCGCTCGCCCTCCGCCGACGCACCACTGCCCCGCAGGTAGAGATACTTGCCATCGCTTGAGCGAAGTGGCGCGAGCTCGTCGGTTCGCGGATCGAGCGCCATAACCCACGAGCCGGGATCTGAATAGCGATCCTCAGTGCTGCGATCCCAAATCAATTTGGGACTGCCGCCGTTTGCCGCAGACGGGTCGATCATCCACACCCGGCGCCTGGCACCGCGCGAAAGCCTGTCGACGAGAAACGCCGTGCTCGGAGAAACCCAGGTGATACCGCCAAACCGATACTCGGTCTGCAAGAACGGCTTTGCGGGTCCGGCGAACGGTGCCGAAAGCAGCGAGACCTGATCGCGCTTCGGAACCGTTGTGCGTGGATTGCCGCCATCGAGCGCCTCTACCAGAACAAGCGTCGACGGCGCATCCGGCCGCCAGTTCACATTGCGCACTCCCGGCAAAACCGCATCCCGTGCGCTCGGCGCCTCTTCTGCCACGTGAGAGTTTCTGATCTCGCGCAGAACCTGGCCCTTCAGGTTCCAGACTTCGGTGCGTGATGGGAATACATCCATCGGCACTTGATAGGAGTACGGCCGCTGCACCGTCTCGACGAGCAGATAGTTCCCATCGGGCGATGGCGCGACGCGCGAATGAATTCCGGGTTGTCCGACTGGCGTTACACGACCATCCAGTGCGACCAGAGCGATCTGATCCGTGAAGTAGTAGTCGAAGAGCGCTTCATCCGTCGGTCCCTGCAGCAGGTACTCATAGGTTCGCGCCGGCGCGGACCGGCCGTACGATTCCTGAACGATCACTCCGCCCGGGACTTCAGAGCTTCTTGGTGCGGCACCGCGATTGGCCGGCCACAATCTGCACACCAAAGGCGCTTTCCCGTTCAGCCAGTTGCAACCGGGATCGTCGACAACATTTCCGTGGGCCGTAGTGAAATTGAGATCTGGCGAAGTCAGGCGGCGCGTGGCACCGCTTCCAACGTCAGCGACCCACAGCGAGGTTCCGGTTGATGTCGTAGTGGTGAATGCGATGTCTTTTCCGTCGCGCGACCAATCGAGATCGCCAATCTTTCCCGATAGCCCGCCTCCGTTCGCGCGCCGAACGTTGCCGCTCGGAAGGTCCATTACCTCCAGCGCCATCGCACCCTTCGATATCGTGGTATAGGCGAGCTTGTCTCCACTCACCGACCACGTCGCCGTTCCAACGCGTCCGCCGGCGGGAACTTCGAGTGAGCGCACGACCTTGCCATCGATGCTGCTGACTGTCGCCGAGCGAATGCCAATGTTCTCGACGCGATGATCGGGGTTCGCTCTGATCTTGCTGCCGCCAAGGTAGTACGCAGAGTCAGCCATATCGCTGATGGAGACGGTTCGCGGATCACCGATAGTGACGAGAACCCAGCGCCGGTTCGGACTTACCGATGTCACTGGATTCGCGGGAGCCTCGAGAATTTTCACGAGGTCCGCTGGTGGCGACTGATACGTCAACTGCGCAACGCCACTGCTGAACGGCGTAAAGACAAGGCAGGCCGTCAGCAAAGGCCGGCGGTAGGAAGTGGCGATCATCTGAGTCGGGTGGAGAGGTGTAGGGTCGGCCGCGAAGCGTCGTTACTACTATATAAGTACTTGTCAGACGTTTGCAGTGTTGGTCAGTGGGACTTGCGAGACTCGAGCCAATGGATCGTTGCTCGACTGACGGCGTTCGTCAAAGCAAGGGTCACCGCGACATCGCTCGTCCAGTGCTGGTCCTCATAAACGCGATCCCACGCGACCAGTGATACCAGCCCGTCGCACAGCAGCGTCACCGGCGTCGACTTTGCCTGGAGCGATATCGCTTCCGCAATCGACGCGATATGAGCGACGTGTGCCGACGGCAATGAGTGCCAATCGCCGTTGCTCGTGAACGGATGAAAGCGATGTGAATTTCCTGAAACGTGCGGGCGCTCGCGGCCGATAACCGGCTTGAGTGCCGATTCCACGAGATCAGACGCGATGTACGCAGCCGCGGTTTTTAGAGTGCCATTGGCAAGCGACTCGCGCCCCGTCAAAGCAGCCGCTCCGTAGGTCAATGCCATCGCGGGCACTAGAGTTCGCGCGGTGCCGAGCCGGTTTGCTAACCTGGCGAGATGATCCAGTGAGTGAGACTGCTGGCGATGGGCCCATTCGCGTATTTCCGGGTCGAGAGCCGTCGAGACAGCGATCCCCAGTGGCTCGATCCAGGCTAGCCCGGGTAAGCCGTCATGACCGGAATGCGAAACTGTGTCGGTCTGCGCAACAGCCTCGCTCTGGACCACGAGCAATTGAGCGAAGGCGAGGACTAACAATCTCCGACGCATGATTCAGAGTAGAAAAACGTCTGGTCGCAGGCAATGGGGCGAGGCTATTATCATCCATGAACATTGCGGCGACTCGACGAGGACCGGTTCCTGAATGAGTGATCTCAAGCAGCACTTCGCACGGCTGGTCCAACACCTGGAATGGGCAGACCAGCGGGCGCTTACCAGCCTGCGCTCCGCGGCTAATCCGCCGGCCAGGGCACTGGAGACCTACGCCCACATACTCGGCTCCGAGCACGTCTGGCTCTCGCGGTTGTATGGCATGCCGCCGCGATTCGCTGTCTGGCCCGGTCTGGGGCTCGTTGAGTGTGAGGCGCTCGCCGCCGAAAACGCAGCACAGTACCGCAAGCTGGTTGACGCTCTAACGGACGACGCCCTCGAGCGCGGCATCACGTACAAGAACAGCACCGGGGATCAGTACACGTCGACCGTCGAAGACATCCTGACCCACGTATTCATGCACGGCTCGTATCATCGCGCCCAGATAGCTTCGCTGGTGCGTGCGGGGGGCGATACGCCGTCCCCAACCGATTACATCTTCTTCACCCGTGGTTCTCCAGCGGCAACCAAACAGCAATAGCATGAATATTCTCTACTCGTATCTCCACAAGTACCGGATGCTGATTCTGTTGGCGCTGGTGCTGGCGGCGACCAATCAGGTCTTCTCACTTCTCGACCCGCTCATCTTCCGCCACGTAATCGACGATTACGCCACGCGGTTCCGTGAGTATCAGACCCGCACGTTCATCAAAGGCGCCGGAACGCTGCTCCTGATGGCGATGGGTGTCGCCTTCGTCTCGCGTGTTGCCAAGAATTTTCAGGACTATTACGTCAACGTCATCGTCCAGCGCGTCGGCGCCGAGATGTACTCGGACGGCATCAGACACTCGTTGGAGCTGCCGTACTCGGTCTTTGAGGATCAGCGCAGCGGCGAGACCCTCGGCAAGCTGCAGAAAGTGCGGTCGGATGTAGAGAAGTTCATCTCGCTTTCTATCAACCTGATTTTCACCACCCTCGTCGGTGTGGTGTTCGTCATCATCTACGCGTTATCGGTGCACTGGGTGATCGTCCCGGCGTTTCTCGCTACAGTTCCTTTGCTCGGGACGTTGAGCTGGGCATTGAGTGGACGCATCAAGAACATCCAGAAAGTGATTGTCGCCGAGACGACAGCCCTGGCCGGCTCGACGACTGAATCGTTAAGAAACATCGAGCTGGTGAAGAGTCTGGGGCTCGCGGATCAGGAAGTAGTGCGACTGAACGCCACTACGGAGAAAATCCTCAAGCTCGAGCTCAAAAAGGTGAAGTACATCCGCAGTCTCAGTTTCATCCAGGGCACGTGCGTAAACCTGCTGCGCACGCTGATCCTTTTCATGATGCTGTATCTGATCTTCACCCAGAAGATCACGGTCGGTCAATTCTTTTCACTTTTGTTCTACTCCTTCTTCATCTTCGGCCCGATGCAGGAGCTGGGGAACATCATCAACGTCTATCGCGAGACCGAAGTCTCGCTCGCGAACTTCCAGAAAATTCTCGAGACGCCGAAGGATCCCAAGCCACAGGCACCGGTGCCGATCACGGATATCGAGGAGCTGGAGTTCGAGAACGTCGGCTTTATGCACCAGAGCGCGAACACTCCCGCGCTCACCGACATTTCGTTCGACGTGCAGCGAGGCGAGACTATCGCTTTCGTCGGTCCCTCGGGCGCGGGTAAGACCACGCTCGTCAAGCTGCTGGTTGGTCTCTATATACCGAAGGAAGGCCAGATTCTGTACAACGGCGTCGCCGGCGCTGACGTTGATCTCGACCGCTTGCGTGAGCGAATTGGTTTGGTCACGCAGGACGCCCAGCTTTTCTCGGGAACGATTCGGGAGAATCTGAAGTTCGTGAATCCGCACGCGACCGACGCCGAGTGTCTGGACGTGCTGCACAAGGCGGCGGCGAACACGCTGCTCGCGCGAGCGGATAAAGGTCTCGACACTCTGATTGGTGAAGGCGGCGTGAAAGTCTCTGGTGGCGAGAAGCAAAGGCTGTCGATCGCCCGTGCGCTGCTGCGTAACCCGCATCTCCTTGTCTTCGATGAAGCGACGTCATCTCTCGACTCGCTCACCGAGGAGGAGATCAGTCGCACCATGCGTGACGTCGCCAGCTCACGCGAGGTTATTACCATCCTCATCGCGCACCGCCTGTCCACCGTGATGCACGCCGATCGCATCTACGTTCTCGAGCGCGGCAAAATAGTGGAGGTTGGTCAGCACGAAGACCTGCTGGAGAGAACCGGCCTCTACTATGCGATGTGGCGTCAGCAGGTTGGCGAGCGCCGCCCGACGCCCCAGCTACCCGGCGGCAAGCCAGCTCAGCTCGCGCGCGCCTAACAACCCGCAACCATCCGATCCATGGCCGACGATACCGGAAAGCTGAAGAAGGGAAACTTCATGGAAGCCCTCGACTCGATCCGGGCTGAGGCCGAGCGTCTCATGAATCGTCGGGATCTCCCTCCGGAAGTGAAGGCCGGGCTCGATCGAATCATCGGACTTACCCGTGCCAAATTCGACCTGGGCGGCGACATAGAGTAGGCCGCTTCCAACCTTTCAAACCCGGTCGGCATCACATTCCCGGTTGAAATGAAGACGAGCGCGGTGGCCTCAGACACAGTCGAGCCTTTCCCGTCCACGATTAGTGAAGACAAGGCCGCGACCCTGGATTGTATCCGGCGGGCGTGCGCTGGGGACGTTGGTGCGTTCGAAGTCCTGTATCGCGAACACGCGGGACGTCTCTACGCGTTGTGTATCCGTCTTCAGGCGGGCGACAGATCGGAAGCAACCGAGCTGATGCAGGACGTTTTCATCAAGGCATGGCGAAGGCTCGAGACTTTTCGCGGCGACAGCGCGTTCTCGTCCTGGCTCCATAGAATGGCTGTCAACACCATGCTCGAAAATGCGCGAAGCGACCGACGTCGCTCGGCGAGGGTACTGTCGATGGAAGACACGTCATTGCTGCCGGGGGCGGCGCGCTCGAGCGGCGTTGACCTGAAGATGGAAATGGAGGAAGCGGTGGCGTCTCTGCCAAAGGGAGCCCGTCTCGCCTTCGTGCTGCACGATATCGAAGGTTATCAGCACCAGGAGATCGCTCAGCAGCTCGGTGTCTCCGTTGGAACGGTGAAGGCGCAGCTGCACCGTGCCAGACGGCTGCTCCGTGAGCGGCTGGAAGGGAAAACAGAGGAAAGGAACTCATGACGCACGACGTGATCAGACACCTTCTCGACGACTACGTGACGGGCGACCTCAGCGAGGACGCACGTGATTCGGTTGCCGATCACGTGGCGGCGTGCGCTATCTGCAGCGCGGAGGTGGAGGACCTTAAGCGTGTTATCACTCGCGCGTCGGAGCTGCCGAAGTCGATCGATCCGCCAACGGACGCGTGGACGAATATTCGCGCTGCTATCGATCGCGATCGCGCCGCGGCTGCGACCGAAAGCGTTGTCTCGCGAAAATCACAATGGCGACGTCCCGCGATGCTGGCCGCCGCTGCCGCGATAGTAGCCGCGATAATGTCGTCGGCGCTCACGTCACTGTACCTCAATTCACGCTCGCACGACTCGAGTCAAACCGCGTCGCGCGGGGATAGTGCAGGCAGCGTCACGCTCGCGAGCTTCACCATCGAAGAGAACAACTACCTGCGTACCGCTGCGGCGCTCCAGGACGTGCTGGATCAGCAGGAAACCTCACTGGCACCGGAGACTGTAGTCCAGCTCAAGGCCAGCCTCCGCACGATCGACGAAGCGATTCTCGAGGCGCGCAACGCCCTGGCGCGCGATCCGTCCAACAAACTGCTCGTGGAGATGCTGTCAGCGAACTACAGACAAAAAGTGGATCTGTTACGGCGCTCGACGGAGATAACGCGTGGCACGTAGAAGTACCGGCGTACTTGTCGCGGCGATGCTCAGTCTTTCGCTGGCGTCGCCGCTCGCCGCGCAGAAAAAGATCGAGCGGCGAATACCGCTCGGAATGGAGGGCGCTTTCCGTGTCATGAACATGGTCGGGAGCGTCATCGTCCATGGCTGGAGCAAGGACACTGTTCTCATCAAAGGCACGTTAGCGCCAGGCGACCAGTTTTTTGCGGGCGGAGGCTACACCGGCGCGAAGATGTTCATCGAGTCCGCCGATCAACGCGAACCGAAGCCTGCCAATCTTGAGATCTGGGTACCCGCGCACATCCGGCTATGGGTGAAGACTGCGACCGCCAACATCGATATCAACGGTGTCGACGGCGGACTCGATCTGTACGTAGTGAGCGGCACCATAGATGTCACAGGCAACCCGAAGGAGCTGAACGCCGAAGCAATCGACGGGGACATCCACATTTCCGGATCGCCGGCGTGGTTGCGGGCAAAAAGCGCATCGGGAATGATTACCCTGCACGGAGGCAGCAATGACGCCGGAATCTCGACCGTCAGCGGAGCGGTTAAAGTCGAGGGCGGCGCGTTCGAGCGCACAAAAATCGAGACTGTCACAGGGAACGTCAGCTTTGCGGGACAGCTCGATCGCAGTGGCTTATTCGATTTCGATACCCACAGTGGCGGCATCGACATCGCCATTCCCGAAAAAACAGCTGCTTCCTTTTCAGTCGCAACGATTGCAGGCACGATCAACAACAATGTTTCCCGCACCAGACCAGAAGCTGGTCGTTTTGGCCGTGGGTTCGAGCTGACGACGGACGCTGGCGGCGGCGGCGCCAAAGTAACGATCCGAACTTTCAAGGGATCGGTCACCCTGCGCACATCGAAATAGAAGTCCGTTAAACCCTGAGCACGTGGTCGGCATCACAGAGGCACCGGAAACCGAAGTATCGGTCAGCTATAACCACCGGTGAAACTTCCTCAGGAGATTGCCATGAAACGCCCACTGCTTCGCTCGTTCGCGCTGGTGATGGCGCTTACGCTCACCGCCTTCAGTACCGCGCTCGCCGGCCCGCCATGGATCGCCATCGAGTACCCCGCAAATCCCTTTGATCGGGCATCGCGTGACGCCTTTCTTACCGTTCGGACCTACCATCATGGCGAGATCGTAGCCAAAACAGTGACGGGCACCGCCGAGGGCGTCGTGAATGGGAAGCGGCAAAGCGTACGGCTGGACATCCGGCCGGGATCGCAGACCGGCACGTACGTCGTGCGGTGGCAGCAGCCTGCTGCCGGCAAGTGGGTACTGGTAATCAACAGCGGCACCCAAGGCATCGTCGACGCAACAGCCGTCGTCGAGATCAGTGCGACGGGCGGAGTAGCAGGCGTCTCCGTTCCGACAAAGTCCTACGGCGGCGGCTGGATAGGACCACGCCCTGTAGCGGCGTCGGAGATTGACGCCTTTCTCCAGGGCCGCGCTTTTGCCAGTGCAGGCACCAGGCTGGGCGCGAATATCCGCTGACGAAAGCGATTGGATCGACACGAGGCTATTGGCCGCGGAGACTACTTAGGCTCCGACTGAGCTCCGCGGTCCGCCTCGAGGAATAGTTCGCGAGACAGCGCCCAACTGTGCGCGCCCACAGCTTTCCGTCCCTGGTCTCTGTCTGGCTGCTGCAGTCCGCATCGCGCTGATTGACCCACTCCCGCTGGGACTGCCGGAATCTCTCCTCGAGATCAGAGCCCCCTGACTTTCGCGCCTGCGCGATCAGCTCCTGGTAGGTCCGATTCAGGTCCGCATCATTTTCAGCAATGGAGCGGTTCAGACAAAACCGTTGATCGGTAAGGGTCGGCGAGTCGCACGGATCGCCCCTCGGTCGGGTGGAGACGCTCGAAGCGGGTGAGCGAGTAATCGGCACCGTAGTAGGGCGAGGCGCATCGTTCGCCCGGAGCGGCGGCGTAAGCCTCGGGGCCCCGGTCGAAGCGGGAGACGATTGGGGAACCGTCGTTCGCGCCGCGCCATTGACACCGCTCGACTGGCTCTGGCCCGAGTACAACACGCTATCTCCGCTAGTGCGCACCGTGTTAAGACTATTGTCCACCTCGGCGGCCGCGGCGGTGTTTTTGTTTGCCTCCGCCAGATCGCGAAGCAGCATCGTATCCTGAGTCGTCGCGGCCGTTGTATCTGCCTTGGTTTTCGTCTGCTTACTGCACCCGACGGTGCTGGCGAGGACGAGGACCAGGGCAGTCGGCACGCTGAAGAACACTTTCATGGTATGGATCCGGGGTTGGTTCATCAGGGTCAAATCGGGCAGACGGTGTGCCAGCCACAGAGTAGATTTTACCGCGGACGCGCAGTTGACGCGTCAGCGATCCAGCTTCCCAGCTTTTGGGGAGGATCCAATGGAGGGAAGCCTGCCAGAGCTCAATACGGTCATTCGCACGTTTGCCAACGAGGTTGATGCGCATCTGGCCCAGGCCGTCCTCGACGCCAACGGCATCGACTCCAACTTGATTCGGGACGACGCCGGCGGAATGATGCCCTGGCTGCAATGGCTTCATCCCATTCGACTCGTCGTCCGCGAGGCCGACAGCGTCGAAGCGGTGGAGTTGCTCGATACCCCACCGGGCCCGACCCTCGTTCCGTGACTTGTAAGAGTTTGTAAGTCCCACCCACCCAGCTGATCATGTCCCAGAACCTCTCGCGTTCACGCTCGCGACGCATCCGCCAGTTCCTCGCACCTGGATTCCTTCTACTCGGTCTCGGTTCCAGCGGAACTCTTCTCGCCCAGAACGGCTCGTCGGCAGCGCCCTCGGATAAGTACCTCGCCCGGGCGAAGCACATTTTGACCGAAACTCCGCTCATCGACGGCCACAACGATCTGCCCTGGCGCATTCGCGAGGACTCGATCGCGCGTGGCAACGTGGACGCGTACGATCTCCGCAAACACACACCGGGCCACACCGATCTGGATCGCCTCAAGGCGGGAATGATCGGCGCCCAATTCTGGTCGGTCTATACTCCTGGCGAGTGGCGTGACTCCGGATACGCGCGCGTGCAGCTCGAGCAGATCGACATCGCCCACAGAATCATAGCGAAATATCCTGACCGGCTCGCGCTGGCGCTGACCGCGAACGATATCCGTCGCGAATACAAGGAAGGGAAACTCGCCTCACTCCTCGGGCTCGAGGGTGGGCACGCCATCGAAAACTCTCTCGGCGCTTTGCGCGCCTATTACGACCTCGGCGTGCGCTACATGACACTGACGCACAACGTCACCCTCGACTGGGCCGACGCTGCTCTCGATTCTGCGAAGCACAACGGCCTCACGCCCTTCGGCGACAGCGTCGTGCGCGAGATGAATCGACTCGGCATGATGGTCGATCTCTCGCACGTCTCGCCAGGAACGATGAGCGATGCTCTCAATGACACCCAGGCGCCGGTGATATTCTCGCACTCGGGCGCCAGAGCCCTGGTCGATGTTCCGCGGAACGTGCCCGATTCGATTCTCAGACGCGTGAGCGTGAATGGTGGCATCGTGATGGTGCCGTTCGTCACCGGATTCGTATCCCCGGCGGTGATGCTTTACGATGAATCCACCCGTCCCGTCATCACCGATCTGGAGAAGAAGTACGGCAAGGACACTGCGGCAATTACGCGCGAGCTGAAGCAGTGGCGCGTGTCACACCCCGAGCCGCGCGCAACTCTCGCCCAGGTCGCTGATCAGATCGACTACGTTCGCAAGGTCGCCGGCGTGGATCACGTCGGCATCGGCGGCGACTTCGATGGAATTACAGAGGTCGTCCAGGGCCTGGAAGATGTCTCGAAGTATCCAGCGCTCTTCGCCGAGCTGGCGCGGCGTGGCTGGTCAGATGCGGATCTGAAGAAGCTGGCGGGAGAAAATCTTCTCAGAGTTTTCGGCGCCGTCGAGGCCGTCTCTAAACGGCTACAGTCGAACCGCCGGACCGCAGAACTTCCGCGAACTCGGTAGGAAGGCCTGCTTCGATCAGGGCGCGGGCGGTTTCTTCGACGTCGTACGGCACTCTGACAAACTCGCCGTGTGGGCCGGACGCGTCGATCGAGAGCATAACGTAGCAGGCCCGGTGGTCGCCATCCTTTGGACGCCCGACGCTTCCGCAGTTTATAAACTGGACTCCACCAACGACGCGCTGCCACGGCTTATGGGTGTGTCCGAAGCAAACAACGTCTTCGGATTGCGCGCCGAGCCCGGCTGCCATCTTTTCGAGGAAGGTGTCAGGACGATCCTCCGTGACGTAGACGGTGTTGAGAGTCTGGTTCCCGTGAATCAAGGTGATCGTCGGGCCGGCGGCGTGGCCGCCAAACGGTCGAATGTCGAGCCGGAAAGGAAGGGCGCCCAGGTAACTCTTGGTCTCCCTCGTAACGTGGGCCTTCGTCCACTCAAAAGAGAGGTGCGACAACTCCTCGTCCCGCTCCGACTCCGCTCGGCAGCCGCAATGTTTGTAATCGGCAGCCACCGTGGAGTCGTAATTGCCGGCGATCCCTGGAATCGCTCGCTCCTTCAACAGCGCTACGACTTCGTTCGGCCACGGTGCGTAGCCGGTGAGATCGCCGAGGTGATAGATGCCGTCCACATTGGCTTGCTTGTCGATGTCGGCGAGCACAGCGCGCAAGGCCGGCAAGTTGGCGTGGATGTCGGAGATCAACGCGAAGCGAATCAAGCCGAAGTCCTTCGTTGAGTCAGGCGCCGGACCATGACGATCGCGGTGTCCGGGCATGCGCCGCGAAATTCCACGGATGATTTGACTGCCTCAGGGATCGCTGCGCGACTAGTGCGAGCAAACCCAAATCTCGGAAAGTAGGCTTCGGCGGTGGTGGTGAGCAGGTAGATCTCCGACACTCCCTCTGATTCGGCGCGCTCGAGCATCCGCTCCACCAGGCGGCGGCCGAGTCCCGATCCGCGGTGGTCCTGCGATACGACCGCGGACCGGAGCAGCGCCGCTGATCCGTACTTCTCCAGTCCGATGACACCGGAGATCGTGCTGTCATCGTCGGCGACGATGAAGCTCGAGAAATTATCCCGCACTCCATCGATCGGCAGATCGTTTTCAGCGAGAAGGCTTTCCACGCTGGCGAGATCGGAGCTTTCCGCATTTCTGACGCGCATTGAACCTCCTTGCCGCTCACCGACGCGTTCAAGCCGAGTGGGCGTCGGGATAATCAACAGCCGGAATCACAGCACGGCGAGCCGGCCGTGCAGCATGCCAGTGGCTTGGTCGCTCGCACGAAGGCCCCCATGAATTTGCCATCTATGTCCGCGGCAGAATCAACAGGATCAAGTCCGGTTCCAGTGAGAAATGCTTCCGCGTCCTCGGACTTATAGATCCTCGTAGGCTCTATAGAGGCTTTAGCGAAGCCCACTTCGCGCAGGAGGCCAAGAAATTCCTGCTCCTCGAGCGCGCCAGCGACGCAGCCAATCCACAGCTCCATACTGGTCCTTACAGCGGCCGGCACAGCTCCGCGGACGACAACGTCCGACACGGCGAACCTGCCACCGGGTTTCAGCACACGAAAGGCTTCACTGAGCACTTTGCGTTTGTCACCCGAAAGGTTGATGACGCAGTTCGAGATGATGACGTCGACAGATTCGTCGGGTAGTGGAATCTTTTCGATTTCACCCTTGAGGAACTCGACGTTTTCGGCACCAGCGCGCCGCTTGTTGTCGTTGGCGAGTGTCAGCATTTCGTCGGTCATGTCCAACCCATAGACCTTGCCAGTCAGTCCGACGCGCCTGGCGGAAAGCAGCACGTCTATTCCGCCGCCGGATCCGAGGTCGAGCACAGTCTCGCCTTCGTTTAACGCCGCAAGCGCTGTGGGATTTCCACAGCCGAGCGATGCCAGAAGCGCCTCGGCGGGAATGCCGGCTTTCTGTCTCTCGTCGTAAAGGTCCGCCGTGATAGGATCCCACGCTTCCGTCGTTGCACCGCAGCAGCCACTCGAACCGCAGCACGATGTGGAAGTTGCACCCTCGGTGACGCGGAGAGCTGCTTCTCCATACTTCTTCTGGACCGTTGATTTCAGACTCGAATCAGTCATGAGTGCGTTCTCCCAACAAGATTTGTTGATATGTGGGTGAAAAAAAATCAGGCACAACAGGCGGCTTTGGTGCGGAGGGCGCGCGGCTTCATCCCACCAACCAGCGCTTCGATCTCTTCAAAGGTGTCGGCGACCAGCTCGTAATGAACCCAGCGTCCCTCTTTCCGGTCGCGAACGATGCCCGCGTCCTTTAGAACACGCAGATGGAAAGACAGCCGCGACTGGGCCGCATCGAGCGTGTCCGTAAGCTCGCACACGCACCGCTCTCCTTTTCGGAGGAGCTCGATGACCTCGAGCCGGGTCTCGTCGGAAAGCGCGTGAAAGAGCTCGATTGCGCGCTCGGTTCTGGAATAGGTGGCTACGCTCACGAGATTAATATATCAACAAATCTTGTTACGTCAACACCCTCGTGCTCTCAGGACACTGGCCGGGCAGTTCGAGGTCTCAGCGCTACTCCGAGCGCGGTGAGGGCAAACAGCAGAGCGATGACGGACAGGTACACCGAAGTTCGCGACGCGGTTGCGCCTGTGCTCGTAGCCGCCACGATGGTAGTTGCGGACACCGGCGTTTTCGACGCTGTATCCGGGTTGGTCCACTCCACCCGCTCGCCACCCTCGTACGTCTGATACGTCGGCCAGATCAGCGACGCGCTGTCCTTCGGATTTACCGCGACGAAAGGGAATTCGATGAAGCGCTCCTTCGGTAGCACGCCGGTCCACACTGCCCCGGTGATGCGCTGTGCGGTATCGGTGAGTACTTCGAGCTTCCACCCGGCGACTTCGCCGAACGAGACGACGCGCAACCCGGCCGGGAAGTGCAGCTCCACCCGCGTGGTCGGCACGTCACGCTCGTTTGGGACTCGCAGCACGTATTTCTCGTAGGCACCCGGCGTCGAAATCTTTGGAAAGACAACCGCATGGGCCAACGCTGCCACTGGTATGGTCAACGCCATTAAAACCAATAGCGCGCGAGATCTACGCGAGCCCCATGCACCGACCTTCGATCTCTTCAAGGCGACACCTCCGTTACTGTGGGCAGGGCGCTCTGCGGCGAAGGTGGCGTGGGCACGTAAGCCAGAAAGCCGCTGATCATGACCACGAGAGTGATAATCGCCAGCTCCAGCTTCACCGATTTACTCAGCTTTCGCTGCATGTCGGTGCTCTCGACGCTCGGCATCACGTTGTACCGGTTATAGATGCCAAACCCAATCAGCATCATGAGCGCCAGGATCTTTGCCAGTACGAGGTTCCCGTAACCGTAGCGGAACAGGTCCGACGGCGTGTTCAGAAAGAGCACTGTCTGGAGCAGCCCGGACAACAGAATCGCAATCACCGCATAGAGGGCGAGCGACGAAACGCGCCGCGCTTCGATTTCACACGCCTTCGAATCGCATCGCACCACCCAAACGAGCCACAGCAGTCCCCCGATCCAGAGTGAGGCCGACACCAGGTGGATTGCCTTTGTCGGAATGGCGAGTAGCGGATGGATCGCCGCTGGATGCCCAACTGCGCCGCTCACCAGCACACAGGCGATGCCGAGCACGAGCGCGATCTTGCGATGACGAGCGAGCGCGATCCCCCAGAGTGTCAGGACCGCCAGTGCCACACGCACCAATTCGACGCGTCCGACGGTGGTGGAGAGCACGGAGGAGAGGAAGCTCCCGCTCAATTTCATAGTTGGAGACACGTGCTCGAGCCACGCAATTGCATGGGCCACCAGGAGCAGAGTGCCGATCGTAATGAGACTCGTGACGGCGGCGCCGGGAATCAAGCTCCGGCGCTCACCAGCAGTGACGCCGAAAAACAGAAGTCCAATTCCCGCCATGAACGCGCCCAGTCCAACACCGCGAAACAGCGAGGCAAACAACGGCACCGGCTTGTCTTCGGCCGCCGGGCTCGTCGAGCTATCCCCGGCGGATCGAGAAACGGTCGTCGGGACAACCGACGGTGTAGCAGCCGGAGGTACACCTGGTGTCGCTGCAGCGGGTGTTACAACGGGTGTAGCAGCAGGGGCGGTAGCGGAGGCTGATCCGACCGTGAACGAAAAATTTCCGCCGACCGGATGACCATCAGCGGAAAGCACCCGCCACACGACCTTACTCAACCCATTCGGTCTGCCTGCTCCCAAATCCGTTCCAACCAGAACGTGCACATTGTGAGGATCGTTAGCGACCTTGAGCCGAGCGCTGTCCCCGTTCGCGAGCACAAGTGTGATCTGGCTCAGCTCCGGAACGATCTGCTCGCTGAACACCAGTCGGATCGCGTCCGGAAATTTCGCGACGTGGCTATTTGCCGCCGGTGTCGAACGCAGGAGTGTTGCGTGCAAAAGCGCACGCGCCAACGCGCTAGCAGGCGTAGTCACGGCCATCGCGCATAACACGATCGTCGCCACTCGGGCCGGGCGGCGGCGAAGATATTTCCGAAACACTATCGCGGCGACCAGCGAAGTCCTGCGTAAAATGAACGGCCATCGGCGGGCTCGTAGTACTTGCCCGCGGCGTTATCCACCTGCACCGACTGCGAGAACCGGCGGTTCGCCAGATTCTGCCCCGCCGCGAACAACGTCACTCCGTATTGGGTTGCCCAGTCTGCCCGAATCGACAAATTCGTCCATCCATCGTTCTTGACGGTGTTTTGGCTGTCGACAAAATACGACTGCGGAACCCATTCCACACTCGGCGCCAGCGAGAAACCGGATGGATGGGTGTACTTCACCTCGGTTGTCAGCACCTGATGCGGCGCTCCTGGAATATCATTGCCCTCATAACTCGGATCCGACACGTAGGTGTACCGCGCCAGCGTGTACGAGGTGCGCAGCGACAGGTGATCTGCGACATCTCCGTGAACGAAGACCGCGCCAGGCAACTGATAGCTCAAACCTGCCTCAATTCCCGAGTGCCTCGTCTTCGGTGCGTTACGGTAAGTGGGAACCGTGAATGGAGCATTGCTGAACGGCTGCACGTTGATGTTGAGTATCTCGTTTCTCAGCTCGACGTCGTACGCCGAGAGATCCCATCCAAATCCCAGCCTGGTGCCGCGGCCGCCTAGCTCGTATTGCCAGGCGCTTTGACCCTCGAGCGGGATGTAGCCTGGAACGGTGAGGCTATTCAGCTCCAGAAGCAGCGGCGGCTCGTAACTCCGGCTCGCGTTGCCGAAAACCTGCGCGCCGCCCGGCTCGAACGAGTAAATGAAACCGACCTTGGGACTAATTGGATTGTAGGTCCTCCTGTCCGACTGATCCCCGTTCGACAAAAAGAAATCTCGGGTCTCTCGCGTTGCCCGCTCGCCCCGAACCCCGAATACAGCGGAGAGCCGCGGAGTCAGCGAAAGGATGTCCTCGGCGTACAGCGCAGATGTTGTCGCGATGTCGTGCTGATTCTTTGTCAACGCCCCATGCTCACCCAGGTTGTTCTGGTACTGGCGGTTCAGCAACGACTCATAAGCGGGCTGAAATCCGAGAGTGAACCTGTTTTCCAGAGTGCCCGCCGGAGCGGTGTTCTCATAGCGAACTTCGGCGCCATAGTCATGGCTGATCTGCGAGATCACCTCGAAGATCGGATGATCGATGTCCCGATACTGCATGTAGGGACTGATTTCCAGTCGCTGGTTCGCTGACAGCCGCGTCCGAAGCTGAAGGCCAATGTGATGGAGATCGTAATCGCGACCCCAGCGGTTCGTGACGTTGTTCGGATCGGCTGATCTCGGATCGGTCTCGAAGGTCGGGCGATCGAGGGAGCCGGGCAGCTGCTCCTTCACATGCGCGAAGAAGTAGAACGCGCGCGCGTCGATGTTGTCGGACAAACGATAGCCGCCATGAAGATTGACGCGGTCACGCTGGGTACTCGACCACTGGCGATATCCGTCGAGTGACGTGCGGCCATAGCTGGCGTAGTAATCGGCAGCGCCTCGAGTGCCGCCAGACTCCAGCTGCGTCTTGTAGAAACCGAAGCTGCCGCCTTCGCCGAAAAGTGCAGCCGGAGCGGAGTTGTAACCTGTTTTCGTATCGAGGTTGATCGCGCCGCCGAGGGTCGACCCGCCGTACCGAAGCGCATTGCCGCCCTTGTAAACCTCGATCGATTCAGTTGTGAGCAGCTCGAGCGACTCGAAATCGGTAAATCCATCTGCATTCCGGTACGGCATTCCGTTGACCAGGAGATTGACTCCGCGCGCGTGGAAATTGTCGCGCAAGCCGGAGCCGCGAATGGAGATCTGGCTCTCGTCAGCTGCGCCGAACCGCGGCTGGATGTAAACGCCGGGGACGAACTGAAGGACGTCCTTGAGGTTCGCCTGACGCGTAGCGCGGATTTGGAGAGTACCCACCATTGCAACTCCGCCAGGAATCCTCGCCATTTGTTCGCGCCGCTCGGCGAGATCGGTCTTGGTTCCGATCACCGTGACGCCCGCTAACGTTGCCACTTTCGTTGCGAGGCTGACGTTCACTTCGGCCGGCGCCGACCCATTTACGGCTACGGAGTCTGCCGATTCGATGAAGCCCGTGCGTCGTATGTGGACGATGTGATCGCCGATCGAAACAGAATCGATTCGAAAAGTGCCGTCAGCGGCGGACTGGGTTGCGGGAGGCGCGTCGTCGATCGAAATGAAAGCGCCGACGATTGGCGAGCTATCGGGCGCAAGCACGCGTCCGGTCAGACTTCCCGTAGACTGCGCCTTTGCGGCAAACGGCAGCGAAGCCCCCGCTAAACACGCGATGATGAGAGCGGACGCGATCCGTCCGATAAACGATACGTGATACATACTTCCCCGGGTCCGAAGGGCGTCGCATCGGCGAGATTCGCCGCTGCGAAGGCACCTGCAGTGAATTGTGGTCGGAGCCCGCGCGGCGGACGTCAGCTACGCGCGAGAGGAAGCGTCGGGAGGCCCGTTGGAAAACGGCCGCAGAAAGTGCGGCGCGACGATAGATGGTGAAGCGTAGAAAAAGTCTGGCGTCGGCACTTCGACAGTGATCGACGCAAATGAGATCTGCGGAGGAGCAATTCCAACCACGGTTCTGCCAGTGCTGCAGTCGCCGAGGCAGGTGCATTGGTTCGCCCGATCGTCGTTACCCTGATGTTGCGAATGCTTTGTGGCGGCAGCAGACGCGGCGTGTCCCGAATGCATTGCGGCGTGATGCGATCCGCCCGCGGTATTGATCGCGAGTCCGCCGTGCATCACACACGTGTGCAGCTGTGCGGGCTCGGCGAGACAGACGACGAGCCATACCGAAAGCACGCTGGCGAGAATTCGAAACATCACGTTGCGCTGCACAACTCGAATATAGATGGGCCGGCCTATGCGAACCATTACCGCTCGGGGAGAAGCTTGTTTACGCGGGTGTCCGCTACCGCCTACGGCGTAGCCGTTGGTGGGATGCGGGCGATCCGTCCCAACCCCGCGATCAGGGTAAGGTCCGATTCGGGAGCCCATTCAACGAGCCAGCGCACGGTTTTCTGAACCCACACCCGATCGATGGCGTGCCGCTCGATCGCGCGTGCGCGCTCAAGATTTAGTTCCTCCACCAACCGCTCGAGCTGGGGACGCGCGTCATCACCATCGATCGTGGTCATGCCTTCGGCCAGGCATTCTCGCGTCTGGGCGATCGCTTCGTCGAACGCGGATTCCAGATCAGAAGGTCTGGCCAACGACGCTTTCGGTTACAAGTTTGTGGAAACCGGCGTGTAAGTAAGTGACTACTTGCATCCGCGCCTCTGGTTTGATAGTATCCCCAGCTATGAATCGCAGAGATGAAATTCTTGCCGCGGCCGCCGGTGTCTTCGCGCAGCACGGCTTCCGTGGATCGACCACCCGGCGCATCGCCGATGCCGCCGGCGTGAACGAGATCACCATCTTCCGTCAATTCGGATCAAAGGAAGCATTGCTCCGCGAAGCGATGGGATTTATGACGCAATCCGTTGGCCTGACGACGCTTCCGGAAGTTCCAGTCGACCCGGAAGCGGAGCTGACGGCGTGGAGTGAGAGCTTCATACAGCATCTGAGACTTCGCAGCTCGATCATCCGTAAGACTATGAGCGAGATAGAAGAGCGACCCGACATGAGCGAATGCGCGAGCTATGTACCGAGACAGGCATCAAATGATCTGTGTCTCTACCTGACGGCGTTGAAGCGGCAGGGGAATGCGCTCGGCGACTTTGATCCGAAGACCGCCGCGGCGATGTTGATGGGAGCCATTTTCGCCGACGCCATGGGCCGCGAAATGATGCCAGATGTTTATCCGCAACCAGAAGGAAAAGCCGCTCATATGTACGCGTGCCTCCTTTTGCGTGCAATCGGTGTCGAAAACGGGACGCGTAAAGCGACGAGTAAGCAGACCAAACGAACGAAACAACTTTCTTCCTGATCAGTGTCTTTCTATAAACTGCCGCGCCGCACCCCAGCGCCGGGTCGGCTACTTCGGACGGCGCTACTTCTGATCGCCGCGTGTGTCCCCGCGTTTGCGGGCGCACAGGTGGTCACTACTCCGACCGTACCTATCACCGGAACGGCTCCGCGTGCTCTCACACTGGAAGAGGCAATTCGCCTCGGCCAGGCTCAGAGCGAGAATATTCGAATCGCGCGCGCGGGCGTCGAGCGCGCTCACGGTCAGCAGTACCAGGCCCGAAGCCAGTTCTTCCCCCAGATCGGTGGGACGGCTTCCTACACACGCACCCTCGCTTCACAGTTCTCAGCCGTCGGTGCCGCCGCGCCACCTGTAGACACGACAAAGCCCGCGCCACCGCCAGCGCCCTGCGATCAGTACCTTCTCGATGCTACGGCGACGACCGATGAGCGGCTCGCCGGTCTCGAGAATGCCAATCGCTGCGCCCTTGGAGGAAACCCGTTCTCTTCCTTCGGCAGCCTCGGCTTTGGCGCCAAGAACCAGTACAATCTCGGGCTCTCCTTCGCGCAGAATCTTTTCGCCGGGGGACGCATCATCGCGCAGAACGAAGTCGCCAACGCTGCCAGGCGCTCGGCCGACATCGAGCTGACAGCGCAGGATGCGCAGCTCAAGCTCGACATCACTCAGGCCTACTTCGACGCCGCTCTCCAGGATCGGCTGGTTGCGTTGGCGGAATCGTCCGCAGTGCAGACGGACAAAGTGCTGGCGCAAACCCAACTGGCGCGGAACGTCGGTAACGTCTCCGAGTTCGATCTGCTGCGTGCCCAGGTGTCGAGCGCAAACCAGCGCCCGGTCGTAATTCGCCGGCGCGCCGACAGAGAGTCCGCTTACCTGCTTCTCAAGCAATTCCTCAACATACCGCTCGATGCGTCGCTCGAGCTCACGACGGTCGTCGACGATTCAGCATCGACCAACGCGGCGCTCGCCAGCATTGGTGTGGAAGTGGACACGGTCGCGACGAATCGAGCGACAGTGCGGCAGGGCGCCGAAGCAATCGACGTCCAGCGTGGGCTGCTGCGCATCGCAAAAGGGTCGCGACTGCCGTCGCTTGCCCTGACATCGCAGTACGGCAAAGTCGCTTTCCCGCTCACCAACTTTCCGGGAGGCGGCGATTTCCGGACGAACTGGACTGTTGGCGTCGCCGCTGCAATTCCGATTTTCACCGGCGGCCGCCTCAAAGGCGATCAGCTCGTAGCCGAGGCGAATCTGCACGAAGCGGAGGCGCGCTACGACCAGTTGCGCGACTTCGCCGCTCTCGATGCTCGCGTGACGATCAATGATCTGCTGGAAGCGCGAGCCGCGTGGGAAGCAAGTCAGGGCACTGCCTCGCAGGCAGCGCGGGCGTATTCGATTGCGGAAGTCCGATACAGAGAAGGCCTCTCAACGCAGCTCGAGCTGAACGACTCGCGGATTTTGCTCGAACAATCAGTTGCCAATCGTGCGCTCGCGGCGAGAAATCTTCAGGTTGCCCGAGTCAAGCTGGCGCTGCTCCCGAATCTGCCGTTGTTGAGAAACAACGCCAGCCAGGCGCAGGCATCCGCGCAATCACTGGCGCAGCCAACCAGCGTGCCGTCAGCAGCAACACCAACTCAAGGTATACAGAGCGGGGCGCAAGGAGCGGCAGCAGCAGGACAAGCGCAGGCACAACCCGGCATTCCAACACCGTAATCGCGACGAGAATTCATATGAAGAAACCCAGCAGCAAGACTTACAAAATCGGTGGTGGCATCCTGGTCGCACTGCTTGTGCTGTTCGCGATTTTCTCGCGCAGCAAGGGTGACAATGCCTCTGCAGCCGAAACCACGAAAACGGAGACGCTGACGGTCGGGCCGGAGAACATCGCCGTCGCCACTACGTCATCGATCATGTCCGGTCCCGCGCTTTCTGGAACGCTCGAGCCGGAGCGTGAAGCAGTGTTGCGCGCGCAAGTGCCGGGAAGCGTGTTGCAGACATATGCCGACCAGGGCCAGGCCGTGGGTGCCGGAACTCCGCTCGCGCGCATCGATGCGACGGGCATTCAGGACTCGTACACCTCAGCACGGGCCCAGGTGGTGGCGGCGAAGAACGCGGCCGATATCGCGACGCATGATCTACAGCGTAACGAGAAGCTACTCACCGCCGGTGCAGTCGCTGAACGCGATATGGAGCAATCGCGCCGTGCATCCATCGCCGCGCAGGCAGCGCTGCAGGATGCGAACTCCAGGCTCGCGACGGCCGAGCGACAGTATCGGAGCACCACGGTCACATCGCCCTTCGGGGGTATCGTCAGCGAACGGCCGGTCTCGGCTGGCGACGTCGTCCAGCCGGGTACAGCTCTCTTTACCGTCGTCGATCCGTCGAGCATGAGGCTCGAAGCGTCTGTTCCGGCGGAACAGCTGTCGCTCATTCGCGTCGGGGTGCCGGTGGTCTTCACTGTAAGCGGATATCCGGGACGCCAGTTCGTCGGTCACATCGCCCGCGTGAATCCGACTGCGGATCCGACAACGCGCCAGGTACGCATCTACGTGTCGATTCCGAACGCGGGCCGGACTCTCGTGGGCGGGTTGTTCGCCACTGGCCGAATGTCGAGCGATACGAAGACTGGTCTCGTGGTGCCTTCCTCCGCGGTCGACGTGCGTGGGACCGCGCCGTTCGTGATGCGAGTAAAAGGCGGCAAAGTAGAGAAGGCGCCCGTTCAACTTGGGCTCCAGGACAAGTCGTCGGAGACCTACGAAATTCTTTCGGGTCTACAGGCAGGCGACACGGTGCTTCTCGGCGCCGCGCAGGGAATCACTCCCGGCACTCCGGTGCGGATCACTGCGGCACCAGCGGCAACCAGCGCGCAGAGGTAATCCAGAATGGTCATTTCAGATTTTGCGATCAAGCGTCCCATGATCACCGTGGTCACAATGGTGGCCCTGGTGGTCTTCGGACTGTTTGCGCTGTGGAGACTGCAGACCGACGAGTTCCCCGACATTCAGCAGCCGGTCGTGCTGACTTTTATCCCGTATCCCGGCGCATCGCCTGAAGGAGTCGAGCGCGAGGTCCTGAAACCGGTCGAGGACGCGATCAAGGGAATTTCCGGCGTTGACCAGATTTTTGGATCCGCCGGCGACGGCTACGCTCAAATCATCACGCTGTTCGTCTTCGAGAAGGATCCGCAGATCGGCACCCAGGACATCCGCGATGCAATCTCGACGATCAGGCAGGATTTACCCGTCGAGATGAAGGAGCCCGTGCTCCAGCGTTTCGATCCGTCCGACATTCCCATCGTCTCGATTACGATGAACTCGCAGACGATGTCTCCCGCGCAGCTCACTCGCCTCGCCGATCCTGGTATCACCAGCAAACTGAAGGGCATTCCGGGAGTGGCGCAGGTGCAGGTCGTGGGTGGGCTGAAACGCGAGATGACCATTCAGCTGAAGCCTGAAGCGCTACAAGCCGCCGGCATCAGCGTTGGCGAAGTTGTTGGCGCGCTGCAGGCGCAAAATCTTGCCGCACCTGTCGGAAGGGTGAACGGAGATCTGCAGGAGCGCACTATCCGGCTGCAGGGGCGGCTCGAAGGTCCTCAGGACTTCGAGAATCTCGTCATAACCGAACGCAACGGTCAGACGATCAGACTTGGGCAAGTCGCCAATGCAATCGACGGCACTCAGGAGCAGCGCTCGATCGCTCTCTATAACGGAGTGGAAGGCATCGGCATCGATGTCGTGAAATCGAAGGGCTACAGCACGACTGATGTCAGCTCGAAGATCCGCAAGCAGGTCGACGAGATTCAGAAGACACTCCCGCCGGGAGTGAAGATGGACATCGTGCGCGACGCCGGTAAGCGCGTTGCGGATTCGGTGCGCAATGTCGAAGAGGCTCTGCTCGAAGGCGCGTTCCTGACAGTGCTGGTGGTGTTCGTTTTCCTCAATTCCTGGAGATCGACCGTCATCACCGGATTGGCGCTGCCGGTGTCGGTGCTGGCGTCTTTCATCATGGTGTGGGCATTCGGCTTCACACTCAACACGATGTCACTGCTGGGGCTCTCGCTGGCGATCGGTATTTTGATCGACGACGCGATCGTGGTGCGCGAGAACATCGTGCGACACATCGAGATGGGTAAGGACCACGTGACCGCGTCGCACGAGGGCACCGACGAGATCGGCCTTGCCGTCGCGGCGACGACATTCTCGATCGTGGCGGTGTTCGTGCCGATCGCGTTCATGTACGGCGTGGCGGGGCAGTGGTTCAAGCCGTTCGCCCTCACCATCGCGTCGTCGGTGATGGTGTCGCTCTTCGTCTCGTTCTCGCTCGACCCGATGCTCTCGGCTTATTGGCCGGATCCGCAGGTCGAAGCGCACGAGCGTCGGAACCCGGTGGCGCGTACCCTGGACAGATTCAACAAATGGTTCAACAGGCAGGCGGAGCGCTACAAGTCCCTCGTTGCCTGGGCGCTCGATCACCGGGTTGCCATGGTGACCATCGCCATCGCCTCGTTCGTGGGCGCGCTGGCGCTGCCGGCCGTGGGTCTGGTCGGCGCCAGCTTCTTCGGCACCGAAGACCAGTCCGAAGTGATAATCGCGATCGAGACCCCGCCGGGGTCCAATCTCGCCTATACGAGAATCAAGGCCGAAGAAGCAGCACGGATCGCGCGCTCCCATAAGGAGGTGGTGAGATTCACCTACACTACCACGGGCGGTCAAACCGGCGACGTGAACGTCGGACAGGTGTACGTGCGCCTCGTGCCGAAGGCGGATCGGAACATCGGTGCCGAGGATTTTGGACGCCAGCTTCGCAAAGAGGTGGGTCAAATCGCAGGGGCGCAGATGTCGGTCTTCACCAACAGCTTCGGCGGGGACCAGAAGCAGATCCAGATTCAGCTCCGCGGAGGAACCATCAAATCGATGACGCCGGCGGCGGAACTGATCGCCGATCAGGTGCGTACTGTGAAGGGCGCAGTCGATGTCGGTCTTTCGACGAAGGGTCAGAAGCCCGAGCTGAGTGTCGACGTCAACCGCGGCCTCGCGGGAACGCTCGGTATTACCCTGGCGCAGGTAGCACAGTCACTCCGGCCGGCGTTTGCTGGAATCAAGGCGGGGGACTGGGTGGATCCGAACGACGAGATGCGCGAGGTGAACGTAAGGCTTGCACCGGAAGCGAGGCAGCGCGCGACTGATCTCGAGCAGCTCCCGATCGTGGTGAATGGTCCGAACGGCAGGCCAGAGACACTGCCGCTCGGTCAAATCGCGACGGTAACGCAGTCACTTGGTCCGGCGCAGGTGAGTCATCTCGATTCAGATCCGGTGGTGACCATTCAGGCGAATACCTCCGGCCGCCCGCTCACGGAAGTGATGCGTGACATCAACGCCAAGATCGCGAAGATCACCCTGCCGGCCGGCACGCGGATCACGCAAGGCGGCGAGGCGAAGGATCAGGCCGAAGTGTTCGGCCGCATCTTCTCAGCGCTGGGCATCGCGGTGATGCTGATGTATCTGATTCTGGTGATGCAGTTCGGCTCGTTCCTGGAGCCGCTGGCGATCATGGCGTCACTGCCACTCTCGCTCATCGGCGTGATGCTCGCGCTCATGATCACCCACACGACCATCAATATCATGAGCCTCATCGGGGTGATTCTGTTGATGGGTATTGTTGCCAAGAATGCGATCCTCCTCATCGACTTCGCCAAGTGGGCGCGTGAGAAGGACGGCGTGCCCAGGCGAGAGGCGCTGATCATGGCCGGCGCGATTCGTCTGCGTCCGATCATGATGACGACACTGGCCCTGATCGCTGGCATGATTCCGGTCGCGCTTGGCATCGGCGAAGGCGCCGAGTTCCGGGCGCCGCTCGGACGCGCGGTGATCGGTGGCGTGATTACGTCAACGCTGCTGACGCTCGTCGTGATTCCGACGTTCTACGAGATTCTCGACGAGTGGAGAGAGTGGGTGCTCACCAAGATGGGTAAGTACAAGCGTCGCACCGCCGAGCATCCGATACCAAGACACGTCCGCCCGGAGACGAGCGGTCCGCCGGTGGAAAAGCTCGCCTGAGTCAGTACTCCGCGAACGTGTCGTCCGGGTAGCAGTAGAGCCAGCGCTCGCCAGGCTCCGCGGAGGCGATCACCGGATGGCCAGTCGCTTTCGCGTGCTTGGATGCATGCTTGTTGGGCGAATCGTCACAGCACCGCGTACCGCCGCATTCCTGGCAGGTACGCAGGTGCACCCAGCGCGCGCCGATCTTAACGCACTCCTCACATTCATAACGCTTTGCGGGTTTGACGGTGCTGATCGCGCCAATGTGCGCGCACGCGCTATCAGGCACGGAGCTCGGGACCGCTGTCGCCCATGAACGTCATGTCAGGATCGAAAGCCGCTTTCACATCCGCGAGCGTTACCTGCCCGTGCACATTGGCATTCGCCCACTGCAGCGCGAAGTCGGCGACCTCTTCCCAACCAGCCTGACCGACGGTGTGATGCGTCCGATTCGGGAACTCACGATAATCCGTGACTGCCGCTGAATTTTTCACGTACTTACGGACGTTTGCCCTGTTGATCGATGCTGGAACGAGATGATCCTTGCCACCGGCAATGAACAGCAGCGGCGCGCGGGTGGCGTTGGCGTAATTGACCTTGGAAGCTCCGTTCGGATTCAGTAGCGCGAGCGCGCCTTCCCACAGAACGCGATTTGCTGCTGGTACCTGGTACCGGTCGTAGACCTTTCTCGATTCAGCGGGGCTCAACTCGTTGGTGAAGGCGTAGTTGAATTTTCCAGGGCTCAGCGAGCTCGTCCCATTTAGCGAGAAAGGATTACCGAGGATCGAGATCGTCGACCACACCGTCGAGAGCGGAAGCACTGGAACGCCGGCGCTTTGTCCGGAATCGATCGCTACTCCCGCGGCGCCGAGTCCGCGGTCGAGCAGCATCTGCACGATAAGGCCGCCGAATGAATGACCCATCAGAATGGGTGGCGCCGGAAGCTTCCGAATGATGCGGTCGTAGTGATCGACAACCGTCTTGAGCCGGAGTCCTCTCAAGGCCGACGGATCACGTCGGACCGCTTCAACTTCGCCTTCCATTCCAGGCCACGATGGCGCGATTACCTGGTAGCCTGTCTTCTCAAAACGGTCGATCCAATTCTCAAAGCTTCGCGGAGTGAGGAAGAGACCGTGAATCAGGACTATGGCCGGCTTGCTGGAGATTCGCGCGTTGGTGCTCATGACTGCACTCCGGAGAATTGATCAGGGTTTTCACCCATATGAATACTTCCTTTCCGGTGCGCGCGCCAATAACCCCGCGTATCAATTTCGTGAATCCGTCTGAATCGGGATTCTGAAAATCGATCCTAAGCGGAAGTGCGAGCCCAGGGAACGATGTCCAGGCGCTCGAACGGTATTTCACGTCCGTCATCCGCCAAGCCGAACTTTGCCGGCGTTTTGTAGAGTCGCTCCAGTGCTGCGTCGATCTCGTTCAGCTCGCGTGTAGCGCGCGTCGCGTTCGATTCGTCGAGCTCCTCGTTCATCGTATCGGTGCCGAGGTCGGCCGGATGAAAGGGCATAGTCGACAAGTCGCCGGTTTCTTCCTGATCACTCCCGGCTGAACGGTCCGCGACGATGGTGTTCAGAAGCTTGATCGTCCGGTTGCGCTCTTCCTGTAATCGTTTCTCGAGGTGTTGGCGTTGTTCGGTCGTAAGCGGCATTGATTGAGCTCCGTGGCGTTGATGTAGCTTACTCCATCGGTTTTGCTCAACGCAAACCGCGTGCGGGCGAAGCACTCAGCCTTGTGCGATATCGAGCTTAGGCGTCAACCCGAAAAATGCGGCGAGCCGGGCCGTTTCCACGTCGACTGCGCGCTGCTGTGTTCCGCTCAGCGGTCTGAGGAGCTTGATCTTCACCAGCACGGATTTTGGCTTGAACACCTGCTTCCAGCCACCCGCGATTTGTCCGTCGATGATGAGGATGTGGCCAGACAACGCGCCGATGGCCGTCTGAATGCCCAGCCTTTCGAGCTTGGCGTGCATCGCCGACCGGTCCTTGAGGCCGATGAAGAACTCGTCATAGTTCGGAAGGAGTCGTACCAACGGCGATTTCACTTTCATCGTGGTTCTCGCGACAAGCGAGTGTTTGCGTCCGCCGATCTCGACCGTATCGACACTGGACCCCAACGATTGAATGGCCCCTCGCGCGTCGGCCATAGTCAGTCCGGACCACCATGCAAAGTCGGCCTCAGTCGCCGGGCCGCGCGTGGCGAAGTAAATCGACGCGAGCTTGTGGAGGGAAGCGTCACGTGCCATGGCTTTCGCCGGCGGCACCCGCTCATCCATCAAAGCGTAGGTGAACTGCTTGCCACGGCGCGGACCGCTGCAAATGAGCGCGTCCATCTCCGCATGCATGACAAGACGTGCCAATCGCTCGGTGCCATCTGTTCGGATGCCGGCCTTTTTCATCACTTCCGCAAGCTCGCCGCGCGTGAGATGCTTCTCGCCGCGGAGAGCCTTCGCCATGACCTTCTGCGCTTTGCGAATCACCGCCGCATCGATCCCCAGTTGGCGATCGTAGTGGGCGAGGATCGCTTTGACCCGCGGACCGGTCAGCGCCAGCATCCACCGAATGTCTGCCGGCGCGACGTAATGCCACGTCGGACGAAGAACGTGCGTGCGGAGAATGGCGCCGCTATTGATTTCGTTTTCGACCGACGACTCGGTAGCGCTGCGCATCCGTTGGCCCAGCGCCCACTTCGACATTGCATAGTCTTGCGCCTGGACCCCGCCAAGCAGGCTGACGACATCGCTCGCCTTCTCGAACTTCGGTTCGACGAGATGCTGTGTGGAGAGGCGCTGAGCGGAGGGGTCGATACGTGGCATAAGGCTACCGAATCGCTACTGTCCTCAAGCCGTTTTCGCAGGCGACCCGGCGCTTCGAGCCGTCGTGATCAGTGCGACTGCGCAAATGACTATCGTTGCGGCAACCGCGGTGCGCACCGACAACAGTTCGCCGGCGATCGCCCACCCGAGTATTACCGCAACGAGCGGATTTACGTACGCGTACGTCCCGAGATGCGCCGGCGACACTTTGTCAAGCAACCAGATGTACGACGTGAAGCCAAGTAGCGAACCGAAAGTGATCAGATAGAGCAGGCCGGCGGCTGACGCCCGAGAGACGCCGTGAATGTCGAATCCTGAGAACTCGCCGGTCAATGCACCGACGATCAGCAGCAATATGCCTCCACCGAGCATCTCCATGCCGGTCGTAAGCAGTCCTGACTCAGGGAGCTCCGCATCGCGCGAATAGAAGGATCCTATCGCCCATGACAGAGACCCTGTTATCAGCACGAGCGCGCCAATCGGGCGCACGTCGCCATGGCCACCAAGATCGGCAGGTCCGACCAGCACCACGATCCCAATGAAACCAAGGATCAATCCGACGAGCACTGCGCCCGCCGGCCGGCGTCGCGGTGGCCGCACCCATTCGATGATCACGAGCCAGAACGGGAGAATCGAGACCAGCAGCGCCGTCATTCCGGACGGAACGAACTGCTCCGCCCATACTACCGCGCCGTTTCCGCCCAGCAGGAGAAATGCACCGGCGATTACCGCGTTCCGCCAATGTATGCGGCTGGGACGCGGTGCCCCGCGATATCTCGCCCACGCGTACAACATCGCGCCGGAGATGAGAAAGCGAATCCCGCCCATGATAAATGGCGGGATCGTCTGGTCCGCGTATCTGATCGCCAGATAAGTCGATCCCCAGATCAGATAGATCGAAGCGAACGCCGCAATTATCTGCGCGCGGGTCGCGTGCTTGCGTCCGTCGTTCAATGAGGATGGGTGTTGAACCGGCGGTCAGCCTGTCTCAATCGAACGACTCAGACCGGCGGTCCGCCTTCTTGGTCGAGTGTCGCTTCTTCGATTCCAGGCGGGCTTCCTTCGACGCCTTCGTCGGCTTCGTCGGTCGCCGCTTCCGGGGAACGACCAGCGCGCGCCTGATCAGGTCGGCGAGTCTCTCTTCGGCGAGCTCGCGATTCCGGCTCTGGCTCCGCATGTCGCTCGCTACGACACGTACGCTGCCATCGGTCGTCATCCGCGACGACAGCTTCGAGCGCAGGCGATCTCGCTGCTCGTCGTTCAATGCGCGCGAGCCCGGAATATTCCAGAAAATCTCCACCCGCGAAGATGTCTTGTTGACGTGCTGCCCGCCCGCCCCGGAAGATCTGGAAACGCGGAGGTCCAACTCGTTACGTGGAATCGATAGCGAGTCGTTGACCACGAGCGAATTTCGTGGGGCGACCGCCGGCGTATCGCTCACAGGATCAGCGCCAGCGGAAAAGCTTCAGCGCGGCGAAAAACGAAGCCACGCCCCACACCAGGATCACGAGTATTTGCGGGGAAACTGTAGCGAGCGACGCGCCTTCCAGCATGTTGGCGCGCAACGCGTCGTTGACGGCCGTCAGCGGCAGCAAGCGAATGAACGGCTGCACCACGTTCGGGAAGTTGGACGACGAGAAAAACACACCGGAGAAAATCCACATCGGAAGCATGATGAAGTTCATGATTCCCGAAACGGCTTCAGTGGTGCGCGCTCTCGAGGCCGTCAACAAGCCAAGTCCACCAAATGATGTCGCGCCAAGCAGGCAAATCAGTAAAAGTGTTCCGAGTGAACCTCGGAGCGGGACGCCAAATGCCCAGTGTCCAAACCCGACTAGCGTGAAGACCTCGAGAATCAGGAACACCAATCGCGAGCACATGAAGGAGAGGAGGTACTGCACGCGCGACATCGGCGTCGCCATGAGTCGCTTGAGCAACTTCTTGCTTCTGGCGGTCACGATCGCGAATCCGAGTCCCCAGATGCTCGAGCCCATGAGATTCATGCCGAGCAGTCCCGGGATCAGAAAATCGATATATCGAGAGCCGGGCTCGGTGACGTACGTGTCGGTCACGCGCACCGGGTCCGTTCGTCCCGCTCCGCTCTGAATCGCGCGATCGGCAAGCACGCGAGCGTTCCCGGCTTCGCCTCTCGCCCGATCGTAGATGTAGCGCACCGAATCACGCGAGACCGTGGGTGCCACCAGCAGCGTGATTTTACCGGTGCGCAGAGCCCGCGCTCCAGCGCTGTCGTCGTACGATTGAACCACGAGCGTCGAATCTTTCTTGAGCGCCTGGACGACTTCCGCGCTGCTGGGCGCGGTGTCGAGAACGCCCACCTGCACCTTGTCAGGACCGCGCTGCCTGAAAGCGATTCCGAGTCCCGCTGCCAGCAGAATCGGAAAGATGAACGTCCAGAACACAGCTTCTGGCTCACGCACGAACTCGCGGAAGCGCACCAGCGTCAGCTGGACCATCGAGCTCTTCATGAAGCCGCGACGTGTACGCGGCTCACTCATCGCGCAGCGTTCTCCCCGTCAGCGAGACAAAGACATCTTCCAGCGTAGCTGTGGTCTTACGCGGCTCGGGGGGCGGGAGATGTGAAACGTCCAGCGATTCCATGAGCTCCCGCGGGGAACCCAGCGCGATCACACGACCGTGGTCGACGATCGCCACGCGATCGCACAAACGCTCTGCCTCTTCCATGTAGTGCGTCGTGAGAAGGATCGACCGCCCTTCCGCCTGGAACTTTGCAATCAGATCCCATAGCTGACGCCGTGACTGCGGATCCAGCCCGGTGGTGGGCTCATCGAGAAATAGCAGCTGCGGATCCCCAACGAGCGCGCAGGCGACCGCCAACCTTTGCTTTTGGCCGCCCGATAACGTTCCAACGCGTGCCGACCGCTTCTCGCCCAGCTCGACCTGGTCGATGACCTCGTCGATCTCGCGCGCTTCGCGGTAGAAACTCTGGAACAACGTCAGCGTTTCACCGACCGTCAGCTTTTCGGTGAGCTGTGTGTCCTGCAGCTGAATTCCAAGCAGCTCGCGAAGCTCCTTTGCGTCCGACTCCCATCGCCGGCCAAGGACTTCGACGCTGCCGGAGTCTGCAGACAGAAGGCCCTCGCAGATCTCGATCGTCGTGGTTTTCCCAGCACCATTAGGGCCGAGCAGGCCAAAACACTCGCCTGCCTCTATCTGCAGGTCGAGCCCGTCAACGGCGACGACGTCGTCATACGCTTTCTTCAGGCCCTGGACGCGCAGCGCCGGTGTGGAACTATCGAGGGATCTCGCCATAAAAAGATCAGGGATCCGACGCTGAGAAGCGAGAAACGCGTTTCACAGATGGTGAAACCGGATGTAACCGCTTCTCGTAACATGATATAGCGTTCACGGGAGACGTCGGCACCCTCCCTGCAAACGCTGTTTCAAAAACCCGAAGGAGAACTTATGCAGTCCAAGGCCGTGTTTCTACTCAGCACAGCTTGCATTTGCGCGTCAGCGGTCGCCGCCAACGCGCAAATCGTCGTTGACAGCCGTCAATTCCCTTCACGCTTTTCGGTCGGTGCCGATTTTACGGTCTCGCAACCGAAGGGCGAGTTCGCGAACAACGTTCCCAATGGATACGGGTTCGACGTCAACGGCTTGTACAGGATCGATCCCGCCGGCTGGTTCAGCATCCGAGGCGATTTCGGTGGCGACCAGTACGGACACGAGCACATCGATCTCGGTTTTCTCGGGACCGGACGCGTCCCGCTCGATCTGGATACCAATAATCGATTCGCATTCGGCTCGCTCGGATTACAAATCCAGATTCCCGACGGTTGGCTCCGGCCGTATGCGAGCGCGTCCTACGCCGCGGTGAACTTCTGGACGGAGTCCTGCGTTTCCGCCTCCGATCAATCCATTCAGGATACCTGTCATACCAATCACGGCGATTGGACGAGCGCCGGCGTCTTCGGCGGCGGACTGGTGATTCCGTTCGGCAAATCTCTCGGCGCGCTAAACCTCGGCGCCAAGTATCACTACGGCGGCAGAGCCACCTATCTAAAAAAGGGCGACATCACCGACAATCCGGACGGCTCGGTCACGCTCAATGTTCACGAGAGCAAGACCGATCTGGTTCTGTGGCAGATCGGCTTCACCTTCGCCATCCCGAATCCTACGAGGCACTAGGTAATGATTGCTCTTCTCGCCGCTGTGGTGTTCGCACAATCTGCCACCATAGAAATCGGTCAGGACAAAAAGGACAGCTTGTCCAAGGCGAGAAGGGACTCGATAGCGGTTCAACATGAAGCGCGTCGTGATTCGCTGCGCGCCGTTCGCCACTCAAGGGATTCGTCGCGGCACGACATCCGGCTCGCCAGAAAGCTGCCGGTGACGCCGTCGGTGCTCGCGAGCGCTTTCAGGGACCCCGCCGCAAAGGAGCTGCTGCTTCGCGCGCGAGAGGCGAGGCTGACGCAGGACTCGACACTTACCGCCTACGATGCCAACGCCTATGAGCGGTTGTCGGTCGGAATGGGGTTCAAGAAAATCGGGCGGAACCGTTTGCTGTTGCGAAGCGAACGTGCCTCCCACGTCATGTGGCAGCGCGGCAAAGGCGCGGTAATCGACGTGCAGGGCGCGCGCAGCGTATTTCCGATGATCGAAGGCATGGGCGACGGTGACGCCGATCTCGGCACCGATACCGATATCCCGTACGCTCCGGGTCGCGAGACGCTCTGGATCGGATCGGGTCTGGCCAAGGCCGACGTAGCCGACGACGAGATCATTCATCCGCTCGCGACAGGCGCGGAGGCGTACTACACCTACCAGTCGGGTGACTCGGTGAGCTTCCAGCTTCCAGGTGGTCAACGAATTCAGCTTCGCGAGCTGCGCATTCGTCCCCGCCAGCCGAAATGGAACGTCGCCGTCGGATCACTCTGGTTTGATGCGGCCAACGCCCGCCTCGTCCGCGCCGTGTACCGCATGGCGCAGGAGATGGACATCATGGCCGTCGCCAAAGAGACAGAGGAGGAGGAAACCGACCCCGATAATGACATTCCGAAGTGGGTGAAGCCGATGATCACCCCGATGAAAGCGAACGTCAGCGCTATCACCGTCGAGTATGGACTTCACGAAGGACGTTTCTGGCTGCCGCGCGCGCAGACCGTTGAAGGCGAAGCGCAGGTCAGCTTCATGCGCATTCCCTTCAAGCTCGAGCAACGCTACGACTACGCCAGTGTCAACGGAACCGATCCCATCCCAGACATGACCGTCGCCTTTGCCGATACCGCTTCGGACTCAGTGTCGCGCGCAGCACGACGGGAACGGCATCGCACCGAATGCGATTCAGGAACTCAGCGCGTTAGGACCGTCCACGATGCCGACGACGACCTGCACGTACTGGTGAGAACCCCATGCGATACCGCGGCTCTCGCTCACTCAGCGCAGTTGCCCAAGTCGATCTATGACGAAGGGGAAACGGTATTTGGCAGCGCTGAGCGTGATGCGCTCATCTCGGAAGCGTTGACGCTCAGCGCGCAATCCGGATACGCGCCACAGCGTCCCACCGTTTCGTACGGTCTGGTCTACACACGCTTCAATCGCATCGAGGGATTGTCGAGCGCCCTTGCCGTCGACAAAGTGCTCGGCGAAGGATACTCCGCACACACTCTCTTCAGGATCGGCGTGGCTGACTGGTCCCCCAATGGAGAGCTGGCGCTGAGCCGGACCGATGGGAGGCGGCAGATCGGAGCCGGCGTGTATCGCCGGCTCGTAGGCGCCAATGACTGGGGAGATCCGCTGGGATTCAGTAGCTCCTTATCGTCACTCTTTTTCGGAAAGGATCAAGGATTTTATTATCGGACCTGGGGCGCCGAGCTGACCAGTCAGAAAGAGGACGGCCTCATCACCAATTGGCGCCTGTTCGCGGAACAGCACTTTGATGCGACGGTGCACACCAACTTCTCGTTGTTCCATCCGAACGGCGCCCACAATGAGATGATCAACATCGACGCAGTGAACGGGACCATTGCGGGCCTTGGTGTCGAGCATCACTCCTCACACGGCATTGACCCGCATGGCTTTCGCGCGTTGACCGACCTGAAGCTCGAAGGAGCAGCGGGGACTTTCGACTACACCCGTGGCCTGTTTCAGACGACGCTCTCCCACGGACTCGGGGTGCTCGACGGCGCGCTGACACTCGGGGCCGGCACGTCTGGCGGATTCCTGCCGATTCAGAAACAGTTCTTCGTCGGCGGAAATCAGACCGTGCGCGGGCAGCGCGCAGGTGCGGCCGTTGGGGACGCATTCTGGACGACCAGCGCCGAGATTGGCAGCCGGTCCACGGGCTTCCGCAAAATCGTATTCGCGGACATGGGCTGGGCCGGCAGTCGCACGAACTTCTCGCACCCAGGCCAGCCACTTAGCGGCGCCGGTGTGGGAGCGTCATTCATGGACGGCCTCATTCGCCTCGACGTCGCCAAAGGGATCCACCCCGAGAAAGCCTGGCGCACGAATCTTTACGTCGAAGCGAGATTTTAGGTTACGACGTCTCGTTTCTTGAGATTGAACTGCTGCCCGGTGCCGATGATTCCCACTCGCAGGGCGCTGATCGTGAGCTCCGGACCTTTCGTAACCTCGGACGAGTTGTTGTAGCGAACGCTGCTGCCGTCAACAAACGTCACACCACCTTTGCCGACGACGGTTCCAATCTCGCGCTTCACGACGAGCGCTGTATCCTCGTCGATTCCGAGTCCCATCAGAGCAGGGAACTCCGCGATCGCCACGAAGAGCCTATAGAGACGGCGTCTCTGGGTGAAATGCGTGTCGATGAGGGTGTGATAGCCAAGCAGGCCTAGCCCCGGCCCGATGTATTGCTCGACTAGCTTTCCTTCCTCGTCCACTTCGTTGCCGGCTAAGGTCGTCTTGGTGAGCGCGGCGGCGCCTGCACTCGTTCCGCAAACGATCGCGCCATCGAAGTAGGCATCCCTTATAGCATCCTCGAGCAGAGTTCCGCTAAGGCAGGAGACGAGCTTGACCTGATCTCCTCCACCGAGGAAGATGCCGCGTGCGTTGCGAACCTGTTCCACGATTCCGCGATCGCACGCCTGATCGCGGGTCTCTACCAGCGGAATGGAGACGTTCGTAGCACCGCCCTGTGCGAGATCGGCAAGCCACAGATCGCGGGCCATGGCGGGCTGACTGGAAGCGGTGGTGAGGCCAACTATCGTGGCCCCGCTCCTCGCTCCGCTCAACTCGATGAATTTGGCGAGCGCTTCGCCGGTCGCGGTTGTGCCGCCCCCGATGAGAATGAGTGTTCCTTTGGCGTCGCGCAGCCTTCGACGTGAGGTGCGCGTGGAAGACGCCGAGTCGGCTGGCGCTGCCTCGCTAATCAGCAACTCCCGCGCGATCGTCGATGGGAATCCCGGATTGACGGGTGTTCTCTCGAGCGGATCCGGAGACTTCTGCTGGTTGTAGTTCGTTTAGGGTGAAGGTGGCCAGCGCGGCGGCGACCTGAGCGGCGACCGGGGATCGATCGTGGATCCACCCTATTTCGAATGATCGGTCCAGCTCCTCGAGAACGATTCGACGTCCGTCGACCATCGCCGTCGCGCGGGCGACTTTCTTGTCCTTGCTGGTGACGTCGTTGTCGGTGGCAAAAATCGCGACGCGGCATCCCGCATCACGCACCAGGTCCTGAATCTCCCAGGCTTTTGCGGGCACGATGACGATTCCGCCTTCCGGAACCGCATCCGCGAGTACTGAGACGAGGCGATCGGCGCGTCGGCGCTCGCGGAAACGCTCGGGGACGTCGGTGAGCTCCGAGTCGAGAATGATCGCGAGCTGGGAGGACGAGTACGGTAGTCCCGCCTCGAGCATATACGCAGGAGAGACGTCGACTATCAGGTCATTGCTGTCGAATCCCAGTCGCAACATTTCGGCGCGCGTCTCGGTGCGTTGGCTACCACCGGTGATTCCGCACAGCACGTTCTGAATCATGGGCGGCGTGCTGGAGGTTTCGGCGAGAGCTCGCAACTCGGCGACGGCGTAATCCACCGCATCCAGAGTGTTGGCAAATGCGCTCTGCACGATCTCGAGCGCCAGCGCCGCCGCCCGCAGACCAACGGCTTCATGATGGTGCTCGAAGATAAGAGTGTATTCACCCGTGCTCTCGCCACCTCGCGTGCGGCCGTAGCCGACGTCGTGACCGATCATACCCTGGAGCTCCAGCGCCACGTGCTCGACGATATGCGCGCAGTAAGTGCCGCGCTTGAGTCTGATCAGGAATCCACCGGGCTCGCCGATGCTGCAGCGATGGTCTCTCAATCCCGGCATCGCCTCTACGACAGCTTTGGTAAACCACGGCACGTCGGCGGACGAAATGTTTTCGTACGCGCCGATCGTCAGGTCCATGCGCGTAATCGGCAGCCGCGACCAATAGTTCGGCCCGCGTGTGGAGTGAAGCGTCGTCATCCTGATCTCGGTTTTCGGATCGGGAAAACGATCGGCCATTACTTCATACCCGACGAATACTGTCGGACGGCGTCCAGACTCTCGCTGACATGGTCGGCCAGGATCACCACCAGATCGTTGTCCTTCATCTGCAGCATTGCGGCTGCGATTGCTTCGGGCTCGGAGTAAATGGTCTCGAACTGATTCTCTTCCATACCGCCGTCGAGCAGTCCATCGATGATGAACTGTGCCGTCCCGCCCTGCTCGCGGCCGCGCAGGTCCTGGTCCTCCTTCACAATCACGTAATCCAGGGAAGATGCTATGCGTCCCACTTCGCGAAGGTCCTCATCGCGCCTGTCTCCAGGAGCAGCGATGACACCGATCCGGCGATTGGCGTCCACACCATGGACGAAGTCGACCAATCCCCTGATCGCCGCTGGATTGTGGGCATAGTCGACCACCACACGTCCTTTCGGGACGCGCATCATGTTGAGACGTCCCGGGGTAAGCGAAGGCGACGGGAAGAAGGAAAGAAGGCCGGCGCGAATGTCGTCGTAGCGCATGCCCTGCACGTAAGCCGTGGCGATCGCGGCGAGGATGTTCTCGCGCTGGAATTTCGCGGCGCCCCCAAGCATGAGGGGCACTTCTCGCACCGGAGCGATCGGGATGCGCAGGCGGCCGCGCCGGATCACGAAGGTATCTTTCTCGATGCGAGCGCCGATTCCATTGCGCGTCAGGTGCGCCTCGAATTCCTCGCTCTCGCCTTCCGGCTTGGTAGAGAAGAGAACGAGATCGCCCGGTGTTCGGTCACGCATGGCGTAGACGAGCGGGTCGTCGGCATTTAGTACCGCGTGACCTTCGCGCTTCACGACGGCGGCGACGACGCTCTTCACATCGGCCAGCTGCTCGACGGTATTAATGCCGCGCATCCCGAGGTGGTCACCGCTGACATTCAGCACCACGCCCACATCGACTTCATCGAAGCCCAGTCCCGCGCGAAGAAGCCCACCACGCGCGGTCTCCAGCACGGCGATATCCACCGTCGGATTCGACAGGATGATGTTCGCCGAGAAAGGTCCCGTCATGTCGCCTTCCATCACCATGCGGTTCTGGAGGTAGGTGCCGTCAGTGGTAGTGAATCCGACGACGTTCTCGCCGAGCCGGAAGAGATGCGCGATCAGGCGCACCGTCGTCGTTTTTCCGTTGGTGCCTGTCACCGCGATCACAGGAATCGTCGATTTCGTCCCGGGCGGATACAGCATGTCGATGATCGGTGCGCCGACATTGCGGGGTGTTCCCTCGGCGGGGTGCGTGTGCATACGAATTCCAGGCCCCGCGTTCACTTCGATGATCACCGCGCCATTCTCGCGAAATGGCACCGAGATGTCTTGTGTCAACACATCGATGCCGGCGATGTCGAGGCCGATGATGCCGGCCGCCATCTCGCACGCGGTGATGTTGTCAGGATGCATCTCCTCGGTGCGGTCCACCGCCGTCCCGCCCGTCGAAAGATTGGCGGTGCCCCGCAGGAACACCGTCTGATCTTTCTCTGGAACTGATTGCAGGGTCAATCCGCGCCTGGACAGATACGAGATGGTCCGGCCATCCGCCGGCAGCTTGGTGAGCGTCTTGGTGTGTCCAACGCCGCGGCGGGGGTCGCGATTTTCTTTTTCTATCAGTTGCGCGATCGTGCTCGACCCGTCACCAATCACTCGCGCGGCGCACCGCTCCGCGCACGCCACGACCTTCCCGTTGATCACCAGCACCCGGTGATCTCTCCCTTCCGCGTATTGCTCGACGACAATCCGGTCGCCGTATTCGCGGGCGTCATTCCAGGCTTCGCTCAACGCGTCCGCGTTATCGATGCGTCCGGAAATCCCTTTTCCGTGATTGGCGTCGAGTGGTTTGAGGATGACCGGATAACCGATCTCGTCGACGATCTCCAGCGCGCGCTCGAAGACGCGCGCCACGTCGCCGCTGGGCACTGGCAATCCGATGTTTCCGAGCACCCGCTTGGTGTCGTCCTTGTCCTGTGCGATCTCGACGGCGATGGCGCTCGTATAATCGGAGAGTGTCGATTGGATGCGCCGGAGATTTTTGCCGAGACCAAGCTGCACCAGTGAGTAGTTATTGAGACGCCGCACCGGGATGCCGCGACGCTTTGCTTCCTCAACCACCGCCGCCGTCGACGGACCGAGTCGCACCGTTTCGTATAAGGAGAGCATCTGCTCGACGATGGCGTCCGCATCGATCGGCCGGTCAGCGATGCAGGCGCGGACAATCTTGACCGCGTCGCGCATACTCTGAAGCCCGACTTCTTCTTCCTCGTAGGCAATGATCACCCACCACGTGTCCGGATCGCCCGAAGGAACGACGCGCCCGAAGCTGACGTCGCATCCCGCCAGCGATTGCAGCTCCAACGCTACGTGCTCCAGGATGTGCGGAATGTGGGTGCCTTCCTTCAGTCGCTCCAGGAATCCGCCCGGCTCCTGTCTCGTGCAATGATGCTCAGCGAGCGTAGGCATCGCGCCTGTTAGGCGCTCGTAAAACCCGGGAATGTCCGCCGAGCTGATTTGCTCGAGGCTGCCCAGCTGCACGTCGCAGGCTATGACCGGGGCAAGGCGCCAGTAATTGGGGCCTCGAAGCGCGCGAATGCGGGATACTTCCAGCTGATCCGCGTCAATCTGTAATTCTTGTACGGTGCTCATCTCGTCGTGTGAAAAAATCCGCGAGTGTAAAGAGCAATGGCCGGACCATGGTTTCTGCCTATGGATGGCGGCTTACGCCCTGGATTATTCGGCCTCCATAAACGGATACCGGTAGTCCAGAGGAGGGGAAAACGTCTCCTTGATATTCCGTGCACTGATCCAGCGCACGAGGTTGAGCTTGGACCCGGCCTTATCGTTGGTGCCCGATCCACGAGCCCCGCCAAACGGCTGCTGGCCTACGACCGCGCCAGTCGGCTTGTCGTTGATATAGAAATTGCCGGCTGCATTTCGAAGCGACACGGCCGCCTCGCGAACCGCGCGCCGATCCCGACTGAACACCGCGCCAGTCAGAGCATACGGGGAAGTCTCGTCGACGACCTTGAGGGTCTCGGACCATCTGTCATCCGGATAGACGTGCGCCGTGACCACCGGCCCGAAGATCTCCTCGCACAGGAGGCGGTAGGCGGGGTCCTTGGTCTCGATCAGTGTCGGCTCGATGAAGTATCCATCATCGCCGCGCGCGACACCGCCCGCAACGACACTCGCGTTCGCCCTGCCGTGCTCGAGGTATTCGCTGATCTTCGTGAACGCGCGCTTGTCGATCACCGCCCCCATGAAATTCCGGAAATCCGTCGGATCTCCGACGCGCAGTTCCTTCATGATGGCCACCGTCCGATCGCGTACCTCTGGCCAGATCGATTCCGGCACGTACACTCTGCTGGCCGCCGAACATTTCTGTCCCTGGTACTCGAACCCTCCGCGCGCGATGGCGACGGAGAGCGCCACTGGATCCGCGGACGAGTGCGCTACTATGAAATCCTTGCCGCCGGTCTCGCCGACGATGCGCGGATACGATTTGTAGCGTGACATACTCGCGCCGATCGTCTTCCACATGTTGTTGAAGACGGCCGTGCTTCCCGTGAAATGCACGCCGGCGAGATCGCGGTGTGCGAGCAGCTTGTCGGAGATCATCGCCGCGTCGCCAGGCACGAAATTGATGACGCCCGGTGGGAGACCCGCCTCCTCGAGCAGCTTCATGATGTAGTAAGCGCTGAGCATCGCGCTCGAGGCCGGCTTCCAGATGACTGTGTTGCCCATCAGCGCCGGCGCGGTGGGGAGATTGCCCGCGATCGATGTGAAGTTGAACGGCGTCACCGCGTAGACGAATCCTTCGAGCGGCCGGTAGTCCAGCTGATTCCACATCGTGCGATCGCTGAGCGGCTGCTCGTCGTAAAGACTCTGCGCGAAGAACGGGTTGAATCTCCAGAAGTCGATCAGCTCACAAGCCGCATCGATCTCCGCCTGGAATGCCGTCTTCGACTGACCGAGCATCGTCGCCGCGTTGAGCGTCGATCGCCACGTTGTGGCCAGCAGCTCCGCTGCTTTAAGAAAAACCGCCGCACGATCTTCCCATGGCCAGTTCGCCCAATCCTTCGCTGCTTCGGCCGCTGCGCGCACCGCCCGGTCGATGTGCGTCTCGTCGGCGCGATGCCACTGGCCGAGCACGTGACGATGGTCGTGCGGCATCACCGAGTCGACGAGCTCGCCGGTGTGAACTTCTTCTCCGCCAATGATCAGTGGAATGTCGACGCGCTCGCCTGCCATGGAGCGCAAACGATCCTTGAGAGCGGCCCTCTCAGGCGATCCCGGCGCGTAACTCTTCACCAGTTCGTTGACTGGTGGCGGAACGCGTCTGTTGCCGTTGAAACCAGTGGGTGTCCGCACGGTCGAGTCTGTCGTGCCTGTCGAGCGGCTCGACTCACCGGCGCCATCGCTGGCTGGCTTGGTCTTGGAGGCGGAGGAAGAACCGGAGCGTGCCGGTCGAACAGTGGAGGGGGCGGACATTACTGAACTCCTATGTGGCGGCTTTTCTCGTCGAAAGATATGCCGCCATAACCGGAAACGGACCCCTTTCGGGCTTCTCTCGCTCGGAGCGCCCAGGTAAAGTCAACGGATGCACGAGCAACGCGGAACCATCTCGAGAATTGCACCGACCGTCGCGATTCGATTGCTGTCGTGCGTCACTCTGCTCGTGATGGCCGCCTGCGTAAAGGACCCAGTCGACTGGGGTGATGTGTCTTACCGGTCGTCGGAGCTTGGCGATCCTCCGGCGATCAGCAGCACCCGGGACGCCAATCTGCCGACTGTCGCGGGCACCGTTGTGGCGTGCCGGCAGTCCGTCATTGCCGTTGTGAACGCCGCAGAAGTCTTTCGCACCTGGTGGGCAGTCCGAGCTGATAGCAACGCTGTGCTGTCGATGCAGCGGTCAACGGATGGCGGCGCAACGTGGCAGCCGCCCGTACTCGTAGACGCCCGCGATAGTGCAGGCCGCGGGTGCTCGCGGCCGAAACCGGGAATCTCCTATGACCCGAGCAGTAGGTACGTTTATCTCGTCTATTTTCTGGACGCGCCGGACGGTCCCGGCGTCTTCTTCGCGCACTCGATGAACGACGGGCAGATGTTCCATTCGCCCGTACCCGTCGTGTACGGCAGAAATCCCGCGAATGCGAGCGTGGCCGGTCATGGCGACAGCGTCGTAGTGGTGTTCGAAGATCCCAATGCCACTACTCCAACACTGGGGCTCGTTCTGTCTCATACAACGGGACACATCTTCGATCAGCGCGGAGAAGTCACTCCGGAAGAAGTGCGGGCCGTGCAGCCCTGGGTGACGCTCTCTAACAATCGGATTGGCGTCTGGTGGATGACGCCCGACGCCGCGGACCGTGTCGGCCACCGCGAAGGAATCTGGAAGTGATTTACTGCTTCGTGCTGCCGTCGGCGCTCGCGCTCTGAATCTGGTCGCGGATCCCCATCGGCAGGATCTGCCACTGCTCCGGACGCAGGAATTTCTCGGCCGCCGAGACCGCTCTCGCGGTATTTCGGGATGCCTCCTCCAGCATTATTGCCACGCTTCCCGCCATCTGCCCCACGTCACCCGCTTCCTGTGACTTCGCCAGCAAAGTCCGAATGTTCTGGTAGATCGTGCCGTTTTTGCTCTGCAGACTATCCGCGACGTCAGTGAGTGCGACGATCTGTACGGCACTCAGGTGAAGCGTGTCCTTGAGCGCGAGTATATCGGCGACAGGATTCGGAACCGTGGCGTCCGCGTCGGAAGCACGTCCCTTTTCCCGAGGTGGCGGCGCGTCGGCTTCTCCATTGATCTCCACCATCGAGAGCGCCAGCGGCATCCCGCCGAGCTGGAGATCGATTGTCATTTCCTCTGGGCCACTGGTATGACGCGTGACCGTCCGCTGCGCCGGCGAGAATCCCATTCGCTTGACCATCAGCATGTACTGCCGGGGGTTCTCGGGGAAAAAGATCCTGTAGTGGCCTTCGTTATCGGTGCTTCCTGTTCGAACAACGCCGGAGACGAGTGACGTGGCGCCCACCTGCGCATCCGCGACAGGCTTGCCGGTCGCATCCGTCACGCGTCCGGCGAGAATGTCGGAATGGCCGGCCGTCTGACCCGGCAACACTGTCGGAGCCAGGAGAATGCCTAGCCAATAGAGGGAAGAAAGCGGTCGCATGGTCCAGCTGAGGGGATTCATCTTATTATCAAACTCCGTACACCGGCTTGCAACACCTGGCCGAAAGTCACACCCGACACACGGTAGACTACTTGCAACGACTCGGGGCATGACGCGCTATATCGGAGCCCACACCATCGATAACGGCGGGATCCAAATGGCCGTTCTCCGCGCCGGCAACGCGGGGATGACCGCCATGCAGCTCTTTTCGGCGATCCCCAAGTTTTACGGCGATAAGTCGACAATCAAGCCGGAGCGCGTCGCCAGATTCAAGGCCGCTCTCGCCAAGACAAAGATCAAACCGGCGAACGTCGTCGTGCACGCGGCGTACGTGCTGAGCGTCGCCACACCCGATGACGAGAAGTGGGCGCGCGCGAGCGCCGGACTCACCAAGGAGCTGGAGCGATCGAGTACACTCGGCGTGGGATCTGTCTGCTTCCATCCCGGGTCCGCCCTCACCAGCGATCGCGCTGACTCGGCGAAGCGGATAGGCAAGGCAATCACGGTGGCGCTGCAGACCCACGATTCGGCAACCCGCCTGCTGGTGGAAAACACCGCCGGCGCGGGCAAGACAATGGGGAAGACCGCGCAGGAGATTCACGACATTTTGTCGAATGTGCCCAAGGCTCTTCGTAACCGGACAGGCTACGGACTCGACACCTGTCACCTGTTCTCCTCGGGGTACGATCTCACCGCCTCGAGGGAGAAATTCACGAGTATCCTGGATGAGTTCGAGGAAACGATCGGGGAACCGCCCTCGTTTTTCCACCTCAACGACAGCGCCGGCGAGCTCGGCGCGAACAAGGATCGTCACGTTCTCATAGGGGACGGGCTCATCGGAAAGCAGCCCTTCGAGTGGCTGATGAAGGACCGTCGCAGCGAAGGAATCCCTCTGATTCTCGAGACGCCGCAGCAGAACTACGAGATCGCCGACGAGGATGATTCCCCCGATCCGCACGACGTGAAAATGATGAAATTGCTCGAGGGCTGGGCCAAAAACTGAGAGAGAAAATCGTCGCCTAGTCGTCGCAAAAGTCGATTTCCCCTATGGGAATTCCCTTTTCTCAGAGGGAAACTCTGCTCTTTCCCTATTGCTTTCGCCTCGCAGGACTATAGTTTGCGTCGCTGACGCAGCGCGTTTCACCCTGTAGCATCTCGCATCCGATCACCAAACCAGGAGACAAGATGGCAACGAAGAAAAAGGGCGGAAGGAAGTCCTCGGCACGGAAGTCTTCCCGCAAGTCATCGTCGAGATCCAGCGGCAGGAAGGCGGCAAAGAAGGCTGGTCGGAAGAGCAGCCGCCGGAAATCTTCGGGTAAGAAGCGCACTCCAAACGCAGCATTCATGAAGCCAATGCAGCCGAGCGGTGATCTCGCCGCGGTCGTAGGCAGTGGTGCGATGCCGCGCACAGAGGTCACCAAGAAACTGTGGGGCTATATCAAGCGTAAGGGACTTCAGGATTCGAAGAACCGCCGCATGATCAACGCTGACGAGAATCTCCGCCCGATCTTTGGACGCAGTCAGGTCTCGATGTTCGAGATGACCCGCCTCGTCAACAAACACCTCAAGAACACCTAAGCTCATTGGCAACTTCGTCTAACGCGGGGCGCGCTCAAAAGGCGCGCCCCGTTTCACAGCAGTCCCGCATGCGCAGTCTGTGGGAGAACTTCAAGTCCATTGTCGGCGCGCTGGCAATCTTCCTCGTGTTGCGGGCATTCCTCATCGAGGCATATCGCATCCCCTCGGGCAGCATGGTGCCGACTCTGCTCGTCGGCGACTGGCTGTTCGTCAACAAGGCGATCTACGGCGCGCATATTCCTTTCAGCAACGCCAGCCTCCCCGCCTATCGCGAGCCGCGCCGCGGCGACGTCGTCGTATTCGTTTCTCCTTTCCAGGCGGATGAAGATTCCCTCGGCCACGATCCCACGCCGACGCTCGTCAAGAGATTGGTTGGAACGGCGGGCGACACGCTCTACATGCGCAATGGACTTCTCTACGTGAACGGGATTGCGCAGCGCCAGGGATTCGGCGCGACGGCCAGCGTCGTGCCCGAAGTGGCCGGCGCTTCGGATCCACTCTTCAACTGGCAGACGAAGTTCGGATTGACGTCGTCGCGATTCGGGGCCGCGCCGGCACAGCCGACCCATGACAACTGGGGTCCGTTCGTGGTCCCGCCACACCGTCTCTTCATGATGGGCGACAGCCGCTACAACTCGAAGGACAGCCGTTACTGGGGCTTCGTCCCCCGCGAAAACGTGCGCGGCCGGCCGCTGTTCGTGTACTACTCCTACAACGCCGACGACAGCGATCGGCCGCTTCCAGCGCTCACCGACATCCGGTGGAGTCGCATCGGACACTGGATCAAATAGTTACCACCGGCGCTTATTCCGCGTCGAAACGGGAGATCGATCGTTTTCTCTCTATGATTCAGCAGGGGATTCCATGGGAGCCATCCACTCGCGAGCTATATTGGAGCGCGTGACGAAGTCCCGTTCTGTCGAGAAGCGCCGTCGGCTTTTCAAGTCCAGCGAGTGGGACCTCGAAGAGCCGGCAGCCTTCGCGAGAATCGCGCGCTCACCTGTTGAGCTTGCGCTCATCACCGGCGTTGTGATTCGACTTTTCCGCGCTGTCGTTCTCACCCACGGCAACGCGACGAGCGGCTACCTATTCGCCTCGTTCGTGCTCGGCACACTCTTCCTGCTCGGCATGGCGACGCTCCACCTGGGAAGATTTCCGGTGCGGGAATGGCCGTGGCGGGCGCCGCTGTTCGCGGTCTTCGAGACGGCCGGCGAGATGCTGGTGAGCCTCGTGCTCATATCGCTCCACCGGGAGCCGTGGGGGACGGCGCGCGCAGAGTTCATGGACTGGCAGCCCATGGCGATGGGCGTCCTGTTCTGGCGGCTTATCGCGATTTGCGTTTGGGCGCTGCTACTCGGTACCACCGTCCAGTTCGTGCGCGGACGAGTCCTCAAGGACACGGGGCGTGACGTCGAGCCGCAAAGTCTGCCCGACGGTCAGCCCTTTATCGAACGAAGAAAACGGGACGAGCTCTAGGCCGCGACGAGCTTTAAGCCGCCGCGGTCTTCTCGCAGTACTTGTCGAAGGCACGGGTGAGGTCCTTCGCGATTTCGTCCGAGGTGCGTCCTTCGATCTGATGACGCTCGAGCATGTAGACGACCTGACCATCTTTCATCAGGGCGATCTGCGGTGAGCTCGGCGCGTAGCCGGTGAAGTAACCTCTCGCGCGCTGTACTGCGTCCATGTCCTGGCCGGCGAAGACCGTGGTCAGCTGATCCGGACGGGTATCATGGCGGATCGCTTTGGCGACGGCGGGTCTCGCATTCCTGGCGGCGCATCCACAAATCGAGTTGACGACCACCAGCGTGGTGCCCGGTGTGTCCTTCAGCCTCGCGTCGACTTCCTGCGGAGTGCGCATCTCCTCGACGCCGATCTGGGTGAGCTCCATGCGCATTGGAGTAACAAACCTTTCATCGTACATCTTCTACAACTCCTGCTTCTCTGGTGGATGGGTACTGAATAATAAGGGGTGGGCCACCATGAACTGCAACTTTACCGGTGGCAACGGCACCCACTATGGCGTTTCGCGCCACAATGCAAAGACAACTGCTCGCACCCGTTCAGTTGCAGTTGTCCTTGGGTTACTTGGCGTAGGAAACCCACCGAGCCATTTCCTTCATTGTGGGTCTCTTTCCGTACATAAGCAGTCCGACCCGATATATGCGCGACGCCAGCCACAGTGCTGCGAGGCAGCCGATGGCTAGAAAGAAAAGACTTCCCGCCAGCTCCAGCGGCGGAACTCCGGTAACCGCCATGCGGATCGGCATGATGATCGGCGACGAGATCGGAATCAACGACAGAACTTTGGCAGTCGTCCCCGTCGGGTTCAGCAGAACCGGCTGGATGAATACACCGGTGCTCACGATCATGATCATCAGCGGACTCGCCGCCTGGCGCGCCTCGCTCTCGCTGTTCACCGACGATCCCACCGCGGCGTACAGCGACGAATAGAAGATGAATCCGAGCAGGAAAAAAAGCAGGAACAGTATCCCCGCCGCTAATGAGATGTCCGGCAGCGAGAAGTTCATCGTCGGCGCGCCAAGCTTCGCCATTATCGGTGCGCGCAGCTTGAGTAAGATGTAAGTCGTCGCGATCCAGATTATCTGCTGCGTCAGTCCGACAGCTCCCACGCCCAGCACTTTGCCCGCCAGCAGTGTGTCGGTAGGAACGCTCGACATCACAACTTCGGCTACGCGCGTCGTTTTCTCCTCGAGAACGCCGCTCATGATCGTCTGCCCGTAGATCACGATAGACAAGTAAAGCAGGAATCCAATCGCAAAACCGAACAGCACGCTGGCCATTCCCGAGCCCGCTCTCCCGCGCTCGGTGACTCGCTCTGTACTGAAGTCCAGCGGGATGAAGGTGATCTCCTTCATCTTCTGATCGCTGAGTCCGACTTGCTCCAGTCGCGAGGCCAGGATCGTCCGCCGGATCGCTTCCTTGATCTGCGCCATGTCGGCAATCGATGTCGCATTCGCACCCGCGTAGCGCGCAGACTCGCCGGCAATGGTCTGCTGGTTGACGACGACGTACCCGCTCCGCTCCTTTCGCATCACTTCGTGCACTGCCACGCTTTCCGCCTGTGAGAGCTCGTTGGGCGCGACCACCTTCACCACCGGCATTTTCGTTGAACTGGTGCTGTCACCGGCGATATTCACCGCCAGGCGGTGTCCGAAGCCAGTGCCCGTCGCATCCAGAATCGTGGTGTTATAGACGTCGCTCGTCGCCTTGCTGCGCGACGCCAGCCACGCCGGCACGATGATGATCGCGCTGAAAAAAATCGGCCCGAAAAAGGTGGCGATCAGAAACCATTTCGAGCGAACCCGCTCGAGATATTCCCGTTTGATGATTGCCCACAGCTTAGCCATGTCCGGTCATCCCCTCTTCCACGCCGCTCGCGCCGACCTTCTGGAGAAAGATCTGGTGCAGTGACGGCTGAATCATCTCAAATCGCTGGATCGAGGCGCCTGAATCAACGATCCGCTTGAGCAATGCCTGCGGATCTGCGCCCGGCGCCATTTCTATCTCGAAGAAACGGTTCGAGTCATCCACTCGCTTCACCAGAGAGTGATCGCGAAGAATCTCGCCGACCATACTTTCGCCGTCGAGAGCGAGGGCGATGTTTCTCTGGCCGTGCTCCTCCTTTACATCGGTCACCGTTCCGTCGAGCACCTTCTCCCCGCGCGCAATGATGCACACCGAGTCGCAGAGCCTCTCCGCATTGTCCATCAGGTGCGTGCTGAAGATCACCGTTTTGCCGCGGCGCTTGAGATCGACCACGGTGTCCTTGAGCGCCTGGGCATTGATCGGATCGAGGCCGCTGAACGGCTCGTCCAGGATCACCAGGTCGGGATCGTGGAGCAGGGTGCCAATGAACTGGACCTTCTGCTGCATGCCGCGCGACAGCTCGTCGATCTTGGCGAGACCCCAGTCCTTCTCCGCTGTCTTCAGCGAGAGGCGCTCCAGCCATTCATCGATCCGCGATTCGGCCGTCCTGCCGTTCACGCCCTTCAGCTCCGCCAGGAATTTGAGAACGCGTCGCACCTGCATCTTCCGATACAGTCCACGCTCCTCGGGTAAGTAACCGAGGCGTTCCGTGATTTTCGGATCGTCCGATCGCCGGCCAAAAATGTGAATGCTTCCGCTGTCCGGCGCGATGATGTTGAGGATCATCCGGATGGTGGTCGTCTTTCCCGCGCCGTTGGGCCCGAGTAAGCCGTACACAGATCCGGTCGGAACGCGCAGCGTAAGGTCGCGCACCGCCGTATGCTCGGCGTAGCGCTTGGTGACGTTGACTATGTCGATTGCGTATTCGGTCATGTAGCTTCGGCGGCTGGACGGGTTGTAGCGGAAACAATATACGCTGGAAAAACATGCCTGTTTCGGAGACTGTCATCATTGCCCTGATGTTCTTTGTCGGTGCCGCGCTGTACGCGTCGGTCGGCCACGGCGGAGCATCCAGCTATCTCGCGGTGATGGGACTTTTCAGCTTCGCTCCAGGAGTGATGAAGCCGACGGCACTGGCGCTCAACATTCTCGTGTCGGCTGTCGCAACGCTCAAGTTCTATCGAGCCGGGTTGTTCAAGTGGGATTTGTTCTGGCCGTTCGCTGTGGCATCGATTCCGGCAGCCTTCGTCGGCGGCGCGACGTCTCTTCCGACGCGATGGTACAAGGTGCTCGTCGGCGTCGTCCTCGTTTACGCTGCAGTGTGGATGTTCCGATCTTCGTTGAAGCCGGTGTCGCGCGAGCCGCACGCGCCTGCGCTTTGGGCGGCGGTTCTGTCCGGACTGGCGATCGGATTTCTGTCGGGTCTCACCGGAGTTGGAGGCGGGATCTTCCTCAGTCCGTTGCTGCTCTACTTGGGCTGGTCGGAAACACGAGCAACATCTGCCGTCGCGGCTCCGTTTATTCTTGTGAATTCGACAGCGGGACTACTCGGACATATTTCCAGCGTGGCGCAGCTGCCCGCGAACATTCCGTTGTGGGGAGTGACAGCCGTGCTCGGCGGATGGATCGGTGCCACCTATGGAAGCAAACGGGCGCCGGCGCCCGTGTTGAGACAGCTGCTGTCGCTGGTGTTGATCGTGGCCGGGGCGAAACTGATCTTCGGAGGGTGAGACTGTTTTTCCGGAGCGAAACTAAACTGCAACTGAACGGGTGCGAGCAGTGCAACTAAAGGCTCAAGCAGCGAAGTTCAGGACGTCGACGTTTCCAGCACCATTCACGGCACAAGCAATAGGAGACCATTTGGCGAACATCGATCGTGCGGACTGGCACTATGGCGGCAACTATCCTTCGGACCTACCGCCGGAGAACGGCAGCACGCACATCGGGATTTACATCGCATGGGCCATGCTTCGAAACCTCGCCAGCGACGAGCTTCGTCAGCACGCCGGTGACACCTACGAGTGGGTGCTGAGTCGCGAGGTGACAGGAAGAGATCTGCTCATTACCAAGCTCGACGAAAAGTTCTTCGACGACCTGCTGACACCCGAAGGCCAGGCGTTCACGCGTTCGTATTACGAGACCAACGGCTACGCCAACGACTACGATCGCGTGTTATGCGGTGACCTGCCCACGCTGTATCACGTCGCCAACACATGGCAGAACTTCGACAAACTCCTACCCGTTCTCGATGAGCGGCTGGCTGCGTGGCGCGCGCTTCACGGCAGACCCACGGATCTGCTCTAGCGCGATACCTCGGCGCTGTACCAATCTCTATTGATCGAAAGCAGGTCGAGCGGGTTCACCGTATTCGCGCCGTAACGCGCCGCCCAGTGGAGATGGGGCCCGGTTACCCGCCCCGTATTTCCTACCAGCCCAATCACCTGCCCGCGCTTCACCGTGTCTCCCGGCGCCACCAGAGTTTTGCTCATGTGGAAGTAGGACGTGACTACTCCGCCTCCGTGATCGATGTAGACCACGTTGCCCGCGAGCACGAATCTGTCGACCAATGCCACCACTCCGCGATTTGCCGCACGAATGGGTTCTCCCATGGCGCCCCGGAAATCGACGCCGAGGTGGCGAGTGGTGAGCGTGCCGTTGAACAAGCGGCCCGAGCCGAACTGACTGGTGATCACCGACTCCCGCGGCCGGAGAAACGACTGCGTCCACATCGCCGGCCGGTCGTGTGCGTGCTCGCCTACTTCCCGCGCTCTCGCATTCTCACGGTCAATGCGTGCGAGCGTCGCCGCATCCATCGGACGGGTGAAGCTGCTGTCGACAGCGAGCGGCTCCTTCGATGGCGGAGGAATCTTTGGAAGACTGAACCGGACCCGCACGATTTCGCTCCGGCCGGACGCGCGCTGCAGCACCGCGTTCCCCTGCAGACTCCCCTCGCGGTCCACTGGCACGCCGCCGATCGCGTGCCAGGCGCCGGGGCCCGCTCTCAGGAAATGCAGCGGCTCGCCGGCCAGTGCGCCATGTACTGACACGACCGCATCAACGCTGGCAGGCACTTTGAGTGTCAAACGTACGATCGCTCCAGGCTGTGGCGCCGCTGGGGTCGCAGTCAGGGTCGCTGGCTGAGCGAAAGCCGCGTGCGAAAATATCGAGACAAGGGCGACAATCGTCGCCGGTTTTATTTTCACGTCGTTGTGTTTCCGTGAGTGGCAAGGGAAGCTAACGTATCATACAGTCCGAACCTCACGAAGTTCAGCGTCCAACTGTCAAATTCAGTACACGATTTTCACGGAGCATTGATGCATCGCCTTGTACTGTCCGCGATCCTTGTTCTCACTTCCGCTGCACCCGTCGCCGCGCAAACACCGCGCGTCTCGGCGCCCATCACTGACGTTCAGTACGAGATCACGGCGGATTCAGCGGCAGTTGGTCGAAGACAGCTCGGCGTGTCGATGACCTTTCACGTGAATGGAATCGCACCGGTAGTGCTGGCGCTGCCGGCTTGGTCGCCAGGCCACTACGTCCTACTCTGGTTCGCGCGACGCGTCCAACAGTTCTCACCGGAATCGAACGGCGCTCCACTCGCCTGGAAGAAACTAGACTACCAGACGTGGGAGATCGTCCCACGCTCGGCGGGCACTGTGCATCTCTCCTTCAGCTATCTCGCCGATGCAGTCGATCGTGCTGTGGCGTGGACCGCGCCGAACTTCGCGTTCTTCAATGGGACCAATCTCTTTCTCTATCCGGTCGGGAGAGGGTTCGGCTGGCCCGCGCAGGTGACTGTTCGAACTGAACCGTCCTGGCGCATCGCGACGGGCATGGATCCCGCCGGCGCCACCAACACCTTCAAAGCCTCTAACTACCACGATCTCACCGACATGCCTTTCTATGTCGGAAGATTCGGCTTCGACAGCACCCAGGTCGGCGGTAAGTGGATTCGCCTCGCGTTTTATCCCGCGGCGAGTCTGACTCCTGCGCGCAGGGATCGCACGTTCGGCTGGGTCCAGAAAATTTTTAGTGCTCACACCGCGGTGTTCGGTGAAGCCCCTTTCCGGAACTACACGATCTTCCAGAGATCGGACACGGTCGTGAACGGCGGCGGATTGGAGCACCAGAGCTCACAGGTCGACGAGGTCCTGACCTCCCAGCTCGATGCGGGGTATCTGCCCGGCCTTTATTCGCACGAAGGATTTCACGCCTGGAATGTGAAGCGACTGCGGCCCGCAGACATGGTTCCCTATCGCTACGACGACGCTCAGCCGACGACCTGGCTTTGGGTCAGTGAAGGCGTGACTGATTATTACGGAGAGCTTGGAATGATTCGGGGCGGCATCACCGACAGTGCCGCATTCTTCAACGGCATCGGCGGATTTATCGCCCAGACTGTCGGCGCGCCGGGAATCGCCGTGAGTGATGCGTCGCTCTCGCCGTGGATTGCTCCCACCGATGGTAGTGGCGGGCTCTATTACCCGAAGGGCGCTCTCATTGGGTTCCTGCTCGACATCATGATCCGCGATGCGAGCGACAATCACTCGTCGCTGGACCATGTCATGCGGACTCTCTACAACAACACCTACAAGCACGGGCGCGGCTTTACCAGCGCAGACTGGTGGGGAGAAGTCGGCCGCGCGGCAGGTGGCAAATCATTCGCTGACTTCGCCCGCAGGTACGTCGACGGAAGGGAGCCGCTGCCAATGGATTCGGTGATGCGATTGGCGGGACTGCAAAGCCGCATCGACACGATTCGCGAGCCGCGTCTGGGAATTTCGACCGCGACGGATACAGGTGGAGTCGCCGTTACGGCTATCAGCCCCGGCGGCGCCGCCGAGGCGAGCGGGCTGCGCGTGGGAGACCGCATTCTTTCAATCGGCGACGTTGCCATCACCAGCGATGATTCGTTCGGCACCTTCCGGGAGCACTACGCGGGCACTGCGCTGGCCGCGCTTCCGCTGGCTGTTCGCAGAGGGGCCCAAACGGTGACGCTTCAGCTGCCCGTACGATTGTTCTCCCGAACCTTTACCCAGGTATCCACTATACCTGGTGCGAGCGACAAGGCCGTTCGGATCCGGAATGGAATCATGAAAGGGACAACTTCCTGAAAAGTCGATGTCGATTTGGCCGCATGTCGTCCGACTAACTAGCGAGAACCCTTTCCATTAACTGGAGGAACGATGAAATACCTTTGCCTGATTTACGAGGAGGAGAAGAGATTCACCCAGGTGTCCAAGCCGGAATTGGACAAGGTGATGAGCGAGTACGGCGCCCTCACCGAGGACCTCAAGAAAAATGGCCAGTATGTCGCTGGCTTCCAGCTCCAGCCGACTGATGCCGCCACCACCGTTCGCTCGCGCAACGGCAAGGTCTCGACGACCGATGGACCGTTCGCAGAGACCAAGGAACAGCTCGGCGGAGCATACCTCATCGAAGCCAAGGATCTTAACGAGGCGGTCCAGGTCGCCTCGAGAATTCCTTCCGCCAGGTTTGGCTCGATCGAAGTACGTCCGATCGTCGAGCGCAATCAGGTGAAGTCGCAACCGGCGGAAGCGTTGGCGAGCAGCACCGCGTGAATGCGGGACGACGGTGTGACACCCGTGCGCGACGAGGTCGATGCTCTCTATCGCACCGAGTCGCGGCGTGTGCTCGCGACGCTAATTCGGCTGCTCGATGACTTCGACCTCGCTGAAGAGGCGCTCCATGATGCCTTTGCAGCGGCGGTGGAACAGTGGACAGCCGGGGGAGTGCCGCGAAATCCACGCGCCTGGCTCGTATCCACCGGACGCTTCAAGGCGATCGACCGTTTGCGCCGCACGGCGCGGTTCGAGGAAATCGACAGCGCCGTGATCGATCGACTCGAATCGGCGGAGCCGATACCGGCGGACGACGACGACATCGAGGATGATCGGCTGCGATTGATTTTCACCTGCTGCCATCCGGCCCTCGCTCCCGACGCTCGGATCGCGCTGACGCTACGCGAAGTGTGCGGTCTGACGACCGAGGAGGTCGCGCATGCCTTTCTGACTCCCCCGCCGACTCTCGCACAGCGAATCGTGCGGGCCAAGTCCAAGATCAGAGAAGCTCGAATCCCCTACGAGATCCCCTCTCGAGCAGACCTACCGGACCGCCTCGACAGCGTGCTCCATGTGATTTATCTCGTGTTCAACGAGGGTTACCTGGCTACCAGCGGTGAAACGCTGACCCGAGCCGATCTCTCTGGCGAAGCGATCAGATTGGGAAGACTGGTCGCGAATCTGTTGCCGGAGCCCGAAGTGGTTGGGCTGCTCGCGTTGATGCTGCTACACGAGTCACGTCGACCGGCACGGACAAACGCCGCCGAAGAAATGATTCTGCTCGACGATCAGGACCGTTCGCTATGGAACCGCGGTCAGATAGACGAAGGGATAGAGCTCGTAGAGCAGGCAATACAGTCCCATCGATTCGGGCCATACACTCTTCAAGCGGCGATTGCCGCAGTACACGCCGAGGCTCGTGACGCGCCATCGACGGACTGGCGCCAGATAGTCGGTCTTTACGACGTTTTGCTGCGAGCGGATCCTTCTCCGATCGTCGAGTTGAATCGCGCCGCGGCGGTGGCCATGAGCGAAGGCCCCGCGACGGGACTCGCGCTGATCGACTCGATTCTGGTGCGCGGAGATCTAGCCGACTATCACCTTGCGCACGCAGCGCGGGGGGATATGTGCCGGCGCCTGGGCCGCGTAACTGAATCGATAAAGAGTTACCAGATAGCGCTCGCCCTGGCGGCTCAGGAACCCGAACGCCGCTTCATCCGCAAGCGACTGGACGAGCTGAAGGCTACTTCACTTCGATGACGCGCGACGCCGCCGCTCTGGTGTCATCGCCTACCTGCAGCTTCACGGCGTATCTCCCGGAAGGGATCGCCGACAGATCGAGGACGATCGACCTCGCCGACAGAACGCCGGCAGCGCCGTTCTCCTGCCACCTGATGTTGAGCGGCATCGGTTTCGGCACGATGCGCAGCGCCCTGAAGGTGCGTCTCAGCAAGCTCTCTTCCACCCGGGTGATTGTGAGAGAGATTGGAACGGAGCTATCGGCCGGCGTCTTTCCGTAGAGCTCCCAGAAGAGACCGATCTTGGTGTTGTGATTGAATTTCGTGCCGCCATGCGCGCGCTCGGCGGCCTCCGCGAGATCCGCTGGCAGCGCTGGCGCGCCGTCGACGAACAGCAGGTCCGACACACTGATGCGCCCCGAGTCCAGCGGTATCTCGGCGAAGCCCGATCTCCACCGCGCGGCGCCGGAGCTGTCGTTCGCCAGGAGCTCCACTCCAACTACCTGCTCCTTCAATGGAGTTGTAACGGTCAGCACGTTCCTGAGCGGCGACTCCGCGACTTCGGTTCTCGACTGAACAGCACCTGTATCTCCAGTCGCCACGAGCGCGGCGGCGAACTTCGTTTTGCCGAAGATCGTATCGCCCTTCACGTTGTAGGCGGCGACGATCCTGGTTGAGTCCCCGCGGCGGAAACGCGCAACCTGTGCGTCGAGGTTTTCGAATCCGCGCGCGTACGTGGGCGAGTACTGCTCGCGGGGCGGGAACTGGTAGATGTCAAATACCGAATCTGCGATCAGGGCCACGCTGTCCGGCGGCCTTTGAGTAAGAAAGAAATGGTAGCCGGGTTCGCGCTCGTGCCCGGTTATCGTCGGTTGCGACTCCGGATACATCGAGTGAGAGGGCTCCTGCGTCCATTTCTCGGCCCAGCCGAATCGAAGGATCAGCTCGGCGAGATCGCCCCCCCAACTCAGGCCGTAGGTGTTGACCGAATTCTGTTGAAGCACGGTGTGCAGAACGCGCGAAAAATGCTCAGTCCGCCGCTCGTTCCCCGGGATCATGAACAGCGGATCGGATACCCACCAGATCTGAGCGTCAGCCGCCTCGCGTTCCGCGCAAGACATCTTGCTGTAGGTGCCGCGAATATCGTCGTCCAGCAGCGGCCGAAGATTGAGCCAATGACAGCGCGTGTCTGTGGGCATGTTCTCCAGTGCGATGCCGAACGCGCTGTCGGCGGCGGCGTAGTCGCCGCGCACATGAAGCGTCATCCCCAGCAAAGCATCGCACCACCACCTGGACGCTCGACATGCGCGTGCGACCGTAACCGCAGAGGTGTCGTGGGCTTCCAGTAGATATCGGATTCGCTGGCCGATGATCCAGTCGTCGCCGGGAAGGGCATCGGACGCCTTTGCGAGATCTCGCAGCATCTCGCTTCTTGCGCGGACGATGTCCTTCCCTTCACCGGGAACGACGTAGTCCTTGTCGAACTTGGGATGCCACTCGCAGAACCGCCCCACGATCAGGCAGTGATCGGCCGTCCCCGAGTAAAACCTCGGCAGCAGCTGCCGGCGGCGGCGCTCGAACGCTGCCTGCAGACTTCTCGCATGCTCCGCGATTTCCGCGGAGTCGGCGCGCAGCTGGCGTTCTGCCGAATCGGGCGGGGCGAGGGGCTGCGCTCGTGAGGGTTGTGCGCACAGCGCGAACAGGGCAAATCCAATCGATAGCCACACACCAGGGGCAGTTGTGTGGTCTCGAGCGTTCAGGCGCGAGCGACGATCAGAAAATCCGGCGTAGGTCGTATGACAGCACAGTGAACAGGTTGGGTATGCCGCCTGACTAAATAATTATCTCTCGTAGCGAGAGCCCGCCACTACTCCTGAGGTCTATTAGACACCAGCTAAGCGGGCGGGGGTTCAACCACCGGAGCCCAGCCCGCATCAACCTGCCTGCGGGTAATTACCAGTCGCCACAGGAACAGGAGATATAGAATAAGTGCTACCGGGATCTTCAGCTCGCCATCGATGAATTCGAATATCCATCGCATCACATCGAATAGCGTCGAGTAGATCGTCAGCCAGAAGGCAGCCTCGAGGAACCCCCGCCTGCGCATGATGATGGCGATACAGACAAGGGCCAGAGCGATTCCGACCACCTGCTCGATCCACCACAAGCGCGTCTGCGCATGAAGCGCATCGCGCAGCGGGCCTTTGCCGAGCGCGTTCACCCAACCAGCGACGGTGAGCAGCGCGATCAAAGCGGCGAGGATGCTTCTAATGTTGTCGCGAGGCAGCGGGTCGGAGCGGGGCGTCGAAAAGGTCGGGGCTGTCATGGCGGATGATGGTTTAGTCATCCGCTCAGCAATCAATTTCCGTGCGCGAATCGTCTCCACGCGACGGTGGCCAAACGTTCTCCCGCGGCCTTCAAGGCTTCTGTCAGGTCTTCAGCGGGGGAGGCCGTCGATCGCGCCCGAAGGGGTCCCCGACCAGGGCCTCGGTGTGCAGCGCACAAACCCAGTTCCCCTCGCGTTTCACCCACGTCGAGGAATCCGAAGCCTCCAAGGTGATCGGCTTACCTTCGACCGTCATAGTCTCCTTCACCTTGTACGCGAGAATCGCGACGTCTTCGGTGAGAACCCGCACCTGTACGTCGCTCAAGTCGAACGTGTGCAACGTCCAACCTCCCGCCTGCAGCATGTCGGCGAATGCCTTCTGGCTTATGCGCCCCACGCCCTGCGCGCCCGTGACGATGCACGGGTCATCGGTCAGCCGCATTGCTGCCTGCACGTCCCTGTTCCTTATCGCAGTCCAGTACTGCTTCTCGAGATCAAGCAGTTGTGCTTCGATTGGTCCTTCAGACATTCAACGTCCTCGTCGGCGTATGGAATAGATTGCCTCCGAACCGCTTTGTCATCAAGGTAATTTTTGGAGGCTCTATGAGCATTGCAGATGCGCTGCTGCCTGAATTCGATCAGGAAATGGCGTCGACGCGCAGAGTGATCGAGCGCGTCCCGACCGATAAGGGCCAGTTCAAGCCGCACCCGAAATCCTTCTCCCTGGCGCACCTCACCCAGCTCGTTTGTGGAATGCCGGGTTGGATCACCAATGCGGTTACCCAGACCTCGCTCGACCTCTCTGGCTATCCAGGATATTCCAACGAGAGAACCGAGGACCTCCTCAAGACATTCGACCGCAACGTCAAGGAGGCGCGGCAGGCCATCGCCGCGGCGAAGGACGCCGACTACAGCGTCAACTGGTCGCTGAAGAGAGGCGATCAGGTTTTTTTCACCGCTCCACGCGCTGTGATCGTGCGGCAGACTATTAACCACCTGGTCCACCACCGCGGCCAGCTGACGGTTTATCTGCGACTGATAGATGTCCCCGTCCCTTCGATATACGGACCGACGGCGGACGAGCCGATGCCGGGATTGTCGCCGTCGAAATCCTGACGCCTACTTCTGATCGAGGGCGCGTAGCGCGGCCTCGACTTCTTCGACGTGGCCAGGCACACGCACCTTGGGGAAGATGCGAGTCACTCGGCCTGTCCGATCGATCAGAACTGTCGTCCGCTCGACTCCCATGTACTTCTTGCCGTACATCGATTTCTCCTTCCACACGCCCAGCGCATCCGCGAGCTTGTGCCCTTCGTCGGCCAGCAGCTGAAACGGCAGCTGATACTTCTTTTTGAATTTGATGTGAGACTCGACGCTGTCCGGGCTAACTCCGATCACCTGCGCGTTGGTTTTCCCGAACCGTGGAAAGGCGTCGCGAAAATCGCACGCTTCCTTGGTGCAGCCGGACGTGTCGTCCTTGGGATAGAAATACAGAACCGTGTTTTTGCCGCGTAGTGAGTCCGCCGTGACGACGCTTCCGTCATCAGCCGCCAGCGAGAACTTCGGTAGCTGATCGCCTTCCTCGATCACGTCAAACCTCGATTGTTATGGTCGCGATGACCCCATCGCTCGATTCGTGCCGGTCACGGGGCGAACTTGTCCTCACGCTTCCACCAAAGTGTAACCCCGACCGCTCTTCCGCCGACACCAGTACCCGGTAGCTTTGCCACACGCCCAGGCTTCGCCTGAACCTGCGCTACGACGAGGCGCACAACCTGTTCGGAGGGTGCGGAACACCGTATACGAGGAGTGGATCATGTTCAGGAAACAAGCGGCATTGGGCGCCATCGTGGCGCTACTCGCCGGTTGCACGGCTGACAAGCCGACACCGACGGGCTTTGAGGTGCGCGCCCCTTTGTTCGCGGTTGGAGGACAGGGCGATTTCAACCTTGGCACCCACATGACGGGCGATGAGGAGAATTTCACTCCTGTTCCCCCGAGCACCGCGACGCCGGCCGATTCACGCGGGCAGGGGGAGGCGATATTCCGGGTAAGTGATGACGGCACCAATGTCGACTTCCGATTGATCGCGACGAACATCGACAACGTGATCATGTCGCATATTCACTGCGGGCCGCCCGGGGTGAACGGACCGATTCGGATGTGGCTGTATCCCGTCATCGGCCCGACCGGAGCGCAGGGTCCGAACGGAACTGGACGACATAACGGCGTACTGGCATCCGGAACATTTTCTCCGACGGGCGTCATCTGTCCCGCCACCGCCACCACTCCGGCGATGCCACTACTGGATGCGATCCGTGCCGGGCTCACTTACGTCAATGTTCACACGAATGATGGTGTGACTCCGACCAATACTGGCCCCGGCGATTTTCCCGGCGGCGAGATTCGCGGGCAATTGGACCACGGCCGCTGATCTCTGGCCGAAGCGCGACCGCCTTCTGATCCGGCGACGGCGCATTATTGCGCCGTCAGCTGGACCTAGGTCCGCTCCGCCAGGGCGCTCTCCAGCGCATTCCATGCAAGCAGCGCGCATTTAACCCTGGCGGGGAAGCGCGCGACTCCGGAGAGTGCGCGCAGCGAGCCGAGCCTGCTCTCGTCTTCCGCGGACGCGACTCCAAGCATGAGATCGCGGAACTGATTCCGGATCGCGTCGATCTCTTCCTTACTCTTGCCCTTGAGGAGCTGCGTCATCATCGATGCCGATGCCTGCGAAATCGAACAGCCCCGGCCGGAGAATTTCAGATCTCTGATCTCGTCGCCACTGAACTGCACTTGCAGTGCGATTTCGTCGCCGCAGAGCGGGTTTTTCATCTCCACGCTCGCGTCGGCCTTTTCCAGCACTCCCTTGTTTCGCGGGCGCCTGTAGTGGTCCAGGATCATCTCCTGATAGAGCGCCGAGATCTCAGCCGAGCTTCTAGGCTGGGACATAGCCGAATATCTCGCGTGCCTTGTTGATTCCCGTCACCAGCGCATCGATGTCGCTCTCGTCGTTGTAGACGTAAAAGGAGGCGCGCGCCGTCGCTGGAACATCGAGCCGGCGCATCAACGGCTGCGCACAGTGATGGCCTGCACGGATGCAAACACCCTCGCCGTCGAGGATCGTCGCCAGATCGTGCGGATGCACATCGCTCAGCGTGAACGAGACCACCCCGCTACGCTCGGCCGGCGGCGGTCCATAGATGCGAAGACCCTGGATGGCCGATAGCCGCTCCTGCGCCAGCGACATCAGCGTGCGCTCGTGCTCCCGTACGCGATCCATCCCGATGTTGTCGAGATATTCCACTGCTGCTGCCAGACCCACGGCATTCGCGGCGTTGGGCGTTCCCGCTTCGAACTTGTGTGGGAGCACATTCCAGGTGGTGCGATCGTCGTGCACGAACTCGATCATGTCGCCGCCCGTCTGATAGGGCGGCATCTGCTCTAGCATGGCACGCTTGCCTATCAGTCCGCCAATCCCCATTGGCCCCAGCATCTTGTGTCCGCTGAAGGCATAGAAGTCGACACCAAGTGAATCGAAAGCGACCGGAAAGTGTGGTGCGCTCTGAGCCCCATCGCAGACGAGGATCGCGTCGCTTTTCTCACGGACCATTCGCGCGATCTCGGTGAGCGGGTTAATCGTGCCCAGCGCGTTCGAGACGTGACTGACAGCAACGATTCTGGTCCTTCGGGTGAGCAGGCGTGCGAGGAAATCCAGATCGATCTTCCCATCCGGTGTCAGCTCGCACACACTGAACTTTGCGCCCTTTCTCATGGCTAGCACCTGCCACGGGACGAAGTTGGCGTGGTGATCGAGCGCGGTTACTACGATGTCATCGCCGCTCTCTACGTTCGCCATTCCCCACGAGGCGGCTACGAGATTCAAACCTTCGGTCGTTCCGCGAGTGAAGACGAGACAATCCGAATCGGCGACGCCGAGGAACTGCGCGATCCGTGTCCGCGCCTGGTGGTAGCACTCGGTCGCGCGAACGGACAGTGAATATGCGCCGCGATGTGGGTTGGCATTGGCGGTCTCGTAGAAAGCGCGCAGCGCGTCGAGCACGACCGTCGGCTTCTGCGATGTCGCCGCGGAATCCAGGTAATGAAGACCAGGATCATTTGTGAGCAGGGGAAAATCCGCGCGCACATTCAAGTCGGGGGAAAACTGCGGACCCTTGGGAGGCTTCAAGGCACTCGCGCAGTTGAAGTCTCGTACTGGCCGTCGATTCTCTTGCAGCGCGGGCCGACCAGTATCTGACCGTCCTCGAGGCGCACCTGGAACACAGGCAGCGGGCTGATCGCGGGCACCTGCTTCACTTCGCCGGTTCGGCAATCGTAACGGGCGCCGTGCCAGGCGCACTGCAGCGTCCCATCGCCGAGCAGGTCGCCAAGCGACATCGAAAAATGCTGATGAGTGCAGATATCGCTCAACGCGGAAATCTCTCCGTTCTGGCGGACGAGGCAGACAGCGTCACCAGAAGTACGCACCCGCTGCAAAATGCTCCCCTCGGGGATGTCGCTGATCGCGGCTACGACCTCGAAGTCCGCATTGTCCCCACGCATTTGCGTCCGCCTAAGTGCTGATAAGACAATGGGATAGAGAGACGGCCGTTCGCTTGACTATCCCGACAGAATTGCTTTAGATTCAATCTACGAGGGGAAGTATAGAAACGCCAAGGAGTTGGAATGAGCTCGGGAATCGAGGCGCTGGTCAATCGCGAGTACGCGTACGGGTTCGTCACTGACGTTGAGACGGACACCGTCCCAGCCGGGCTCAATGAAGACATAATTCGCACGATCTCGGCGAAAAAGAACGAGCCCGAATTCATGCTGGAGTGGCGCCTCAAAGCGTATCGCCGCTGGCTCACCATGAAGGAGCCCCACTGGGGCAACGTGCAGTACCCCGCGATCGACTACAACTCCCTCGTCTACTACTCGGCGCCGAAGAGCGTCAAGCCGCTCCAGAGCCTCGATGAGGTCGACCCGGAGCTTCTGAAGACCTATCAGAAGCTCGGCATTTCCCTCAACGAGCAGAAAATGCTGTCCGGCGTTGCCGTCGACGCGATCTTCGACAGTGTCTCCGTCGGCACCACCATGAAGGAAGAGCTCGGCAAGCTCGGAATCATCTTCTGCTCGTTCGGCGAAGCGGTACAGAACCATCCGCACCTCGTCGAGAAGTACCTCGGCACCGTCGTTCCCCATAGCGACAACTTTTTCGCCGCGCTCAACGCGGCCGTGTTCAGCGACGGATCCTTCGCGTACGTGCCGAAAGGGGTGAAGTGCCCGATGGAGCTTTCGACGTATTTCCGGATCAACAGCGCCAACACCGGGCAGTTCGAGCGCACGCTGATCATCGCCGACGAAGGCGCGTCAGTGAGCTACCTCGAGGGCTGTACCGCGCCCAAGCGTGACGAGAATCAGCTGCATGCCGCGGTTGTCGAGCTAATTGCACTCGACAACGCGACGGTCAAGTACTCGACGGTACAGAACTGGTACGCCGGCGATGCAGACGGGAAGGGCGGTATCTACAATTTCGTCACCAAGCGCGGGAAAGCCGCGGGTGTCAATTCGAAAATTTCATGGACGCAGGTCGAGACGGGCTCCGCGATCACCTGGAAATACCCGAGTGTGATTCTGCAGGGTGACAATTCGGTTGGTGAGTTCTATTCGGTAGCTGTCGTGAATAGAAAGCAGCAGGCGGACACCGGCACCAAGATGATTCACATCGGCAAAAACACGAAGTCGACGATTGTCTCCAAAGGCATTTCCGCCGGTGAAGGCAACAACAGCTATCGCGGGCTCGTTCGGGTTCTTCCCCGGGCTGAAGGCGCGCGCAACTACACCCAGTGCGACTCGATGCTGATAGGGAACAAGTGCGGCGCTCATACATTTCCGTACATCGAAGTCCAGAACAATACCGCCACGCTGGAGCACGAAGCTTCCACGTCGAAGATAGGCGAAGACCAGATCTTCTACTGCAAGCAGCGCGGTGTCAGTGCCGAGCACGCCGTATCGATGATTGTGAGCGGCTTCTGCAGAGAGGTTTTCAAGGAGCTGCCGATGGAGTTCGCAGTGGAGGCGCAGCAGTTGCTTGGCATCACCCTGGAAGGCAGCGTCGGTTAAGATCACAGCGCCACTACTCTCGCAAATGGCACCACGCACTTTGAGCGACAGGATCTCGGCTGCCTGGAATTGGCTGCGGTCAGGGCCACGGACCCCGGGTTATCCGTTCACGGCGAACTGGACACTTTTCAGCCAGGCGATATACGCAATACAGACAACATTCAATCAATGGTTTCGTGCTCGAGATAAATGATCTTCACGCCGGCATTGGCGATCGGGAAATTCTTCGCGGCATCACACTCAATGTGAATGCCGGCGAGGTGCACGCGGTAATGGGGCCGAACGGGTCGGGCAAATCGACGCTGGCTCAGGTTCTGGCAGGGAACCCGTCGTATGAAGTCACCAGCGGAACGGTTCGCTACAATGGCCAGGATCTGCTGGAGCTCGATCCGGAAGTCAGAGCGCAGAACGGAATCTTTCTCGCGTTCCAGTATCCCGTCGAGATACCCGGCGTCTCCAACGCGTACTTTCTGCGCTCTGCATACAACGAGATCAGAAAGGCGAACGGTCAGGAGGAACTGGATCCGCTCGAGTTCCTCGATCTTGTCGAAGAGAAGCTGAAGCTCGTCGACATGGACCAGGCAATGCTCAGTCGATCGGTGAACCAGGGCTTTTCCGGTGGTGAAAAGAAGCGAAACGAGATCTTCCAGATGGCCGTGCTGGCCCCACGCCTCGCCATTCTCGATGAGACCGATTCCGGCCTCGACATCGACGCGCTGCGCATTGTCGCTGAGGGCGTGAACAAGCTCCGCTCGCCAGAGAACGCAACCATCGTCGTCACCCATTATCAGCGGCTTCTCAACTACATCGTTCCTGATTTTGTACACGTGCTCGCTAATGGGAGAATCGTGAAGTCGGGCGGTAAAGAGCTGGCACTCGAGCTGGAAGCGAGGGGCTACGATTGGATTCCCTCTCTGACCGAAGCCGGCACGAGCGTAGGGTCGACCGCTTGAGTGAGATCGCGACCGACGTGGTGACACGGGAAGGTTCCGGGGTGAACGATCTGGTTACGCGGGACGCAGCGAAGGGCAGTCGCAAGACGACGACGACCCGCGCGCCCAGCTCAATCGAGGTTTACCGCGAAGATTTCTCCATGCAGAAAGCCGGTCCAGCGTGGCTGAACCAGCTTCGTGCAAAGGCAATTGAGCGTTTCGAAGCGCTCGGATTCCCGACTACGAAAAATGAAGACTGGCACTTCACGAGCGTCGCTCCCATTGCCGAGCGCAGCTTCCGTTCGGCGATTATCGACGCTGATTCGATCACGGCGGAAGGATCGGATCGTCGTGAATCTTCTCGTCGCAGAAGCGACGCGGTCAATGCGCTCGGAGTGAAGCCTGCGGATGTCGCGTCCTTCAGCTTCGGCCAGAATGACTGGCACCAACTCGTCTTCATCAACGGATTATTTGATCGGGCGCTCTCATCGATCGATGGCTTGAACGGCAAACTGCGCATCGACAGTCTTGCCCGGGCAATCGAAGACGGCAGCCCATCCGTTGAAATCCACCTCGGGCGGATCGCGGCGTTCGACCAGCACGCGTTTACCGCGCTGAACACTGCGTTCGTTGCCGATGGTGCCTTTATCGAGCTCGCAAACGACGCCGTTGTCGAGAAGCCGATCCATCTCGTATTCGTCTCGGGTGGCGAGGGTGTTTCTCAGCCCAGAAATCTGATTGTCGCCGGTCGTCACTCTCGCGTCACGGTCATCGAGAGTTACGTGTCGCTGCGAGAGAGCCCCTACTTCACTAACGCGGTAACCGAGATTGCGGTCGGTGAAGGCGCGCACGTCGATCACTACAAGCTGCAGCGCGAAAATCAGTCGGCGTTTCACGTTGGTACTGTGCAGGCGCGCCAGGCACGCAACAGTACGCTTCACTCTTTCTCGTTCGCAGTGGGTGGCGCACTGGCCCGCACCAACATCTACACGTCACTCGATGGAGATGCGGCCACGTGCACGCTCAACGGGCTTTATCTCACCGACGGCACGCAGCACATCGACAACCAGACGAGCATCGAGCACCTCGCGCCGAATTGTCCGAGCCACGAGGTCTACAAGGGAGTGCTAGACGGCCGCTCACATGGTGTGTTCAACGGCAAAGTCTACGTGCACCCCGAAGCGCAGAAGACCGACGGCAAGCAGAGCAACAACAATCTCCTCCTGTCGCCACACGCGCGTGTGGACACCAAACCGCAGCTCGAGATATTCGCCGACGATGTGAAGTGCACTCACGGTGCGACCGTCGGTCGGCTCGACGAGATGGCTATGTTCTATCTGAACAGCCGCGGAATTGGCGCAGAGACTGCGCGGACGCTTCTTACCTACGCGTTCGCAGCGGATGTCATCGAGACGATCGAGCTGGCGCCGTTGAAGGCGGAGCTGGAGAAGATCGTGCTGGCCCGGTTCGCCGATTCGCCGACCTAGAGTCAAATATCGCGATCTGTCTGGTCGTAGGCAGCGATCAGCTTCGAAGCGATAGCAGCGGTCTGCGCCCAGCAGGTACTTGTCATTGTAGTTGTTGGTACCGCGAACAGAGCTCTACTACCGTCCGAGCAAGTAGAGAATCACCACGATAACAGCTATCGCGCCAATGATGACATTGGTCGGCACCGTGCGCGGCGACTCCGGATCCAGATCGCTGGCGAGTATCGGGTGCTTGATGGTGTTACGCCGGGTGCTGATATCTTTTTCCCGCTTGGTGGCTGTCGCCGGCTCAATCACTGCGACACCTAACGGCAGACGCTTTGTAGTAAACGTCAATTTCGCCGACCCCACTTCGACCTTGTCACCTTCAGCCAGGGACTTCGGCTCGGTGAGCATGGCTCCGTTAACCGTGGTGGGGTTAACGCCGCACGGGTGCAGAACGAATTTGCCGTCCTCCGCCCTCAGCTCGGCGTGGTTGCGGGACACGGCCGGCTCGCGAATAAGAATATGACTCGCCGCGTCGCGTCCGATTGTCAGCAGGGCATTCCTGACCGGGTAAGCGCGGCGCTCGAATTCGTATATGAGGTGGGCACTGTCGTCGCCCGGGGCCTGTAGAGCCATGAAAGCCATTCGATCTCCGTGTTTCTAAAGACGAATGAT